>Ga0164310_10001864_pt1 | contig 12035 bp, 12 predicted proteins | sample GuaBasSedimGuay1_FD_121795 | JGI IMG/M metagenome (GOLD analysis project Ga0164310, IMG submission 121795) | Subseafloor sediment microbial communities from Guaymas Basin, Gulf of California, Mexico - Guay1, Core 4569-9, 0-3 cm | ecosystem: Environmental > Aquatic > Marine > Hydrothermal vents... | reverse complement strand
ATTGATAAGAGGTCCTCCAGAGTTTCCTGGATTAATTGCTGCATCGGTCTGTATAAAATCCTCATAGTCAGCCAAACTGACATTGGACCTACCGACCGCGGAGATTATACCTGCAGTCACCGTATGGGACTGTCTTAACGGGTGACCAATAGCGAGGACTATCTGACCTACTCTAACCATATCAGAATCTCCAAGTTTTGCCACAGACAGGTCCTTGCCATCTATCTTGAGAACCGCAATATCAGTCATAGGGTCACAACCGATGATTTGTGCATCAAACTCTCTCCCATCAACAAGTTGAACAGTTATCTTTTCCGCATCCTCAACAACATGATTATTGGTAAGTACATAACCATCGGGTGATACAATGACACCACTTCCCTCACCATACGATTTATACTCTCTTTTATGACCTGGTGGTTCCTCAAAGAACCTCTTGAAAAAGTCATCATCAAAGGGCATAGAACCAAATGGAATGAAAGGAGGTGCTGTTACTTTTAGTGTAACATCTACTTTTACTACTGCAGGGTCAACCGCAGCAACTGCCTTTTCATAGGCGAGCTGGAGTTGTTCAAGGGCTTCTGATGTCTCTACCGGCTCTTCTGCGACACCATAGGTCACCACATTTAAGCTGGATGCAACCACCAGACCAACCATAAAAGCAGAAACACTGACTAAGAACACTACTACCCAATCTCTTCTATTTATATGCACCATATGCAACCTCCATATTGCTGGTTTATTACTGAATTTTACAATAAACAAGGATGTCTTCTCAACTAAGTTTTAGAACAGGCAGGTCCAACAGCGGGAACACCGCAATCCACCTTTGGATTGAAATAACACCCCTCAAATCCAGCTGTTGATGAACACGCCAGAGCACAATTGAACACCTTACTTGATACCACTGCCGGTTTTGAATATTTCTTCTTTCGCACTTCAATTACCTCCAGATTAATTAAAAAGCCATAATTTAGCATCAAATATGTATTATATTCTAATACTAATATATCACATAAGATAATAGAACTATCTTGAAAAACAGAAAAAAATATATCAAATTGAATTATAACTTATATAGAAACTATGTTAAAAAGAAGCATAGAGATTGAGTAAAAAATACCTATTAACTATATAAATAATCTGTAAGCGCCAACACTATGAGAGAAACCAGCTCACTCCATCAGAAATTTTTACTACAAATGGTTTTCTTATTGGAATAAACTCAAAGATATATATATTCTCTAATCCCTCTGGTAAGACGACTTCCTATATGAACAGGTATATTAAATACAAATACTTTATCGGATTTAATTTATGTTTTGTAACAAAATGTTCCTAAACCGATGCATCCTTCTTTTATACTACTGTGACACCCAGGGGGACCATCGGTTGCATCACAGGCAAGTGAATTGTTAAAAACCTTGCTAGATATTATCATTGGCTTCTTATATCTCCTCTTATTACCTCTCATAATATATCCTCCTCTATATCCTGACCTGCCTACAAAACTGCCAATTAGCAACACTCAAAGAACCACTTTCCAGCCAGCTTATTCCAGGACATCTCATACACTTTTTATTATACATACATTTTGAACATTCGTCAATTGGATTATTAGACAAATCTCTTATGAAATTCATTATCTTTGAATCATTCCATATCTTTCTAAAACTCTCTTCACGAATATTACCCGCTTTCAATCTTATCTGAATACAGGGATATACACAACCATCTGGACTAATCCCAGCATAGGAAAAACCAGCAGAGCAGGGTATTGATGGAATTTGGATATCACAGGGAGTTGAGTCATCTATCTTATATTCCTCTCCATACTTATTCTTAAAGTATTCTAACTGCGTATCTCTCAACTCCTTAATCTGCTCATTAGTTAGAATATATTTCCTGTTTGAGAAACTTCCATTATCTAATGGGGCTATTATTGAGGTCCATAAAGGAACTGCTTCGGTCAGTTCTTCTACCATATTCATCCAATTTACAAAATCCCTGTAATTATCTTTCATCCATACAGTTTTGACCACAACCTCATGCCCCCTTGATGATAACTCCCTTACTGCATTCGCGGTTCTTTCAAAAGAACCTGCCTTGCCAGTAATAGAATCGTGAACCTCCGGATTAGAGCCATACATGCTTATCTCAAACCTCTCTGGTTGCAAATCATCAAAGAAATCATACCAGGAATTATCAAACAATGTGCCATTTGAGAATATTCGCTGAGCGAAACCCTTCTGCTTAATCATAATTAGAATATCCTTAATGTCTTCACGGAGGAAAATCTCACCCCCTGTTAATATAAGTAAAAATGTTCCCATCTCCTTTAATTCATCCAAGAGACCATCAAGCTCGCTAATAGTTAATTCTTCACCACCCTTATCAAATTCAACATAGCAGTGTTTACATCTCAAATTACACCTATATGTCAATTCCAGAGTGATAATCATAGGTATAAGTTCTTCCTTTGCTTTTGACCTCAGTTCCTGCCATACAGAATAATCCTCTTTTTCATTTAATCTACTCTCTACCATCTCGTCTTCTCACTCTATCTTTAACAGTATTTTCTTTTCTACCAACTCTTTAATAAAATTTTCCAAATCATTTAATACAACCTCCTCCTCAACATCATACTGGTTGACAACCTCTTTGATTATTTCGCTCTCTGAAAAATTCTTATCTATTAATCGCCAGATTAAAGAACCAACATCAGTAAATCGGTGTATGGTCTTATCCCTAGGAAGAAGAACATAATAAACACCATTTATCTCTCTATACACCGCATCAGGATTAATCTTATATTTCATATCATTTCATCCAGATACTTATCAAATTCACTCAACCACTCACTATTATTGGGAAAATCCATGACAAATGCTTTGACACTTCTTGTTATCTTCTCCGAGTTTTCTAATACCAGGTTAGCATATTTCTTTGAACTACTGTAGAATGTTACATTCTCAACAAACCTAATCAATGCTTCAACTTCTTCTATCTTACGAATATTGTAACCATCAGATTTCTCGTGGAATATAATACCACCCAACCTATATCCACCATAATTTGATAAAACGCTTGATGAACCAAGAAATGGAGTTCCATATACTGAGTATCCTTCTTTTGAAGGAAGAATAATAGAAAGCTCCTCTCCAATAACTGTAAATCTTTGTCTGAAAAGCCCAGCTATTGTTGACTTACCGCTCATGGAGGGACCTGGAAATATAAAACACCTATTATTTTTAATGATACCAGCAGAATGAACCAAAGCACCCCCTTGGACTAAACTTAGAAAAGATGTTACATACCTAAGAAATGAATCAATACTAACTACCCCCTCATTGGATATTTCTACTGAACTCTTTTTACTCTCCCAATCAATAGTCCCCACACAATCACGAAATTCAAGTTTGTGAACATTGCCGTTATCACTTAACTTATAATTACATGCCTTGAAAAATGAACTACTAATGCCATTATTATACGAGATAAACAAATTAAACTTTTCAATGTCATCATATTTTCTAGCACTCTTCATATGGTTCTTCAATTTAATTACAACATTATATGAGACATCATCTAATGCTCTTATTAAAAATTCCCACCTTGCTATAATGAGAGATATGTTTCTGGTGTTGACATCATTCATCTTACAAGGCATTTAATCATACCTATGCTTACAGTTTCAATGTTGTTACTTATGAAATTTATTAAATATATCTTTCTATTTGCCTCACATGACTGCCAGAACTCACCAACATCATTCATCACGAGATTACCAGAATACAGTTCCCCCTCATTCAACTCAAAAAGTGGTGGAAGGGGAAATCCATCTCCATCTGCTCTCTCGCCTGTCATCCTGTCATACCTTAATATGTAACCATCATAATTTCCAAGGTTATATAAATAAGTTCCATCGTATGCCAATCCATTAGGGTATTTGGTATCTACAGATATGGGACCCTCCAGCACCTCTCCGGTATCTTTATGAACCAGATATAATTCTCTATATACATAATCAGCGCGGACTATCCATATCCCCGGCTCGATATCATCCCAAGCTGAACCGTTGGGCCAGCCAAATGTTATATCAAATCTCAGTGTGCTATCATACTGATTTGGACCCTCATCCAGCTCTATTGTATACATCGCTGAAGATGCCGGCTCCCTCGCCTTCACCACTATCAAATCGTTGTTCTCACTATCATACACCATACCACCAATGGATGTAACAGGAGGGTCTGGGACAAATTGTTCTATCTCTTCTCCAAGGTTTTCATCATCCAAACTCACCTTATATATCGTGCCGTGGATATCTGAAATCCACATATAATCGCCTGTATCATCAATCGTAATACCAAGTGGATAAAGACATGTTGGTGGAGCATAAAATTCCTTAACTATATATGCCGAATCAACAGTAGAAAAGATAGTAAATATTAGAATAAGAATTAACAAATATTTCATCCAATTATCACCTCCTAATAAATTATATCAGGATAACATAAATTATGCAACTTTTTATATACAACTGTGCTTAACACCAATAAAATAACCTACTCTGATTGATACGGCTTCAGTGTGTATGTTATCCCGGGTGTCTTCTTTCCCCCGAATCCCGACCCCTTCGCTGCTCTTTCAATCCTCTCCAGAGTCATACCCTGCCATATCTCCTCTGAAATACCCTCTATCTTCCTTACCAGCATTCTCTGCCTGACAGAATAGGTCAACTTGGATTTCTGGGGTTGGAGCCAGATAAGTGTATATATGGCTCTATTCGGATATTCCTCCATCACATTGAGTAACTCATTCGCCTGCGCCACTGAACCAAACATTGTGGTGCTCTTTGGACCTAAATACACAACCTTCTCCTCATCTATTAAAACATCTGACTGCCCTCTCTCTTCCTCCCGGACAATGTCATAGACCTCCATCTTCCTAAAATTTGGTTTTGTCATCTCCAGCTTTGCAAGAAGGTGTGCAGGGTCACCCGAAACATCCTCTGCAACTTCCAGATTATCATAAATGTCTATCCTGACCTTATCAAAGTCGGCATACTTATCATCAGCAAAATACCGCATCAATTCATTTAGCTCCTCCACAGTTGATGATGGCGCAACAGCTATATTCATTCTAATATATCTATCTAAATATGGATTCTCGGTGCTTATATATCCAACCTGATACTCTATTGGTGGAGGGGGAGATGGGGTCTTACCCGCCTCTTTACCCCTTGCACAGTGCGAAGTCACAAAACTTACAATCAATGAAATTACTGCTATTATTAGGAATTTGTTAATGCCTGGACTAACGCCTCGTAATCGCATCACTCCTCGGCTCCACTCTCATTCACTATCTCACCAATAAGTTCCCTATCTTCATCAGATATATCAAGAAAATATATTGCCACACTATGCGAGAATTCTCTGGTGGGCTTCCCCTTCCTCTCAGTTCTAACCACAATTCCATCACACTCTATCTCCTTCTGCTTCCCCTTCGTTCTCTTACCCTTCTCAAGAATAAGGTGAACATGAACTATGGTATATGGCTCGATATAATGGCTTGTATCACAGTATATACCACCCTGACTTATATCAACTGTCCTCAAAGCACTCTTTTTATCAGATTTCCTGGATTGAACAACCCCTCCCCTCAAACGGGCTTTTACCCTTTTAAACCTACGCTTTTCCTGTCGTTTAGAACCCATACGCTTACTCCTTGCTCAATTCTCCAAACTTGGTAATTTATCATCCTTTGCTACCGCCAACTGCGACAACTTTAAATGACTAATCCACATAAAAACAAACCCTAATATTATAACAGGAATAAGTTGTGATAGGTGTAGTAAAATAGAAAAAGTCAGTGCCTCACCGCTGGTGACGCTAGAGTTTGAAATCTTCACTGCTAATACGCTTGAAACCTCAAAAGTCCCCAGATTGCTTGGAGATGATGGAATTGAGATACCAATAGCCACCAGTGCGGTTACAATAAACGGTGTATAATAAGGCATAATCTCACTAAAATGGAATGATTCAATCACCATCCAGGTGGAAAGAACTATTGTTCCCCACACACAGAGAGAAAGTATAAAAGACATCAGGATTCTCCTGGGACTTTTTAACACCCCCATACCCTTCACAAACTTATCTATTCCCCTCCTTACTTTCACTGCTACCCTCAATGAGAACAAAGCAAAAAATCTCTCAAATAATCTTGAAGTTGCTTTGTGGTTTCTATAGAAGAGAATAAATAATACTCCAGTAATTGCATATATTATTACTCCGATAAAACCAGCCATCCATATGCTCTCTGACTTCTTATAACCCAGCACGATTACCAATCCAAGCCATATAGCAATTATTGCAAAACCATCAAACATTCTTGTTAATAACACACTGGCAACGCTAGTTGTCTTGCTTATTCGTGCATACTTTGAGATAATATAAGCCCTTACAAACTCCCCAAGTCGCACAGGGAATATACAATTTGCCATAAAGCCAATCATAATAGAACTGAAGAGGGGCATAAAGGATACATTCCTTACCTCATATAGAATATAATGCCACCTTACTGCCCTGAATATAAAACTGACCAGAAAGACAATCATAGAAACAATAATTAGTGTATAATTTGCTTTCTTTAAGGTGCTCAATACATCTCTAAAGTTTATCTGAAAACCTATTAATATTATGATGACTACACTTACCGCCACCCCTATCAGAAACTTCTTATCTCTCCACATATATTCCCTCTTTGAAAGATTAAAAATATCATATTTTTATCATATAATTAAGAGATAACTTCATCTAACTTGCCAACAAAATATAATTGTGCATTAATTCATATTTAGATTGAATGATATAAATAGTTATGATACCCTACAATAATTTGTTTTTAGGAGGTTGAGAATAGATGTTTAATAGTGGGCTCGGAGCCATTCTCAAGCAGGTGAAGTCGCTTCAGGACAACATAGAAAAGGTGAAACAAGAACTTGAAGAGTTAAGGGTCTCAGTTGATGTGGGTGCGGGGATGATTAAGGTTATAGCAAATGGACATGGAAGCATCCTTTCTATAAAAATTGACCCACAATGCATAGATAAAAGAGACACAGGAATGCTCGAATCTATGCTGGTGAGCGCCATCAATGAAGCCAAAAGGAAAGCAGAAAAAAAGGCACAGGAACACCTGAAGAAATTCAGTTCAAAGATTCCTATATCTCAGATTCTGAATGATATAGCAAAATCAGAAGAGGCACCAGAATAGGTTATAAATATACAATTAAATAATGAATAATAAATTTTCTAATCTCCTCAATCTTGAGTTCCAACAGCATGCATCAAAGTATTTCAATACTGCTTCAGTCGGTTTACCACCTGAAAGTGCACTCAAGAAAATAAAGAAACACATCAGTAACCCCGAGAAGGTCGGGGACATTCTTGATGTGATGAATATGCATTTAGAAGCAAGAAAATCTGCCTCGCGAATAATCAACACAACCCCTGAAAACATAGCCCTAACTCCTAATACCTCATGGGGAATAGGCATTGCCCTGCACTCTATAAATCTGAAAAAAGAAGATGAAATTATCATACCAGAAAATTCCTTCCCCTCTCTATACTACTCAACAATTCCACTCATAGACAGAGGTATAAATGTGAAATTAATCAAATCAAACGAAGGTTATGTATCGCCCGACGACATCAAAAAGAACATAAGCAAGAATACCATGTGCGTCATCATTTCCTGGGTGAACTTCAAAAGCGGAATAATAAATCCTGCTGAGGAAATCGCAAATCTCTGCAAGGAGAAAGACATTATTTTAATAGTGGATGGGATACAGATTGTGGGAACGAGGGTGGTCAATATTGAAGATACCGGTATTGACTTCCTTGCAGTGGGAGGTCAGAAATGGCTCCTATCACCAGCGGGGTGTGGCTTTCTATATATCTCCAATGATTTGAGGAGCAATATAACTCCCCCTTTTACTGGTTGGTTATCCGTGGACAGAGGTGAAAGACCATACGACCTGACCAATTACGACTATAAGTTCTATCCTGACGCCAGAGTTTTTGAAGTTGGAACACTGCCCAACGCCCTCTTATCTGGCTTTGCCAGGTCAATATCTCTTCTTGAGGAAGTGGAGCTGAAAAACATACACATACATTCATCAGAAATATGCAAGACAATAGCGGAAGAGTTATCAAGTTCGGGATTTAATCTTATCACACCAGAAAACCACATCGGTAAGACGAGCATAATTTCGTTTGAAATAGATGAAGAAAGAAAGCATATAATGAAGACCGTTATGGGAAAGGGATACACCTTCACCCTGAGAGAGGACTATGTGAGGTTCTCGCCACACTTATACACATCAAAAGAAATGGCTCAAGAGTTAATAAGGGAGATAAGGTCTCTTGTTTAAGAGCACTTCATAAACTCTATTCAAATATAAAAATTACATACATTATGCTATTATTGTAAATATGAAGATAGGTATCCTTGCTGATACGCATGACCATATAGATAACACACAATATTTTCTTGAAAAATTCTATATGAAGGATGTTCATCTTGTCATATTCGCCGGTGACCTCGTCTCACCTTTTGCTATTTCGCCCTTTAAGAAGGTTGGAATCCCGGTTAAGGGTGTATTCGGCAACAATGAAGGCGAAAGGGAATTAATCAGGCATAAATTTAAAGAGGTAGGTTTTAAGATAGTTGAACCACCATTAAATCTGAAGATAGAGGAAGAATTTATCTCCATATTTCACAGGTTACCTCACCCTATACCTGACGATATTGACTCCAATATAATAATCTTTGCTCACACCCACAGGCGTGAGGTTAAAAGAGAAGGTGGCAGATTGCTCATAAATCCCGGTGAGGTCTGTGGTTGGTTTACTGGCGAGGCGACCGCAGTTATACTCTCCATCCCAGACGGAGAGATAGAATGGATATTCAAGGTGACATAGACACAGAACTCAGAAAGTATTTTAAAAAGCCGGCCTACTTTCCATCAAGGGAATACCTTTTGCAGATAGTAATCTGGCTCTTTGACTTCATACTGTTTTTTGTTTCAATCTACATAGCATACCGATTGAGATACCATGTTGTTGACATCTTCCAATGGTTTGGTTTTTCCACCATACAAATTCCACATTTAGAATTCCCCTATAGAACCGAACTATACATAAGATATTCAATCCTATTCTCTATTATAATGAGTTTAACATTCATACATTTTAAACTTTATTTGCCAAGAAAATACACATCCAGAATAGATGATGTATTCAATATTGCAAAATCAGCGGTGGTAGGAACAGTTTTAACGCTTGGAATCGTATTCCTTGTGAAGTGGCATGTATTATCGCGATTGGTCATCGTATTGTCAGGTTTCACTACATTTTTTGTTCTCTCTGCATGGAGATTATTATTGAAGTCCGTAAATGCACAATTACTAAAGCGGGGAATAGGCACAGATAAGATATTCATCTACGGTGCTGGAGAAGCAGGTCAATTGCTTCTGTCACAATACAGATTGCTCACTCCTTTTGGAAGTTCAATCGTGGGCTTCCTTGACGACAATCCTAAAAAGGTGGGTAAGATGATTGAGGGTCTCCCGGTTCTGGCTACCGACAACATAGAGAAGTTATGCAAGAAATACGATGTTAGAACTGTAATACTGGCAATGCCATCTGCACCAAGTAAGAGAAAACTTGAGATAATCCTCTATTTAAGAAATCATAACATTGACTTCAGGATAATGCCCGATGTCCTTGATATCATCACCCATCGGGTGAGTCCAGAACGAGTGGGTTCAATCACACTCTTCCGCCTAATTGACCAACCACTCACTCCACCATGGAGATTGTTGAAACGCATCATAGATATAGTTCTCTCAATTGTCATATTTATGACCCTCCTACCACTGCTAATTCTTATTGCCATAATAATCAAGTCAACCAGCAGAGGACCAATCATATTCAAACAGGATAGAATTGGTGAGAAGGGAAAATGTTTCACCATCTATAAATTCAGAACCATGTATGTTGGCTCTGAGAAAAGGCACGAGGATTTACGACCAATAAGTAAATCCGACGGACCCTTGCTGGTCCTGCCCGACGACCCTCGTCTCACACCCGTTGGTAAATTCTTAAGGCGAATAAGTTTAGATGAACTTCCCCAGCTGGTAAATGTAATAAAAGGTGATATGTCACTTGTTGGACCCCGCCCATTAATGCCCTCCGAGATAAAAAAATACAAGAACTGGCACTTAAAGAGATTAACAGTCCCACAGGGAATGACCGGTCTCTGGCAGGTGAGCGGAAGAGCAGCTATTCCATTCGACCAGATGGTGAAGTTGGATATATATTATGTAGAGAATTGGTCACTACTTTTAGACCTGAAGATATTCCTCCTCACCATTCCAAGCGTCATTTCCATGAGGGGTGCATACTGACAATGAATGTCCTGCTGATTTATCCCGACTACACTACCAGATGGGACCCTGATGAGTCCCCCTACGGTTATTACTCTGAGGGACTTGCATCAATATCCGCAGTATTAAAAAGGGCTGGACATAATGTTTACCTCCTTCACCTCAAGAAATCTCACAATAAAGAATATTTTGTTGAGGAGATAAGAAAAGTGTCTCCAGATATTGCCGCCTTCACCTGCAGAACCACATTATTCAAAGATGTATGCCAATATGCGAATTGGATTAAGGAGGACTTCGGCGAAATCTATACGCTTATCGGTGGTTACCACCCAACGCTTGCACCCAAAGATGTCGCCAGTTCAAAGGGAACTCCCTTTGACTTCATCTGCATAGGCGAGGGAGAGTTCACACTGCTTGAGCTGGTGGATATGCTTGAAAATAACTCTAACCCTGAAGGGATAAGAAATCTATGGGTGAAAAGAAATGGCGACTACAAGATAAATCCAGTTAGACCCTTAATATCAAATCTCGACGAACTACCACTGCCTGATATAGACCTCTTTGACTATGCAAATCTATACTCCCCAAGATTGAACACCGCACCAGTCATTATTAACCGAGGTTGTCCATTTACCTGCACTTATTGCTGTAATCACCAATTCAGAAAGGTCTATCCAAACTCAAACCACTATGTGAGGATACGTTCTCCAGAGGGTTCAATCAAATATATTGAGAATATCATCAACAAATATCCAAATATAAAGATAATCAACTTTATGGATAACATTCTACCTGTCAACAAAGACTGGTTCTTTGAGTTCATTGAGATGTATAAGGAGAGAATTAACCTTCCCTTCATCGCCCGTTATCACGCCGCTCTTCACAACAAAGAGGTAGTCAAAGCCCTGAAGGAGGCGGGCTGTTATCAGGTCCACTTCGGTATAGAGAGCGGAAATGACCAAATCAGATATAAGATTCTAAAGAGACCAATACCAAAGGAGAAGATGATAGAAGCACTCAATGACTGCCATAGAGCGGGGATAACTACATTGACCTACAATATGGTTGGTCTGCCCTACGAAGATAAGAAGAAGTTCCTTGAAACAGTTAAACTTAATGCTATTCTTGATGCAGGTAGATGCATTCTAAGCATATTCTTCCCATACCCAAACACTACTCTATATGAGATAACTAAGGCTGGGGGGTTTCTAACAAGTAAACCCGACTACATTCATGAAAAATACCTAGACCAGCCACAATTCCCACATCAGCATGTCTTGTTCTGCCACAGGACATTCCCCTTTATGGTCAGATTATACAGATTGATAAATAGATTACCAAATGTAATATCAAAACACCTTGAGAACACTATAGATAGAATTTATACAAACACCCACCTTCCACATAATACAGTCATAGCAATATCTGATGGAATAAACTGGCTTTATTCGTGGTCAAAACGTCCGCTGGCAAACCTATCTCCAAACATCTATCAATGGCTCAGAAGGAGAATGGTGTTTTCACGATAGTATTTTATTACACATATATGGTATATTTCTATATGAGCACAATGATTTTAAAGGATAAT
>Ga0164310_10001863_pt1 | contig 12042 bp, 7 predicted proteins | sample GuaBasSedimGuay1_FD_121795 | JGI IMG/M metagenome (GOLD analysis project Ga0164310, IMG submission 121795) | Subseafloor sediment microbial communities from Guaymas Basin, Gulf of California, Mexico - Guay1, Core 4569-9, 0-3 cm | ecosystem: Environmental > Aquatic > Marine > Hydrothermal vents >... | reverse complement strand
TCATGGGAATCATTAGATATTACTGACCTCCAACTCCAAGATGCGGCGCAGGACGGTGACGGTGGCCGCATAGGTGGGATCCATCCCAAAGTAGGACATATTCTGCGCCCCCAGGTTCTGCCCCTTGCTGAACGGTGTATCGGAGGCGTAGTGGATGATGCCGATGTCAAAGGGGATTGGGTACAGGTTGACGATCTCGTTCCTGGGATAGCGACGCGGGCGCATGGCTTCGTACACCGCCGATAGGTACGGGCCGGCCTCCATCTCAATGTCAGTATACCCCTCGTCGTAGAAAACGTCCATATAACGCTGGTTCTGCAAAAAAGTGCCGTGCACGGTGATGGCCTTTTGATTATCGAGCACGGCGCCATAGACCAGGTAAGGACGCACGCGAGCAGCGGTAAAGGTATTGTTGAAAAGATAGGTGTTGCGGGAGTGCTCGTCGTGGACGACGTTGGGAATCATCACGTCGCCGATGCGCCCGTTGAGCGTGGCCGCCTTGCCTAACATGTAGACTCCCCGGAACAAGCCTACGCTGGCGGCGATTTGCGAGAGGATGTGATAAGCGCCCATTCCCAACGGATAGTCAATGTTGAGAATGACCCCGTCGCTTTGGGCGATGCGCTCGATGCCGGGGACGCGCAGGCGGGGGTCGAGCCAGTCGGAGCACAGGGCGCGCAACTCGATGATCTGCGCGGCGACGTCAAAGACGTGATGGCTGTCCACGTGCCGGATGCCACACAGCGATTCTTCCCGCTCTCGCTCCTCCCACGCCTCCCGACCCTGGGGAGCCTGAAGGTATTTCTTGAGCACATAGTATAAAAAGTTCTCACGGTTGCTGGAGACCTGGTGGGCCTGGATGTCGGTGTACTCTGCTTGCAGGTCGGCGTCGCCCCCCTCGCGCAAAAAGCGAACCAGCTCTTTTTCTCGCCGCAGTGCAAAGCCAGAGAGCATGTTGACCACGCTGTGGGGGTTGCTGGAGATAAAGTAAATCGGCCGCTCGCCTATATCGAAGGCAGAGTTGTCATCAATGTTCTCCCACCAGCGTTGGGTCGCTTTGCGGTATTCGACCTGGGAGCCGGCCAGGAGACGAACCGCTGTCCGCTTGCGGCAGTGCCCCACATCGAGGAGCAGGGCCGGGAAATCTCGCTTCCAAATTATCTCCAGATTGCTCAAATCGCCGCTGGAGACCTCTAGCGTCTCGCACAATTGGGCGCGAAGGCCGTCATCCAGTGACCGGTCATCAGCTACGCAGGCCTCCAGAGCCGTCAACACCGGCGCATCGTGCAGCCTGACGTGCATCTTGTTCCACTCGATTTGAAAAGCGGTCAGTATCGGTACCAGATCGTCAATATCCGAGAGACTGGCGACGTAGACGGCCAGCGTCTCCTGACCATCGAAGAAAGAACGGCGGCGACGAGCGGCAGCCACGACTGGCTGCCACTGCTCGACGCCCGGATAGCCGCGCTGGCCAAAGACCCACTCCGACTGACCCATCACCACCAGCCGCGTCTGGCGGATGCAGGGGGGCAGCCGCAGCGAACAGTAGACGAGGGCGGAGACATCGGGGGTATCGTCGCGGGCCTTGGCGTGCAGGGGCGAATCCATCCCCAGGTGGGTTTCGACCAGCGTTTGGATCTGCACCTCGTCGGTGGTGCGCAGCAGCGAGTAGTAGGTGCGCATATAGAGCCGTATTTCCTCGCTGCCGGTGGTGGGGACGGTGCGTTTCATTGTCTTTCTGCCGCCTTTTCCACCGCCTGCACGATTTTATAGTACCCGGTGCAACGACACAGGTTGCCGGTCAGCCCGGCCATAATCTGCTCGCGGGTGGGATGGGGGATTTCCTCCAGCAGGCTGGCGCCGGACATTATGAAACCGGGCGTGCAAAAGCCACACTGCACCGCTCCCTCGTCAATGAACGCCTGTTGCAATGGATGTAGGGGCGCGGGGACCGCGCCCTCGTCCTCCTGAGCCAGCCCCTCGACCGTGGTGATGTGCGTGCCGTGAGCGCGAGGGGCGGGCGTGAGGCAGGCCAGCACCGCGATGCCGTCCATCCAGACGGTGCAGGCCCCGCACTCTCCCTCGCCGCAGCCCTCTTTGGCGCCGGTCAGACCCAGATCATCGCGCAGCATCTCCAGCAGCGTCTTGCCGCCCGCTCCCGGCACGACGACGTTTTTCCCATTGACCGTACACTCGATAGGCTCGGCTCCCCCGTCGCGGTGGCGGACCGTCTTGCCCGCCAGACGTGGGAAGCGGCCCTCAGTGCGCCCCCACAGCATCGGCAGTTTGGCGGAGAACCCGGCCCGCCCTGAGCCTGTCGAACGGGACTGCCGGCCGCCATCGCGCAGACCGGCGAGGGCGCGGCGCACCAGCACGCCGACGATCTCGCGGCGATAGCCGGCTCCGGCGCGGATGTCGTCAATGGGAGCGGCGGCTCGGGCGGCCAGCGCGGCGGCTTGGGCGATGTTTTCCTCACTCAAAGGTTTTCCCACCAGCGCGCTTTCCGCTTCCGGCGCGCGGATGATGGTGGGAGATACACTGCCCAGCGTGACACGCGCCTGGGAGACAATATCGTCGTCGAAGGTGAGCAGGACGGCGACGTTGACCAGGGCGATAGAGTGCGCGCGCCGCAGACCTAGTTTGGCGAATGTGCCGCGCTGGTTATCGTCCAGGGCCGGGAAGGCGATGTCGGTCACCATCTCGTCGGGGGCCAACACGGTCCGGCGCACGCCCTGATAGAACTCGGCCAAGGGAAGCGTGCGCTCTCCGCGGACGGAGCGCAGGGTCAGGCGAGCGTCCAGCGCCCACAGCGCGGTGATGGTGTCGTTGGCGGGGGACGCGGTAACCAGGTTGCCGGCCACGGTGCCCCGGTTGCGCAGTTGGGGCGTGCCGACCTGCGAACAGGCCAGCGCCAGCGGGAACCCCCGCTCGACCAGCAGGGCCGCCGCCGCCAGGTTGTGCGTCACCGTTGGACCGATGTGGATCAGCCCATCGGCGTCCAAATAAACCTGGTCGAGTTTGCCGATGCGGGTGACGTCTATCAGCACGCTGGCCTGCCGCGCACCGCGCCGCAATTCGATCAACAGGTCGGTGCCGCCGGCGATGATGCGGGACTCGGCCCCGTGCTCGTCCAGGAGGCGCAGGGCCTCGTCGAGGGAAGTAGGAGTGTAATAAGTTTGCCACATAACAAAATGCTCCTGTGATTCTATGCCTGTATCATTAAAGGGCTATGCTACCAGATAAAACGCATTATGGGGAATGGTTTACCGAGTCTGTGATGGCTGAGGGAGTGATTTGAAGAACACTACTGGGTATTTGGCTAACGACTTATTTTCAACCATATTTGGGGCTAATTTGTGGCCTCTTGGCAAGTGAAGGCAATCGAAGGCATTTCAAATAACTCGGCTCATTTCACAGTAGGGTGAACCATCCCATCAGTTCCCAACCTCAGTCCGTGAGCCACTCGACATACTGCTCCCTATCTCTTTGCCGCACAAACTTGGCTTCCTCCGGCGACAGGTTGCTCATCCCCACAAAACCAAGCTGCATCTCCTCGGGGTACTCGGCGTAGGCGAGCGCGTCCCGGTAGTCGCTTTGCGCCATCTCGACGAGTTCCGGCAGCCGCTCTCTCTGGCCTGCGCTCAACTTGAGGATCGCCAGTTGCACGCGCACTCGCCCCCGCTCGGAGCTTTTCACTCCGTATCTATCGAGAACGTCCATTACCTCTTTAGCGTCCACGGAGGGCCAGTATTGGTTGATCTTTTGAAGAATCTTCTTTCGGCTGACAATAGTCATTCTGTTGACTGTACCTGCGTCAGCAATTCCCGTTTTGTAGCCGCGATTTCCAAATCGCGTCTATTTTTCCGCGTAAAGCGCCCTGCGTGATTGCGAAATCGCGCTACGACCTGACTTTTCCCCCATAACGGGAATTGCTGTACCTGCGTTAGTTTACCACAAACAACCGTTTCGCGCTATTCACGTTGCGGGCCGATAGACCATAATCGTGGAGTCGGCCAAAAAGAGCTCGAGTTAGCCTCTCAACAAGCTCTTAACTCCACTCCCCCCGGGGGCTCTGAGAACGCTGAAAAGCTGTGCCTACGAGTAGTCAGTGGACTTGTGAAACACTCTGCTACCACCTGAACATCAGGGGAAAGTAGAAACGAAACGGCTCCACGAGCACCCACGCGCTCCGTTCCCACGCTCCTCCTGTCCCATCCTCCAAGAAGGCCGCGTTGTACAATGGCAATTGACAGGGGCCGTCGGATAAAGTGAGATGATAGGTAATGGTCACCTGAGCCTGGGCGCTCACGGGGCCAGTCCAGCGCACTGTGTCGGTCAGCGCCGCCGCAGCGCCCCCGCCCGCCCAGGCCAGAGAGTCAGGAACGATAACAACATTCTCCGGAAGCGGATTAGTGGCCGTTGCCGTGACGGCATCCACAGAGCCGGCGTTGGCAAGAGCCAGCGTACAAGTAACCACCCTGCTTGGTCGAGCCTCAACCGGACTGCACCAAAAGGTCGACGAGGAAAAATCCGGCGCATCCACCCGCACCACGGCGGCGCGGTGAAAACGAATCTCCTGGCCTTCCAGTCCCAGGCGGGCCATATTGACGATGGCGCTGCCGGGGATGAGCGCCGCCGTCACCGTGGCCCGGTAAGTAAAAGTAATCGCAGCCCCCGAACCGAGTTCCCCTTCCCAAGAAATCCGGCGCGTGGGAGTGTGGTAAGCAGCGCCGCCGCTCAAGCTGCCGGGGACCAGCGTGAGGCTGAGTGGAAGTGTGTTGGAAAGCGATGTCGTCACCGTATCTGAGCCATCGTTGCGCAGAGCGATGGTGTAGGTGAGCGTGTCGCCGCCAGAGGCTGTACCTCGGTCGGCGGCAAAGGTCGAAGCGCCCAGCCAGCTCAACCACCCGACGGCGCGCTCCATCACCAAGGAACGCCCCGCTTCCGGCAACGCTTCGTGCGGAAAGGAGAAAAAGGTCGTCTTGTAATCCCCCTCCTGCCGCGCCAGCGCGATGGGCCGCCGATCTTGCTCGCGCAAGATAACAGAAACGTCCGGCGCGGGCGTGACCGCGTCTGACCAGTTGGGGAAAGGGTAATTCAGCGCATAAGGCCCCGCCCGGTCGCCAATGGGGTTCTCCGGCACTCCCGTCGCCAGCGTGGGCGTGACATCTTCCGTGTAGGTCAACGCACCCAGGTAATTCTGACTAAAGTGATCATCGTAGTGATAGTAAAGAAAATCCTGAGAAGAAAGAAACAGCCGCCCTCCGCCATCAAGATACGTCGCCAGCGATTCCTCCTCGCCGGACGTAATCGGCGCGTACCAATCGTAGCCGGTAAACCAAACGAGAATAGGATAACGCTGTAACACATCCAACGAGGGACTGCCCTGTCCCGGTTCATCGCCGGCCGCGCCAGTGTGCCAATAATCGTAATGGAACCCGCCCTCCGCCAGGGCCGCCTCGTACTTTTCCTCCTGGGGATACCAGCGATCGTCATCCACCAGCAAAATGGGCGCCGGAGACTTGGACGTTATGACGGCGGTCTCGGCGAGAGTGGGAGAGATAGAGGATTGAGCCGTGAGTGTGACCACGTCATGCGCATCCCACCCGGCGGCGGCGGGGACGGTGACAGTCAAGATGACGGTGGCGGACGTACACGGCGACAGGGAGAGAGACGAGGCGCTGAGTTGAGCCATCCAGGACGCGCCGTCGAGCGAGAGACTGACGTTATCCACACCGCCCCCCTGGCCTACATGCCGCACCCGCACGGCGTGCGTGACGATAGAGCCGGGCGGCCCGATATGCATCTGAGCGACAGGCTGCAACTCTAGCCCGGCAGCCGGCAACGGCGCGACCAGCCAATCCAAAGCCCTGCCCAACAGCTCCCGGCGGGTGGATCGCTCGTTGATGCCCTCTATGCCAAAGGAGAGATAAACAGCGCGGTAATCCAGGCACTCGCCAATCCGCATCCCGCCACAGCCGCCATCGCGATAGGTCAGCAGCGGCGCGGCGGCGTCGGGATCATCCACACTGATCTCGTCGGGAAAATCCTGGTTATCGGCCCCGCCGGCGCCGGTGATGGTAAAGGTCATACCGGCAAAGATGTCGCCATCCAATCCGTCCAGTACCCGCGATGGAGCATTGTCGCCAGCGTAGCGAGCCTTGAGGTAATCCTGATAATAGGAAAACCAGTACAGTCCCGCCCCGCCGCCGTCCATAAACCCCACATCTTGCCCGCTCAACAGCAGCCGCCCGCCGCTCGAGAGGTAGCTGGTGATGGCGTGTTGCGCGCCGATGTAACCCGGAGCGTCCTCCGGCGCGCTCCAGACTACCACGTCGTAGGGGATCAGGTCGGCGGCGGTTGGCGCCTCGTCGGGAAGGTGCTTGATAGTTTGTTCCTCGTAAGCGTAGGCTAGATCATCCAACGCCTGACGAAAGTAACCAATCTGGCTGCCATAATACCAGGGGCCGCTATCCACCAGCAGGATGGAAGGGGCAGGAGGCAGGGCCAGATCCACCACGGTGGCCTGTCCGGCGACGACAACAGCGGTGGCGGTGACGACGCGGTAGCCCAGATGATGGGCGCGGACGACGTAATCGCCGGCGGGAGGCGTAAAGACGTAATCGCTTCCGACGGCCTCCAAAGGAGTATCCAGCACAGTGACAGTAGCGGCGACCGGCTGACCGGTGACGGCGTCTGTCACTTGGCCGCGCAAGGAGCCGGTGGGCAGCGCGCTCAGGATGAAATTCTCCACCGCAGTCACGCCTGTCAACACCTCGACTCCATAGATGGTATAGGGAGCATAGCCAAAGGCCGAGGCAGTCACGTCGTAGATGGCGGGAGACAGAGCGAGCAGATAGCGCCCGTCGTCGCCGGTAGTGTCTGCGCCTCCGCTCCCGCCTCCGTGCGCAGAAGCGGCGACCGTTGCCCCGGCGATGACCGCCCCACCCCCGGACTGCGTCACCGTCCCCGTGACGAGGCCAGACTGGGCCAGCGCGACGGCGGCAGCGAAAGCGTCCACCCGGCCCCATCCCGTATCGTTGTTGGGGATTGGACTGCCCAGGGGCACGACAGTGCTGGTAATGAGAGACAAGGTGCGCGTGATGCTCAACGTGGGACTGAGCGAATGCAGCAGCGCGGCGATCCCGGCGACGTGCGGCGTAGCCATAGAAGTGCCGTTCATCAAACCGTAAGCGCCCCCCGGCAGACAGGAGTACACGTTGACGCCCGGCGCGGCCACGTGGGGGCGGACCTCGCCCCAGGGAGAGGGGCCGCGGCTGGAGAAGCTGGCGACCTCGTCATCAAAATCAGTGGCGCCGACAGCAAAGGCCTCCGGCAACGAGGCCGGTGAACCAACCGTGCCTCCGCCCGGCCCCTCGTTCCCGTTGGCAAAAACGGCCAAGATGCCGGCCGCTCGCAGAGCCTGCAAGTCGGGCTGGAAGGTGGTCAGGCCGCCATTACTGTTACCCCAAGAGTTGTTGACCACGTCGGGAGACTGGGCCGGGTCGCCGCCGGGAGCCAGGAGCCACTGAAAACCGGCGTGAATCCAGGAATCGTAACCGTACCCCTGGCTGTTGAGCACCTTGGCCCCGATCCAGCGCGCGCCCGGCGCAACGCCGATACCCTCTTGCCCAACAATAGTGCCCATCGTGTGACTGCCGTGACCGTGACCGTCCACCGGGTAGAGCGCGCCGTCGTTGGTGGCGTCGTACCAACTGTAGGTGTGGTTGGCCGGGCCATGGGGGTTATAGCCCCGGTAGTTGGCCCGCAGCGCGGGGTGGAACCAGTCCACGCCCGTATCCATCCCCGCCACAACAACTCCCGTGCCAGAGATATTGAGGGAGGCCCAAACCTCGTCGGCGCGGATGCGCACAATTCCCCATTCGGTGGAGGTTGGAGATTGAACATTGGACATTGGAGTTTCGGCAGTGACCCATTGGCGGTAGTGATCGAGGTGAACGGCGGCGACTTCAGGTCGATCTGCCAAGGCAAAGACGGCGTCCCGGTCAGCGTGGATAGCGATCTCGTTGACGATCCAGAACGAGGTGTAGGATTGAACCCGTCCGGCGGCCCGCGCTCCTTCCAGGTAGGAGCGCAGCAAGGACTGGGAGCGGTTCGCCGTGTATTGCAACGCAGAGACGAGGCGCGAGCGGGCCTCGCTTGCGTTCAGCGCCCCTGTGGTTGCCAATTGGAGGTTTACCTGCTCGCGCAGGCGAACGACGACACGAAAGGAATCGTCGGGGCCGGCCGCCAGCAAGTCTCGCAATAGTTCCGGCTCGATGGGTGCGCCATCAGAATGGCCGTTTTGAAAAGCTATGGGTGCGCCATCAGAATGGCCGTTTTGAAAAGCTAATGGCGCGCCACCTCCTACAACCCGGCCCTCCACTTCAGAGAAGGGCGGTTGCCACGGCGGCGCGAGGGCGGCGCGCGTCCTCCTCCTCCCCACCCCCGCCGGCTGCGGGTTGGCGTGCACAGGGTTGCCCACACCCGCCAAAAGCAGGAGCGTTAGCACTATCACCACAACACGATAAAGCACGTGCGTTTTCATCAGATTCTCCTTCCGCGAGGCAATCGTCACCTCGCGTGTCCATAAGATGATACACCAAATGGCGCGCTTTTGCAATGTCACTCCCAAAACCCCAGGGGTCTCGGAAAACCCCTGGGGTCTCTCTTCTGGCAATCTCCCCAACTTGGGCTATAATAGCGAATGATGATCGGCATCCTCTACAACCCTCACATTACCCAGGCGTGCCCACTAGCGGGAAAAATAGCCGCCTGGATAGAGCAGCACGGGCGGCGGGCGCAGGTCTGCGCGGTGGACGATGGGCCAAGCACACTGCGCTGGCAAGAAACCAACCTGGTGGTAACGCTGGGCGGTGACGGCTCGATCTTGCGGGCGGCGCGAGCGGCGGCCCTTCACCAGGCTCCCATCCTGGGCATTAACCTGGGGCGCGTGGGCTTTCTCACCGAGGCCGAGCCAGAGACGTGGCGACAGGTTCTATCGCGCGCGCTGGCGGGCGATTATTGGGTCGAGGAACGAATGATGTTGCGAGTGACGGCCTCTCGCGCTGGCAAAGCGTTGGCCCAGGCTGAGGCGCTGAACGACGTGGTGGTGGGCCGGGGTGCGCGCGCCCGCGTGGTGCACCTGCGCGCCGAGGTAGACGGCGGCCACCTGGCTACCTACATCGCCGATGGCCTCATCGTCGCCACGCCGACGGGCAGCACCGCCTACGCGCTGGCGGCCGGCGGGCCGGTGCTGCCGCCCCAACTGCGCAACATCCTCCTGATCCCGGTCGCCCCGCATCTGAGTATGGAGCGCCCCATCGTCCTATCCGAAGGAGTGACTGTGCGCATCGGCGTCGCCGGCGGGCGGCCGGCGGTGCTGACGGTGGATGGAGAGATCCAGGCGGAACTGACGAGCGGAGACGAAATCATCGTGCAAACCAGTCCTCACGTAGCTCGCTTTGCGCGCGTGCAAGAGCAAACATACTTCTATAAAACACTGGTAGCGCGGTTGGTGCCGCGAAACCAAATCCCAATTTCCAAATCCCCAACCTCCAACCAGGAGTCCAAAAAATGAGCCAACCACTACACTGCGTTAACCACCCCAAAGTCGAAACCTACCTGCGCTGCAACAAGTGCGGCGACCCGATATGCACCAGGTGCGCCGTGCTGACGCCAGTTGGCTACCGCTGTCGAGATTGCGTGCGCGCACAGCAAAAGGTCTTTTACGGCGACTTTCGCCCCGTCCATTACGTGGTAGCCGCCGCGGTCGCGCTGCTCCTGTCGTTGATCGCGGGCTGGCTCATCCCCAGCCTGACCTGGTACGCTATCATACTAGGGCCACTGGTCGGCGGCGGCATCGCCAACCTGGCGCACAGGGCCATCGGGCAGCGGCGCGGGCAATACACGTGGCTGGTCGTGTGCGGCTGCATCGTCGCGGGAGCACTCCCCCACACGCTGCTATCGCTCTTCACATTGCTCTCTCAGCCTTTATCTGGGTTGATGGGACTACTGTGGGACATTGTATACCTGGCGACAGCCGCAGGCGCGGCCTACGCCTGGCTGCGCCCCGGACGACATGGATAGGAGACGAAAAACGTGTTGGCCGAACTAGACATCCGAGATTTTGCCATCATTGATCAGTTGCAACTAACCTTTGCGCCCGGCTTCTCTGTGCTGACGGGCGAGACCGGCGCGGGCAAATCCATCATCATCGATACAGTCGAACTGGTGTTGGGTGGACGGGCCGAAAGCAGCGTCGTGCGCGCCGGCGCCGACTGCGCCATCGTCGAGGCCGTCTTCCGGATACAGCCGGAGCAGCAAGCGGCGCTCGCCCCCACGCTGGCGCGAGAGAAGTTGACGGGCGACGTCCCCGACCTGCTGCTCTTGGGACGCGAGGTGCGGCTCAACGGGCGCAACGTTTGTCGCGTCAACGGTCGCGCCGTCACGCTGACGCTCCTGCGCCAGGTGGCCGAGGGATTGGTGGACATTCACGGTCAGAGCGAGCATCTCTCGCTGCTGCGGGTGCGCGAGCACGTCAACCTGTTGGATCGGTACGCAGAACTGTGGCCACTGCGCGGGCAGGTCGCAGAAATGGCGCGGGAAGTGCGATCTGTGCGGCATGAATTGGCCGATCTGCTGCGCAGCGAGCGGGAACTTGCGCACCGGGCCGACCTGTTGCAGTTCCAGATCGGAGAAATAGAGGCGACAGCCCTCCAACCTGGCGAGGAAGAAAGCCTGCTAGAAGAGCGGGTACGGCTGGCGAACGCCGAACAACTGGCCGAGCTGACCGGCACCGCCCTCCACGCACTCGAAGAAAGCAGTGACAAGTCTCCGGCCGCGCTGGATTTGCTGGGAACCGCGCTGCGCGCCCTGGAGAAACTGGCCCACATTGATCCAGGCCAAGATTCCCAATTACGCGCCGCCGAGAGCGCTAATTATCAAATCGAGGAACTAGCCCGTAGCCTGCGCGCCTATCACGAGCAAGTCGAGCACAACCCGCGCCGCTTACGCGAGGTGGAGGAACGGCTGGCCATAATCCGCCAGTTGGAGCGCAAGTACGGCTCCACCATCGCCAGGGTGATGACCTATGCTCAGGAAGCAGCCCGCGAGCTGGATACGATCACCCACAGCGAGGAGCGCATCGTCGAGTTGCAAACCGAGGAGGAGCAACTGCTGGCCAATCTGGGCAGTCTGGCGGCCGAACTTTCTCAGCGGCGGCGCGAGGCGGCCCGGCGGCTGGCGACCGAGGTCGAAAAAGAACTGGGCGACCTACGCATGGAGGGTGCGCGCTTCGATGTAGATTTCCAGTGGCAAGAGGACGCGGCGGGCGTTCCTGTTCCTCCATCCCAAATCCCAAATCCCAATTTCCAACCCCCTACGGGGCGCGTTGCCTTTGACGTCAGTGGAGTTGACAGGGTCGAGTTCCTCGTCTCTCCCAATCCCGGCGAGCCGCTAAAGCCGATGATAAAAATCGCGTCCGGCGGCGAGACTTCGCGCCTGATGCTGGCGCTCAAGACGGTGCTCTCCCACGCCGACGAGACGCCCACGCTGGTCTTTGACGAGATTGACCAGGGCATCGGCGGGCGCGTGGGCGCGACGGTAGGCGAAAAACTGTGGAGCCTGGCGGTAGACAGCGGAAGCAATAACCTGCACCACCAAGTGCTATGCGTGACCCACCTGCCGCAGTTAGCCGGATTCGGCGACGTACACTTCCGCGTGGAAAAGCACGTCAAAGACGAACGCACGGTGACGCGGGTGAGGCAGTTAGGGAATCAAGCGCGGGTGGAGGAACTGGCCCAGATGCTTGGCGGCAGTGGCGAGGCGGCCCAGCGAAGTGCGGAGGAGATTCTGGAACAGGTGGCAAGGCACAAGAAGCAGAAGGCAAGATGCAAGACTCAGTAGATCCAAAATGTTACAACAAGACCTCGGAGGTCTCTCGAGAGCGCCTTTGCCGGTAAAAACGGGCACAATCTAAGCAATTTTGCTGCCAATGTCACCTTCCGAGACCTCCGAGGTCTGAAATTTGGATCTACTGAG
>Ga0164310_10001862_pt1 | contig 12043 bp, 17 predicted proteins | sample GuaBasSedimGuay1_FD_121795 | JGI IMG/M metagenome (GOLD analysis project Ga0164310, IMG submission 121795) | Subseafloor sediment microbial communities from Guaymas Basin, Gulf of California, Mexico - Guay1, Core 4569-9, 0-3 cm | ecosystem: Environmental > Aquatic > Marine > Hydrothermal vents... | reverse complement strand
GTGCAATAATTTCTACTAGATTTAAAAAATTAAGATGGTGTGATAATTGCAGAAAAAAAGGGAAAAGAATGTCTATGAAAAAGTGGCATGAAGCCCACAAAAAACTACGCCCTGAAGAAGTTATTCATTGTAAAATATGTAATAAATCTTTTAATAAACGTATGGATACTCATGTTTATTGCTCTGAAAAATGTAGATATTTAGGCACGTTAGATAGAAATCATCAAACAGGAATAAGAAAAAAATGGTATAAAACCTTTAAAGAGCGTCATAGAGGCAACCCTATATATATCTTAAAGAGGGCAATTCATAGTAGATTAAATAATTTATGGAAAGCTAACCATAAATGTCCTAGATATAAGTTTTCGGAATCATTTAAATTATTAGGATGTACAGTAAAAGAATATCAAAAATATTTAGAATCTAAATTTTATAATCACCCAACAACGAAGGCGCCTATGACATGGTTTAACCATAACGCAAAGCGCGGCGGCTGGCATATTGACCATATTATTCCCTTTATGGCTATAGATTGCAATAATCAAAAGCAATTTGAGAAAGCCTGCCATTATACTAATACACAACCTTTATGGGGAATTGATAATCAAAAAAAACACAAAGCTGATAAAAAGAAATATCGCCCCATTAAAAAGATAAAATTATAGGATAAAAATGAATTTATTACATCATAGAAAATGTATTATTTGTGGTCAAGAGTTCACTTCAGTGTCTAATCTTAGACAATATTGTAGTCGAGAGTGCCAAAAACAGGCGCAAAAAAATCGCTATCATGGACGAGTAAGTGAATATAATAGAATGTGTTTGTATTGTGGTCAACCATTTACTACGTACCGCTCTACTAAACAATGTTGCTGTCGATATTGTTCTAGCCAATGGCAGTTAAAGGTCAGGAGAGACCAAGTTATACGAGAAGTTAAAAAGGAATGCAAGTGGTGTCATGAAATTTTTATGGATTCTAGTAGCAATAAGATGCAGGCTTACTGCTCAGATGTTTGCAGAACTAAACAAGATAATGAGAGAGGCAAAAAAAAGTGGTTAAAAAAACAGAAACATTATGAGCGGCTGTGTAAAGCCTGTGGTAAGTTTTTTATAGCCCATATGATTAGAAAAATATATTGTAGTGTAGAGTGTCAGGAAGGTATCAGTAAGAGAAAAAGAAGCATTAAGAGTAAAGAAAAAATTAAACAAAAGCCAATGATGAAAAAGCGGTGTATAATTTGCAACACACCCTTTGAAACCCGTATAAGACATAAATTGTGCTGCCATAAAGATTGCAGCAAAGAGTATATGAAGCGAGAAGCTGTACGTAAGTATAGAGAAATATATAGGCCACGCAAAAGAGCTGCATTGGAGAAAAAATTAAAATCTACCGTTTTAATCTGTAAATATTGTAGTAATCCCTTTACTCCTACAAGTAGTAATCAAGTTTATTGTAAGCCGCAATGCAGCAAAACTTGTATACAGCGTAAATATCAACACAAAAATAATGAAAAGCGTAGGGCGAAAAGAAGAAATAATATACAATATAGAATTAAATATAATATATATTGGAGACTTCGTAGTGTATTTAATTACAAAATATCTGATATCACTGTCGAAACCCTATTAGGATGCTCATTAGCTGAATATAAAAAATACATAGAATCAAAGTTTTATCCTCATCCCGAAACTAATGAACAAATGACGTGGGATAATTGGGCACCAAACGGTTGGCATATAGACCACATCATACCTTTGTTTGCAGTAGATTGTAGCGATAAAGAGCAGTTGATAAAAGTTTGTAATTATAAAAATACACAACCGTTATGGGCTGATGAAAATATCAAAAAGAATAAAGAAGACAATGCGAAATATCGAGAACAAATTATTATTACTTTATAAACACTATGAAACCAAAATTTAATATAGGCGATAAAGTAAGACCACTTATTGACCCTCTCGCTGAGGGTACTATTATGGGATTTGCGCTTGGTTCTTTGAATAATGACGGTGAAATAGATGAAAGAGTCTATAAAGTCAAATGGAAACCTATTGACCTTAGTGATACAATAATCAACTATTGGCTTGCTAAAGACCTTAAATTGTTATATAATGGAGTTGAGAGGGCGGTAAAACGTGTTCAAACAACGAAAATTTAAAGTTGGTGACAGAGTTAAAATCATGTCGGGTGTAAATGCTGGGTATGAAGGTATAATTGAGCATGTGAGAGAATGCTTGATTCCTAACACTGATGACGCGTATCCATATGATGTAAATATTATAAAGAAGCGGAATGACCACGGGGTTGTATGTGCGGAATATGAATTAAAATTTGCAGATAATGGTTTAAAGCGCGCTGTAAGGAGATTACATGATAAAAGAGAAAAAATTTAGTATAGGTGACATTGTAGATGTTCTATATCTACAGTCTAACCTTCCGCGTTATAAAATACGTGGCACTATTGTGAGAGAGAAACCAAATGAATTTATGTGGGTAGTTAAGCTGCATCATAATTATTCCATATTAGCGTGTCGAGATATAGATATGAGAAAAATATCTAATGGATTACGAAGGGCAACAATAAGAACAAATGACAAATAAATTTAAAATAGGTGATAAGGTAAAAGTCATCGGTGGCTTCAATATCGGGGCATTAGGTGTGATAACCGATATACCAGATTCAGACCTCAATTTTAGCTATAATTACGTAGTTGGGCACGCGTCTGCAATTAGATTTGGATATTTCGAATATGAGTTAGAACATGCTTATAATGGTTTAAAGAAGGCCGTCAAAAGAACAAATGAAAAATAAGTTTAAAATAGGTGATAGGGTCAAACTCAATAAAGGCGTCAAGCTTACGGTGGGCGCAGTTGAACTTCCCCATGTTTGCATTGTTCAGAGCACTCCTTCGGATGGCTCTGGCTTTCCTTATGTAGTTAAATCGCTTAATGACGGCAAAATTTACTCATGTGGCGTATTATGCTTAGAGTTATTTAATTACAACGGACTAAAGAGGGCGGTGAGACGTGTTCAAACAACGAAAATTTAAAATAGGAGACAAAGTGCGAATAATTCAAGGTCATTATCGGCGGTATGGTATTATTATACATATATATCCGTTAGGCGGAGTAATGTTAGATATTATTGGTAAAAAAGATGAAATGATTATTCTGCCTATTGCTGATATTGCTCCTTTAGACAGCGGAATAAAAAGAGCTATAAAGAGGTTAAATGAAGTATAAATACAAAATAGGTGATATGGTTTACTGTTATCATGATGAACGCCCTTATGTGGTATCTGACTACGTATCAGCAAACGAAGGCGGTAAAACTGCATATCGCGCAAGGCGCTTAGATGACCCTGCGTATGTTATGTGGAGCATTCAAAGGTACATGAGAAAGCTTAACGGCATGGAGCGCATGATAGCGCGCATTAAGGTTATATTAAAATAATGAAGATAACTGAAGCAAAACGGCTTTCACAAAAGCTATTAAAAAAATACGGTTTTCATGATTGGAAAACAAAAATCACAGATACGCTCCACGTTATGGGGCGTTGTAATATAAAAATAAAAACTATAGACATATCAAGGCGTTATATCAGGATTAACTCTAAAAGAGTAATTAAAGATTTAATACTTCATGAGATAGCTCATATATTAGCTCCCATGACTATAAAAGAAGAAAAGAAATGCATGCGGCAAAAAAAATGCCCATGTGAAATCACTGAAACGTTTTCTCCCTGTCACAGCAAGCGCTGGGAGCGAGCTGCTAAGAAAATAGGTGTTGACGTTGATATGAAAAAAATTAATATTAAGATACCTAAGAGAGGAAAGCGTAAAAAATGGTAAAAATAATCCCAATGATAAATATCGTAATAACGACTATTAGGAACTGTATACGATATCTTAGGTATGGTCGCCATGGAACTAATTGGATGAAAGGTTTTACCCTTGATGGTATATATAATTCTTACACTACAAAATTCAAAATTGGTGAGATTTGTAATACAACATATGGTTTTTTACCTATGCGCTGTATAGTCGTTGAGATACTAAATAAACCTAAGGGTGAATTTACACTATATAAACTTCAAAATATATTCCCGCCCTTTGACACTGTAATGCAAATCGGAGCAAGAATGGATAAGATAAATGGAGTTGACCGCGCGTGCTTAAACAGGAAATATAATAGGAAAATCAATAGGTTACGTAGATGGATACACCATCATGAGAAGAAAATAGGTTGGGGGTTATGCGGTTTTGTCGTGTCAGTTGGTATTTTATTGTGGATTTTTAGGGTTACTTGATTCCGTCCTTATAGCGTTTCCAATCAAATAATTTCCCTGGGTCTTTCTTACGACCTTTCGGGATACACACATCTTCATGACCTTCTATACGACTATCATCGGTTATTTTATACTTTTTCTTAAGCTGTTTAGTTAGTAATATTAATGCGTTATATTGCGCGTCTGTATATCCACTTTTACTGGTAGCCATTATTTCAATACCAACTGTTATATCGTTTACAGTAGATTTACCTGACGATGTGATACTGTGCGTACCGTCACTCATTTGACTGATGCCTGCATGGTATGAGTATGCACCCTCAGGGATAAGCTTATAAACAATTCCTTCACGGTCTATTAAATAATCAGCCGACACCCTGTAAGTATTGAATATCTTTATGATTTCAGTTAGGTTATATGGGTCATTGGGCTTTATATTAACTGCGCTTATATAATGTACAATGATGCCATACACAGACTTTGTACGTTTCTTACCGTAATACTTGATGTACCTGGTTTTAATTACAAGTTTATCACTCATTTGAGTTTTCGCCCTTTTTAGTAGTCTTTTAATAAATTCAAACACTTAGCACCTATTCAGTGAAATTTCAAAATTCTCGGTGAATTCACCCAAAAAGTGACCCCTTTGAAATTAAAGGGGAATTCGAACATTAAGCACCTGGCGGCGAAATTTCACCGCTAAGCAAACAGTAATAAAGCTATGCATCCATAAGCTAATAGAATACTGATGGCGTAATGCATTAAATCCATCCACGTGTCTTTACCGCGATACCCATCCATAGCAAACTCTTTAACCAATGCATAAACTGCCGTAACAATTCCACCAAACCACCATAGTGTAGTTACTGCACTAAAAAATACAGTTAAGGTGACGCCAAAAAATACATGACCAAAATCATGCCATCTGTCGCCTGAATTAAGGTAACTTTTAAGCCAAATTAACTTCTCTTTGATTTTATTCCACATATTTACATCCTCTTTAGATTTATAGCCATAAACATGAGCTTCGAGTAGCTTAAGAAGATACTCGACTTCCCAAATGGTCTTTCTCTTTCGTTTAGTGTCCATAGTAAAGAAGGGCTCTTATTTATTAGACAAGAACCCTTAGTTTCCACCGTTTTTCGTTCCTCGGAGCGTATTATTTACCGAACCATCCTTTTACTTTATCAATGTACTTTTTGCAGAAATCTTTACCCTTGTCCATGTAGCCTTTAACTATATCTTTAACCTTCTTAGGTACGTATGTATTATACAGTGCATACCCTAAAAAGCCGATAGCAACAAGTTTAATAATAAGTATTAACATTTTTTATCTCCCTTTGTTTAAGTTATACTTTTAACCTTCTTAAAGTTAATATCTCTTAGGTCATCTATGATTCTATCTGGAAAGTATTTGTCTTTGTATTCATCAAATTTACGAATACCAGACTTGATGAAGCCAGCATTATCAAATCTATAGATTTTGCCTTTATTAAGGAATATACAAACGGTATGCGCGCGCTGCCACTTAAGGGGAATGTAGGTATAATAATAACCTCTTATTCCAAGTTGCTTCAATAGATGTATTGCTAAGGTAGCAAACCCATCGCAGTCATCTTTCTTAGTTGCATATGTAGTCTCAGGATAAGAAACACAATCGAATAAATTCCATACATTGTCTTGCGTCCACGTTATCTTTGCAAGTTCTTTTCTGATAGCCCCTAAGCTGGCAATTTTGGGAAGTGTAACACTGCTCTTGTATTTCCTTTCAAAGAAGAATCTCTTAAACTTACTCCACCAGTATCTTGGACCTGACAACCACAAACCGCCTAGAATTTTTATTGCATATTTAATCATTTATTACGCTGCTACAGGTGTAGCCTCCTTTTCGTCGGATTTACGACTCTCAACTGAATCTTTAATGGCTACTACAGCGATGAAATATGGGGTATCATTTGTCAATTCCGTAATTGTGTACGAATTAGTCGCTGATGTATCATCGTCTGTATACACGCCTGCTTCAGTTCCCCAATAAATCTTATAAGAATCAGCCTCGGCAACTTCGTCCCATGTTAAATCAATTTCGGTGTCGCCTTCTGTTGCTTCTACATTAACAGGAATACCTAAAAGCACTTGAAGTTGTTCGCGAATTGCATCTTTAGTAATTGCTGCATATTGTAACGAGTCAAGAGCTACTTCATATACCTGTTTGTCTGTAAGTGTTTTAAGAGTTTTCTTCTCCCATTGCCAAGCATTTACTTTATCCATATCAGGGGTTTCCAAAGCAAGTTCTTCTAACATCCAACCTTCTAAACGCCTTCTGCGTTTATCCAATATCATTTCTTTGGGTATTAATAAGACTTCCCAAGTAGAGTCGCCTTGCAAATTATTACTCCCATCATAATAGAGTTGAGTAGCACCACCGTCATCACATCCAGAAACAGCAGTTTGAAAATCATCATAATCCATAATTTCCATAGACTGATACGTTTCCTTATCTGGATTACCATCGCGAAAACGCCATGGCGCGGGACATTTATCTTCTTGAATTGCGTTATAAATGTCTTGATAATTGCTCATTGGGCAATCTACTATAACTTCTTCTGACGCCATACGATAAATTCTTACATAATAAATAGCCATAATTAATTCCTTATATTATTATTTTATACACTAGGCTCGTTACGTCCGCCAGCAATAACATCGACGTGTACTAATGAACTCCAGGACAAAGCGCCATTAAACTCATCAAAAGCAGTCTGTACGTAATATTGCAACTGAACAGAACCAGCCGTATGTGTTCCGTTTCTAATACATGTACCTGCCCACAAACTACTATCTAAACCCTGTTCAACTATTGCGCTCATTCCATAAGATTCGGAGCTACGGAAATCTCTATCCCAATTTATTGTTAAATTAACTCCTGACCAAGACGCACTAGATATGTTCCAAACACTTTCAATACCAGTATCAACAACGCCAGCAGATTGTATATCTAAATGACCCCAAGCTTTCACCAATTGACTGTTTACACCATAACAATAAGTTTGGTCAAGACCTTGATAGCCAGGTTCCAGACTGCAACTATTCGGTCCAGCAACAACATATTGTGAGCCAGCGGGTGTTGTGTGCCAATATTCAGAATAAGTATTTCCGCCATTAAATACATTATCAGAAACTATGGCAAATGCCATACCTCTAAACGACACACAGTAATCGGGATTTACTGCATCTGTCTTACATATATTTCCTACTATATTTAAATGGTCAAAATGAGCACCACCCGTCATGTCTCCATTTATTGAAATACACCTATCGCCTGATTGTGTATTTGTAATAACATAAATTTGATTGTTAGCTATTACACTTCTTGAATCAATAGAAACTGCCGTACCACTTATAGCTCCTGTCCAAAATTCAATACCATACATAATACCACCACCACTAGAACTTTGCATATCAATAATATTATCTGCAATAGTTATTTGCCTAAAGTAACCTTCCACTTTTACACCCCAACTAAACGCTACAGCGGCATTGTGACGAACATCAATATTATTATTTTTAACTGATATATATCTTCCTTGTACGTTACTGCTATCGTTGCTATCAGTAAAACAAACACCATAACCGCCAGCATTAATTCTAATACGGTTATTGTGAACTTTTATATTTCGGAAGAATCCTTCAAATTTCACTCCTGCTTCTATTTCAGTAGCAACGCCAATATTACAATCAAAAATATCAACACTTTCCATTCTATTAGTATCTGATGTTCCAATAAACCAAGCTGTGCGATTTCTAATATCATTACTCACATTAGTATTTATTTTAGATATTCTAATATCTTCATTTTTATTTCCAATAATAACAGGATAAGTTAAATTATGTGGATTGGTAATTTTAAATCTATCAATAATAACATTATTAACTTCCCAAGGTAAAATAAATACTGCGCCATCATAAGTTGTGATATCAGCATTTTGCGCTACCGTGTAAATAGCCATTGTATTTATGGGTGTCGCACCTGCGGAATCTTCTGAAACAGTAATTCTATCACTTCCACCAGCACCACCACCAACGTTAATATTAGTAACCCATCCGCTAATTGGTGAGCTATTATCGTCAGTAACTACAACCCAATCGCCAACAGATAAACTTGTTGGATTAGCAACGTCTAATGTACCTGTACCAGCTCCGCCAATATCTCCATCAGAAACAAATGCTTCACTAACTTGTACGATATTAGGCATTTGCAATTCTGTAGAATTGCCATCGCCAATTACTTTTAAAGCTTTTGTAGTTCCCTCAAAATTAATGGCAGTGACTAAATCATAAGTTCCAGTTCTTATATAAATCGTACCGCCTTCTGCTTTTGTAGAATCTACCGCAGCCTGAATACAAAGAGAAGCATTAGCATAAGAAGTTAGTTTAAAATCTCCGTCCATAGCTGGATATGTTATATCGTCAACTACAGTGACAAATGCCGCATCGACCGCAAAAAAGTCAATACCACCAAGATGATTCACTTCACTATCGACTAATCTAGTTCCATCCATAAGATAAAGATGACTATCATTAGCATCATGGTAAGCAAGTATAAATGTATTTTCATCTAAAGGAACATTGACAAGTGTATCAACAGTTAGCGTTAAATTAGCTGCCGCATTCCTATTAATTGTAAAATAAACACAACTTCCAGCAGGTATGGTTTGAGGACTCTGTGCTACTTGAATTGTATTTAAATTCGCTGAAGAACCTATAGCAACTGTAATATCTGAAGTGAAAGCTAATTGATTAGGTGCTCCAAGTGTCCATGTTAAATTTCCACCACCACTGATACTTACATTCTTATCCTGCGCTTTATCTGCCATCATTGTGGTTAATAATGAACTGCGTTTTGTAAGATTTTCATCGTTAGTAGAGTTATATGACTGTGTACCAGTTTTTGCACCAGTAGCTTCTGAATATGAATCATAATCAGGTGTAGCATCCGCATCGTCAGCCGCACCGATATAATCTATAGTGTCAACTGAAGTTTCATTACCTATTGGTATATCTTCGTCCTGTACTAACTGTATCCCACCGCGAATATAAAAATAATCAGTACCGCCGCCGTTCTTCATGTTCATTGCTAACCACCAAACATTGGAATCATTTGGGATTGCATTTCTTAAGGCTTTAGATAATGTGTATGTACCTTTAGCGTACACACCTTTTTCAGATGTAGATGTACCCGCATAGTTAGTTGCTACAGCTACAGATAGCGCAGTTGCAGGCGGTTGACCACCAGCTCCACCGCCACCTAACGCAGCATGAAAATCAGTAATTTGTACATATTTTTCAATACCGTCAGAAACTTTCTTTATCCAATCACCAACAACTAATCCAGTAAACGCACCAGCCGAACCATTAACATAATTAACGCCATTTACCCATGTTAAATCTATACCACCAGTTAAATCAACATTTCTTTCTTGAACGAGATAAGCAACTTCATCATCATTTAATATGATTGTATTAGCAGGTATTGTGAATTCGTAATTTCCCAGAATACTTTTAACAACAATATCAGTTGTCCATTCAAATACGGGGTCAGCTGCAGGCTTAGTATGTTTATAATCACCAGTACCAGTTATTTTTGAACCAACTGAATCCCACCATAATTCACCCATAGCAGCATTATTAATTAAACCACTTTTAGTAAACCAATAGGGAGTGCTGCCTAACTCTTTAATGCGAGTCATTACAGCTTCCATCCAATCTCTAAAATGCCTTATGTTTTTATCAGAGCCTTTAAACGGATTAGTACCAGCAGGTGAAGCTGCATCAACCGTTAATGGAGAATCTACGCGCGCGAACCCTGAAGGAGTATCTACCCATGCAAAATCATTTAAAGGATTAGGTGTTGCGCCACCAGTTCCCAATCTAAAGAACAACGGTCTACAATCTGTTATTGATGTAATTATAGATGCAGGAGCTGCACTTGTAACAATTTTTGCTATAGGAATTCGACCTTCAGTAAATCCAACGGTATTGGAATAAACCAAAACTTCTAAATACTCAACAGTATCAATAATCTGGTCAAATTCCCTACCTTCATTATTGTTTAAGCTTGGTGACCATATTTTACGAATATCAGCAGAACCTGAAACGCGCTGTTGGTCTAACTCAATATAGTTAGTTGTACCAGCAGCTAATGACGCTGACTGTGCAGCTTCATCTGTAGGCGCTACATAAAATCCACCACCTGCATTTGCGGAAGTGGGATGAAACATAACCGAATCGGCTATATTAAGTGATATACCATTATTGGTATCTGCCCCTATTAATGTCTTAGGGCTTGTGATATCAAATCCTTTTACGATAAACGAAGTATTAGCCATGTATTTATCAAAAAACTGAGCCCAATCTGCGCACGCAAAAGATTCAATATTCTTAATATCAGGTATATCTAATCTCTCATTTGATATTACGCGTATTCTAGCTAAAACTGACATAGTTTTCTCCCTTACTTATATCTTATATTATAACCTTTTTTTGTACGTTTAACCTTCTAAACACTCATTGTTTCGGGTATAATATAACTGTAATGAATTACATTATAGCTATATTATTATTCTTTATAGCCCTAGTCGCTGCTTGGCATCTAGGTCGTTGTATTCATGAGGTTTATCTAGCTGTTAAGTCTTATCAACATGCTAAAAAACACCCTGAAACCAACAAGCCTGTGGAGCTTAATCAGCCCCTTAAGCTTTCTAATGATTGCCCGCCCCACGCTTGGGGCGAAACCAAAGAAGGCTTAGTTTGCAAGCGCTGTGGCTATAAAGTGGGAACTTAAGTTACCCCTACTAATTAGTAATGGCATTCTCAATTAGCCCTACTCGTTAGTGCTGTAACACGCCCACTTATACTCAGGGAATACAATGATAAACCTTACCACTATTCCTGCTGCTACCGATTGCCTTATTAACTCTGCCAACAAATCCCTTGCCTCTGCAACGCCTGTGATATATGCCGCATAATCGCTACCATCTGTATCGGGCTCAGTAGCTTCATTAGAGCTCAATAGCCTAACTTGAACTCCGCTATCATGATTCTTGGTAAATATATGTGAAGGGTCAACTATCAGTGTGTTATCATTAGGTTTTGCTAAATATTTGATAGGACCTTCTTCATTACCGACTCCGTATTCCAATATAAAATAACCTTCTCCAGCAGGCCAATCGTCTGGTATTGTGTTGCAATTTAAAATAGTTATGGGGGCACCACTTATAATTTCTTGATTAGTTGTCGCTTCTACTTCCGCTGCCGTATATGTGGTAAACTTATCATATACATATGGCGATATATAGCTATCTAACTGCTCAATAGATTCCATTATACCCTTGGACGATTCTAACGTACCCATCACGCCTTTAGCGCCGCTTGTAGCACCAATAATAATCTCATCTTCATTAAATACACCAACGATATTTTCAAGCTTTAAAGTATCCAATTCAAAGCTTTGATATTCAATCTTTTCTACGTCCGCTGTGGCTCCTGATGATGCCCTTAATTTATCGAATATAGCCCACTTTGTAGGAGCTACAAAATTATCTACTACTTGCTCACCAGCGGTAAAAGTACCAACAATATTAGATACTTGTAGTATAATTCTATCATTTACTTTATCTATGATAATATCATCAACATCTGCCGTTTTTGCACCAGTTACGGCATCTGTAATTGTATCTCCAATTGCAAAGCTACC
>Ga0164310_10001861_pt1 | contig 12045 bp, 13 predicted proteins | sample GuaBasSedimGuay1_FD_121795 | JGI IMG/M metagenome (GOLD analysis project Ga0164310, IMG submission 121795) | Subseafloor sediment microbial communities from Guaymas Basin, Gulf of California, Mexico - Guay1, Core 4569-9, 0-3 cm | ecosystem: Environmental > Aquatic > Marine > Hydrothermal vents... | reverse complement strand
TCCGCAGCCAAGGAGTTTGAGCACGTGCTGTTGAAAATAGTTGAGACAACGTAATGACGTCTGCTCAAAGAAAGCGGCTCTCGTTTTCCATCGGTCTGATCATATCGATCATATTGCTATGGGTTCTATTTCGTGACGTACATTTCGAAGAACTGTGGACAGCTCTTCGAGGGGCAAATTACTTCTGGCTGCTACCGAACATGGCCCTTGTCATTCTGGCGATGTATCAACGTGCGCATCGCTGGTCGCACATGATCCGCCCGGTTAAGGCGGTGTCACTCAATAAATTGGTGGCGGCGACTTTTATCGGCTTCATGGCCAACAATGTTCTCCCTCTGCGCCTGGGTGAGTTCGTGAGAGCCTACTCACTGGCGTATCAGGATAAGGAAGTAAGCAAGTCTGCATCGCTTGCCACGATATTCGTAGAAAGAATGGTCTTCGACCTGGTAGCTCTGCTGGTCATTTTTTGTGCTGTTGTCTCTGTCGCGGCGGTAGAGATCCCCGACGAGATGAGAACCGGTATTTACCTTGCTATTGGAATTGCCCTGACTGGGATTATCTTCGTTCTGGTTTTGGCTCTGAAACCCGATCGGACCAGTGATCTGCTCACCAAATACCTGGTCTTTCTGCCAGAGCGTTTGCGGGAGACAATCGGATCGATTGTGACGAGGTTCTCGTGGGGGCTGATCTTTATCAAAAAGCCGAAAACCGTCGGTTGGGTGAGCCTGCACACTCTGCTGATCTGGCTGGTGATGGGAATATCGAACTACTCTGTTTTTCTTGCCTTTGGTTTTGATCTGCCACTGGATGCGTCGTTCTTCCTGCTTGTAGTCGTATCCATATCGATTCTGGTTCCATCCTCACCGGGGTTTGTCGGCGTCTATCATGCCGGTACTGTTTTTTCACTCATGCAGTACGGAATCGGACGAGCGGATGCCCTGTCATTTGCGTTGGTTCTGCATGCAGCACAATACATTCCAATTACACTACTGGGATTCTATTTCCTTAGGAAAGAGCACCTGTCTCTGAAACAGCTCGAAGACGAAGCTGTTGAGAATATCCAGAACTGAAATCTCGCTTCATAGCTTCATCTGGCCGGCGTTGCCGTGTTCATATGTTCAAACTTGACTGGAGGGTGTGGTTCGAATAGCCTGTACCTATTGAAGGAGTACTCTTTTGAAGAAAATCATACTTGGTCTGACATTTCTTGTTCTGCTGGTAGCGGTCATTTACGTTCAAGTTACCCGTGATTCCTCTCACCGGGACGATATTCGCAAGAGCGCCTACGAGGAGGGACTCTCAGAATCGGTTGATCAGCTATCAAAAGCGGACTCGCTATCTGATCTATTGGCGAAACAGGTTGCTGCGGCAGAGGATTCATTGAGCAAAATGAACCTGTCGTACGATAGCCAGTCAGATTCCTTGTATGGTGTAATCGAAGCTCAAAAGGAGCAGCTTGCTGAGCTTCGCAAACAGAACCAGACCCTGAAAGAATCGGCGCCGTCATCAAAGAAGTCGAAATCCGGTAAGGACCGCGATAGCGAGATTCTGGGATATTACAAGTCGGAAATCAGGCAACTGCCAGGCGATCTTTCTACTTACGAGAAACGCGTGGCAATATCTGAGATACGGCAGGAGACTGCCAGGAAGTTCTCTATGACGGTTGAACAGCTAAACAAACTGCGTCAGCAACATAACCTGGATAATTGACTAATCAGTCATGGGTAAGCGCAGGGAATTCGAGTTTTCCGAAGTTGCCGTTGATCGGTTTATTCTGGAATCATTTGGCAATGAGCGATCCGCCTACCACATAACGAATGCCGAAAAAGTAACCTCTGGAGAGCTTAGTAAGTTCCGTAGCAGGCTGAAATGGCACATTAATCACTCGCTATCGACTCGTCAGAAGCAGGTTATCAAGGCATTCCTTGAGGGAAGTAAAGAGCGGGAAACTGCCAGAATTCTCGGTGTGACACAACAGGTCGTGAATATTTATAAGCACCGTGCAATCAAGAAGTTACACGGCCTGCTCGTACCATAAGTGTATGTCAAAAAACTGGTATATGAAGGGTGTGCTTTCCAAGGAGGGTTTGTACGCCCTGGCCCGTGCAGGTAGAATATGCTTGTGAAGGAGGTGATAGGAGTATTATGAAGGCATCCCTGTTTATCCGCCCGCTGAGTTATTGGGGTAACTAACTGGTAATTTGAGTGAACGGAAGAATGGGGAACGATTATGCCAAGAAGAAAAGAGGCCGAGAAGTTTGCAGTCCGCGGGAAAAAGGACTGCTGGCACTTGTATGGATTGCAAGTGCTTACACCAAACAAGTTCGCCACTGTGGTCGGTAAGATCCTCAGGGGTCATCACACTGTGATTGGACCCAGGATAACTGAGAGAAGAGTTAGCGCCTAGGGTAAGAATAGATTTTATACCAGGAGTGAAGGTCCCGATCTTCACTGACTGTGTTGCTGGCGAAAATTGAGGCGGTAGTTGATTTATACCTGACTACCGCCTGTTTTTTATCACTATCAGGCTGTTTTGACTGCAGTCGATTTGCCTTGACACTTCGCTGCCAGGCGATTTCATTCACGCTAATACAGATTTCGGTTAACTGCCGATAATGATTGTATGACAGGTTGAACAATCTGGAAAATTCCTGATTATCAAACTAATCTGGCGCAGAGCGGTATAAGAAAGGACATGACCAGTAAGGCAGGAAAAAAGACATCAGTGGCAGTCGGACAGGCTATTCTGCTTGGGTTAGTATCTGTGGTTATGGCACTGGGTATCAACTCTGTCTCGCCCAATAGTATTGGTCTGGTGGGCCAGTACAGATCGCTATCAAACAGTGAGGGGCCAATCGTGCCTCCGAATGCTGAAGATGGCGATCCGCAATTCATCGATATCAACCAGGCTCAGATGGAATTCACGCTTGGCACAGCCACATTCGTTGATTCAAGAGACCCTGAGGAGTTTGTATGCGGCACTATTCCAGGCTCGGTGAATATACCTTTTGAGTATCTTCCGGAGTTTGACCTGGAACAATATTTGGATTCATCTCTGGGGTACGTTTCTCACGACGAGGCAATCATCATCTTTTGTTCGGGTGAGGAGTGTGATCTGTCACTCCACCTGGGTCGCAATCTGCAGGATCTTGGATACACCAAAGCGCTCATTTTCTTTGGGGGTTCACGAGAATGGGAGCAGGCGGGTCTTAATATCCAAAGGAGGCAGGATTGCGGAAATTAATCGATAACGACTATGTAACAATGCTATCTCGGCTCATTATCGGGCTGATGTATATCTATGCTTCCTTTTATAAAATCGTTGAGCCGGCTGTTTTTGCCAAGTCAATCTGGTACTACCACATAGTGCCGGGCTCACTGATCAATATAATGGCACTGATACTGCCGTGGTTGGAACTCCTGTGTGGTCTCGCCATCTTGATCGGTATCTGCTACCGAGGAGCCGTTCTGTGGGCTAATGTCCTTCTCGTTGTTTTCATAATTGCTTTTGCGAGTACGATTGCGCGCGGTATCGACATCGATTGTGGCTGTTTCAAAGCAGGAAAGTCGGCGACGAGGGCGGCCTGGAAAACATTATGGTTTGATGTAGCGGTTTTGTTATGCGGATTGCAGTTGTGGTTCAGTCGCTCAAAGCGCTGGATGCTGTCCGGGCACTGATTACTGCAGGATGTGGGGCGTAATCAGTATCAGCAGGTCCGTAGTGGTCTTTTCGACTTTCTTCGAAGTAAACAGGATACTCCCCAGGATTGGGATACTACCCAACAAAGGCACTTTCTGAACAGTGACTATATCTGTTTCTTTGAGCAGTCCACCCAGAGCGATAGTCTCACCATCTTCAACCGTGACATGAGTGGAGGCAGCCCGTGAAGCTGTAATTGGCTTCTGGCTGTCGGGGGGACCAGTATAACCAATAATGTCCTCAACTGTTGAGTTGACACCAAGCGTGATCTTGTCTCCTTCGTTTATGCGAGGAGTAACTCTGAGTGATATCCCGACCTCCCGATCTTCGAATGTCACTATATCGCTGGTAGCAGAGCCTTCAGTGAAACGGTTGATTGTCTGGATCGGTATTATCGTCTGAAACTCTATTGTGGCTTCGTGATTCTCCAGTGTCGTGATGTGCGGGTCCGATACCAGCTTACTGTTGCCGTTCTGTTGCAGGAAGTTCAGCACCATACTGACCTCGCCGGCTGAGAGCTTGCCCCAGGTCCATCGTCCATTGGGCAGAGGGTCATAGACTGCGGCGCTGCCTGTTGTGCCTTCACTTGTCTCAGAAGAGCCTCCATTTGCGTCTGAGATCGAGGTGGTGACCGAAGTTGGCCAGGAGAAACCGATGTTTGATTTGCTGTCTATAGTGGTCTCAATGATCTTGGCTTCGATGAGGATGATCCGTTCCGGCACGTCAATGTTCTCGACAAGAGCAACCATACCGTCCAGTACATTAGGGTAGTCGGTTATGAGGAGGCGGTTGGGGCTGTATTTCTCACTACCGTTGCTCTCTTCCGTCTTGTCAAGGATAGTGACGCTTCCTTTTGAGGATTTCCGAGACTCCAGCGCCATCTTCACTGTGGCAGGAGCAGCATATTTGAGACGCAACACTCTTGAATCCAGTTCACCGGCGGCATCAGCTTTGATTGGCTTAACAACCACGACATTGTCTCTGAAGAAGAAGTTGTATCCGTTCGCTGTCAGGAGGGCGTCAAGTGCTGTTGCCACATCAACATCATCCAGCCGCATGGTGACTTCGCCCGTAACTTCGCCGGAGATCACGATATTCAGTTCATTCTGTGACGCAATCATGTTCAGCACCGAGACCAATGGGACACCTTCCAGTTCCATAGAAAAACGACTGGATTTGAGCGCCTTATCGGCACTAATGGATGGTGCGAGTATCAGAGATATTATCAGGGCAGAAATTGCGAGTGTTTTCATCATACTCAGCCTTTGTTAACGGACAAATCGATTCGTCGGCCGTTATATTCCAACGTCACTGTCTTTTTATTGATAGCCACTACGGTGGCATCGTCTATCTTATCGCCTACTTTGACGGACCGGGAGTTTATGAAAGCCATTGGCTGTTCTGTCTTGTAGACAATGCCTTGCAGCACCCAGTTACGGTTCGGAGTGGAAGACGCTATACGACTATTTTTTGGCTTGTGGGTGCGGAACGGGTCGGCACCCCACTTTTGAGCACTCTTTTCTTCAATATTGATCAAATGAGCACTAATCGGGCTTAGAGGTATCACCTTCTCGGCGGCTACTACCTGTGGCTGAAGTTGCTGCTGCGCAGGTGCGACTGAGCTTTGGTCCTTATTGCCCGGTAGATTGAATACACCCCAGATAATCGCTGCCGGGAGCGTAAGGTAGATCAGGATTTTTCTGGTTCGATCGCTCATGCCTCGTTTTCTCCGGCAGATCCCAGAAGTGCCCTAAACGAAACTGTCACGTTGAGTTGTCCTGTGCCATCTTCATCTGATTGTAGAGAGCAGAAGTTGATAGAGCGGAAGTACGGGCTGGATTCCAGGTGGAAAAGGTATTTCCCGAAATCCGTAAAGCCACCTTCAATGTTGAGTTTGATATTGAGAAACGGTGGCTCGGAGGTGAGGCCCGTTACGCGGTTGAGCGCCAGGATCTCCATGACAGGCGGACTGATTTCCACAACCGTGAGGTTCTGTACGACGGCATCTTCCGTGATCTTTCTGAACAGTTCGAGAATATCATTTTTGGCGTAGAGAGAGGAGTTCATCTTATCTCTGTATGTATTTAGGCTGTTGGACTCCTCGATGAACCTGGGCAATTGTTCCATGGTGTGATTGAAATCGGCCAGTTGTGCCTCCGCCTCCGCAATTTGCAACTGTATCTGTCGTTGGTCATTGACCATTGGTGCGTGGATGAACATGAACCACAGGCCACACATAGACAGGGCACCGACAACAAAGTAGGCAATGCGACGATTCATGTTATCCCTTTCATACTGAGATCAAACTCCATGGAGAATCCGTCCTTAGTTCGCTTCTTAATGTAACGATCCACCTTGACATTCTCCCAAAATGGGGAAGCGACCAGGTTCTCGACGAACTCCGCCAGGACAACCTCAGGTGGGGAAGATTTCGTGGTTACCACGCCTGAGATATGAAGGTTCTCGTTTTCCGATCCGGCGTGGAAATCCATACTCCGAAGGCGGATAGCAGACGGTGTCATGTGGGAAAGCTCTTTTAGGTTCAGTGAGAGACAACTTGGTACTTCCTTGGTTTTGTCGATATAGGCCTGATTGCTGGCGATCTTCTGTTTGATGCGATTGTACTCAACGAAAGTACTGGTTGTTTTGAACGCTTCGACTTCTCTCAGTAGGTTTGTCTGATAACTGCGTACGCTATGTGTTGATGACGTTTCCGAAAGCCAGAAAGTCCCAAGAATGCCTGCAAGCACTACGAGAGAGGCTACTCCCAGCCGGTTTACGGAGTGAATGCGATGCCGTTCTTTCCGTTCGGACGGCAAGAGATCAGGCAGTACAACTGAACTGGTTACGGCTGCTGTGACCGACAGGCAGACAGGAATGGTATCATGGAACTGATGTTCATTGCCTTCAATCAATGATGGATGTTCAACTGGAAAACGCTGAAAGGCAAATCCGAACCGGTCACTCAACCGATCAATCAACTCTTCACTGTAGGCCAGATCACCATGCACGAGAATGTTGTTTGAGAACTGAGAAGATTGCTGTCCGCTATAGTAGTCCAGCGAGTTCTGTATTTCCGTGGCCAGGGCCTCGGCAAAATACTCGAACATGGTGGGGTCTGAGCGATTTGCCAGGAAAGATGAACCGGTTGAGCCGATATGGGAAAACTCGAGTCGATATCCATGATAGTACGCGATCTCACAGCGCTCCCGCTGGATATTGATCATGGCGTAGTTGGTGTCATGACTGAAGTCACGCAGAAAACGCAGTATCTGACCACTAACATATTGGCAATGGTAAAGATGAGCTACTTCCAGCCCGAGTTCGTCAAACAGGGCCAGTTGTTCTTGTACCAGGCGTTTGGTTGACGCTATCACCGCTATCTTGAGATGTCTCTTCGAATCTGTTGTGATTCTCTGGACGGGTCGGTAGTCAAATAGACAGTCGTCTGATGGGAAAGGGAGTTGTCTTATTGCCTCGTATTTGACAGCCGAATGAAGATCGGCTGGTTTCATATCGGGCAACGAAAAAGTTCTGAGAGCGGTATCCGGACCATCAAGAATCAGAGAGATTTCTGTAAGCCGACCGCCAAACCTCTCTACGAATGAGTTGATTGCATTGGCAGCGAAGCTCCGGCGTTCGTCTGGATCTTCAAGACTGCTTGGAATGTATGTCTTTCTGACATCAAGTAATCGATTATTGAAGCCGTTGCCGGTGGCAGCAGCCATCTGGATCGCGTTGTCATCGACGGCAAATGCCAGTTGTCGCCCAACATTGAGACGCCTTCTTGGCGAGAGCGTTTCGATCTTGACCGTTGGCGCAGCGTTTCCCTGGACAGGTTCTTCTGCAACAGGCGGCTTAGTTTTTTTTGTCCACAGCTTCAGCCCTGTCATTGTGCCTGTCCGTGTTAGAAGATGATTCGAATGGTGTCGCTGCTGCCGATTGACAGTATCCTTCTCGACGAAGGTTGAAAGACGTACGCAATACTCCAGGCGTCAGTCAGGTATTCCCCGCTGCAACTGTCGATGTATGGACCGTTCCAGCCTAACCGGGTGAGAGGATTGTAGCTCGATACCGAATCCGGTTTGGCGGCGAGATCTGTTAGCGCTGATGGTACAAAACCAACGTCACCTTCGTACCCGCGGTTGATGTACACGCCGCCACTAGTAGCTGAGGGATCGCCGACTATCGCAACTTTCAGCGCCAGCATTTCCTGCTTGGTGGCGTTGATTCTGGAACTGTCAGCCATATCAGCGAATTCCGGTACTGCTACGGCAGCCATAATACCGAGCACAACGATAACAATGACCAACTCAATCAGAGTCCAGCCATGGCAGTTATGCCGGCTGGTTGCCGTCATGTGCACTGACGCCATCATTTTGATCGACCGGCCTCTACCAGCTATTCTCGCCAGCTGAATTCGTGTTGGGCCAGATCTCCCCGGTTGCTGCCAGGTAGGCCCAGCCGCCGCGGGCGCCAACGATAGTACCCTTGGTGACGCCTGTAACGATGGAATCGGGGGCATTGGCGGACGCCTGATATGGGTTAGCAGGGATACTCTGGGCCATCACCGTTCCATATGTCTCCAACTCCGCCAGTGTCGGCCAAGTAGCAGTGGCACCGCTTGTAACGGCGCTATTGGCGTAGAATATCGTGATTCCTGAGCGCAGACTTCCGAGTGTTCCCCGGCAGGCGGCTTCCCTCGCTTCACCCGTGATATCCTGATACTTCGGGATAGCCACTGCGGCGAGAATGCCCAGAACAACGATGATAATCACGAGTTCAATGAGCGTGAAACCTTTTCTGTTTGTCATAGGATACAGACGCATTTCTCCTCCTAACGTAAGCGTGTTAGTAATACAGATTTATAGAGTTATTGTCGGACGAAAGGCGCACTATCTTTAATATGTCTAATGGTTGAATATCTTGATGATATTCCACATAGGCAGGAAGATCGCGAGGGCAAGCACAAGGATGAATATTCCCATGATCAGAGTCAGGATTGGTTCTATGATAGCTGTGAGTTGGCGCGAGGTATAGGTCACCTGCTTGGTGTAGTAATTGCCCACTTCTCGTAACATGGAGTCCATGTTACCTGATTCCATCCCGATCGATATCATATGTAATGCCTGGTTCGGGAAATACTTGAAGTCAGTGGAGGAAACATTGATGTCTCGGCCCAGGCGAAACAGCTCTGCCATCTGACTGATTTCTGCGGCGATTGCAGTATTCTTGACAGTTGCTGCCAGAATAGTGACTGACCTGACAACATTCAGTCCTGATGAGACCAGTACCCTGAACAGCAAACAGAATCGCGCCACGTTACCTTTGATAATCAAGTCGCCAAAAACCGGCATCTTGAGGAGCTTGCCGTCAAACCAGTATCTGCCCTTTTCATTGGCCAGAAAGAATTTCAGGGCGACACCCATTGCGACGAGCAATAGTAATATGACCGGCCAGTAGCTGGTCGCGAAATTGCTGATCGACATGATTATTCGCGTTAGCAGCGGCAGTTCGGCGTTGAACGTCGAGAAGAAATTCAGGAACTTCGGTATGACGAAGTTGATAAGTACTACGAAAGCTACCACGATGATGCCGATCACAATTAGTGGGTAGCGAAGCCCCGATTTGATGTGGCGGATCAACTCCATCTCTTGTTCCAGGATCACGATGAGTTCATCCAGAGTGTTGTCCAGTTTACCTGATTCCTCACCGGCCATTATGCAACTTGTGTACACGCTGGAAAACAGCTTTGGGAACTTCTTCATGGCCTCCGAAAGCGATTTCCCTGACTGAATGTCCTGGCGTATTGCATCGATGGCCAAATTGTATTCGCTGCCTTCCTTCCCGACACGAATGATGGACAATGCTCTTAGCAGCGGGATACCTGCGCGGTTCATCGTAGCCAGGCTGCTCGTGAACATAATCAGGCTCTCATAGTTGGTACCTTTGAAGAAACCAAACAGAGAACCCGAGCTTTTGGCCTTGGTCTCTTTGATCTCTACGGGGATCAGCGATTGACTCCGAAGGAGCTCTTCGACGGTAGTAACAGTGGTTGCTGTTGTTGAACCAGTCTCTTGAGTGCCGTCAGGGGCGACTGCACGCCATTTATAGACTGCCGGCATGGCTGTCCTCGTGTGCTATCTGATCAGACTGGAACGTATAGTCTTCGATATTTGATGTTTCTTTTAGAAGTTCCTCAAGGCAGACGGTACCGTTGACGACCTTCTCAAGGCCGGCTTCGAACAGAGGCACATATCCTGATCGGCGAGCCTCATCGCGAATTGCGCTCAACGAGCCGCCGGCAAGTATCAAATCTTCTATCGACTGGTTCATGGCAAGAAATTCGAACACACCCGTCATACCCTTGAAACCAGAACCACGGCAATGGGAGCAGCCTGTTCCTCTGCGGAACTCTGTGACATCTGCCAGCTCGGTGAGTCCGGCGCGCTTGAGTATTTGATCTACGGGTTTGTAACTCTCCACACAATCAGGACAGTTGACTCGAACCAACCGTTGAGCCATGACGCCCTTTAGAGCCGAGACGACCATGTAGTTCTCGATACCCATATCGACGAGACGCGTTACGGCTGACGGCGCGTCGTTGGTATGGAGAGTTGAGAAGACCAGGTGACCGGTAAGAGATGAACGGATGGCCATCTGAGCAGTGTCCGCGTCCCGGATTTCTCCTATCATAATGATGTCGGGGTTTTGGCGAAGCATGGCGCGCAGAGTTGAAGGAAAGGTCAGACCGGCCTTCTCGTTGATTTGTACCTGGTTGATGAGCGGAAGCGAGTACTCGACCGGATCCTCGACCGTTATGATATTCTTTTCAATGGAATTTATGTCCTGAAGCGTCGTATAGAGCGTTGACGTTTTGCCGCTGGACGTAGGACCTGACAGCAGGATGAGACCTTCTGGTTTGTGAATGACGTTAGTCCAGTCTTCGAAAAGGCGATCTCGAAAGCCGAGATCCCGAAACGAAAGCATCAGGTTCCGGCGATCTAATATCCGTATGACTATTTTCTCTCCGTGAATTGTCGGTAACGTGGAAACGCGAAGATCGACAGGTGAGCCATCGACACTCATGATGATTCTGCCGTCCTGCGGTAGTCGTTTCTCCGAGACGTCAAGGTCAGCCGCAATCTTGACACGGGAGATTAACTCTCGTTGCATTGACTTCGGAGGAGAAGCTTCCTCGCGCATAATACCACTGATACGATACCTGATTCTCAGAGCCGTTTCGTCCGGTTCTATGTGGATATCGCTGGCTCTGTCCTTGACTGCCTTTGAGATGATCAGGTTGACCAGCTTGATGATAGGTGTTTCAGCTTCTTCCGACTTTTCTTTCTTCGCTACTTCAGCGGCAAGGGAATCCACCGTGTCTGTTGGTTTTCCAATGATTCCTTCGAGTGAGTCGGCTACAGAGTAATATTGATCAATGGCTTGCTTGATTTCCGACAACATGGCGACAGCCCGCTTGATGTCACCACCGGTATGATACTTGATTTCGTCAATTGCCACGAAATTCAGAGGATCGGCCATGGCCAGTGTCATAGTATTGCCGATAGCAAAGACGGGAATCAATTGGTAGCGGCGAGCCAACTCAACGGGGACTCGCTGGAGGACTGCCGGGTCAATGACCATAGAGGCCAGAGATATCCGAGGAATCGAAAGCCGTTCGGAGATGACGTCGATCAGAGTATCTTCAGATATGACCCCGGTATCGACCAGGATATGGCCGATTCGTTTGTCCGTAGCGGTCTGCTGCAGCAGAGCAGCTTCGAGCTGCTCCGGGGTCACAAGGCCCCGTTCTACGAGAAGTTCGCCGAGTCTCTTTCGAGCCATAGTAAGAAATCAATCTGGTGAAATGTTACTCTTATCCTTACTATATCGGACATATGTTTGAATGGCTTAGGAACAACAGACAGTATGGCATTGTCCTGGAAAGTGGTCTGATGACATGCTCAAGTCCACGTACGGTAACTACTTAAAGGAAAACAGCTTGCTCAAACAGCATAGATTCGATTTGAGAATAATCCATGTAGTCCTTTTTTGCGTGATTGGGGTGTTTTCAATTAACTCTGTCCGGGCTCAGGAACCTCCCACGGGTTTCTTTCTTGAATCTTCGAATCCTGGTGATTACGAGGGATTCTATATCGACTCAGTAGTTGTTGAGAATCGGAACATCTACGACACTGAAGACCCGCGCTATGCAGGCTTCCTTTTCCGTATGACCAATCGATTACACGTGGTCACAAGAGAGAAGATTATCCGTCAGGAACTCTTGTTCGAAAAAGGCCAGCAACTGGTTCCTGATGCTATCGAAGAAACGGCGCGCAACC
>Ga0164310_10001857_pt1 | contig 12062 bp, 11 predicted proteins | sample GuaBasSedimGuay1_FD_121795 | JGI IMG/M metagenome (GOLD analysis project Ga0164310, IMG submission 121795) | Subseafloor sediment microbial communities from Guaymas Basin, Gulf of California, Mexico - Guay1, Core 4569-9, 0-3 cm | ecosystem: Environmental > Aquatic > Marine > Hydrothermal vents... | reverse complement strand
TGAATGTTTAACTTTAGTATTTCGCTCACAGAGATAACCTCCATCAATCAAACAGAGAATGTCTTTCTCATCTTAAATTCTTCTTGCTTTCCTCTGTTCCACTGCTTCACCGGACGTAGATAACCCACAACCCGTGAATATATCTCACACGGCCGGCCACATTTTGGGCAGCTCTGATGTTCTCCCGCAAAATACCCATGCGCCGGGCAAACGCTGAAAGTAGGAGTGAGGGTGAAATAGGGGAGCCGGTACTTTTCACAGATCCTGCGTACGAGGAGCTTTACTGCGCCGGGATTGTCGATCCGTTCGCCGACATAGACATGAAACACAGTGCCTCCGGTATATTTTGTTTGAATGTCATCCTGCAGGTCAAGGGCTTCGAAAATATCATCCGTAAAATTGACCGCGAGTTGTGAGGAATTTGTATAGAACACAGGGACCTTGAACTTTCTGTATTCGTCTTCATTGGCACATATGATGTCAGGGTATTTTTTCTTGTCAAGTTTTGCCAGCCTGTAAGATGTCCCTTCCGCCGGGGTTGCTTCAAGATTATAATTGTTGCCTGTTTCTTTCTGAAATTCTATCAATTTATCCCGCATGAAATCAAGCACTTTTGTTGTGAAATTGTGCCCTTCTTGTTCGGCGATGTCACAGCCAAACAAGTTCAAGCAAGCCTCATTCATTCCTAACAGACCGATGGTTGAAAAGTGGTTTTTCCAGTATGCGTTAAAGCGTTCCTTCACCATCCTCAGGTAATATTTGGTATAAGGATAAAGGCTTCCTTCTGTGAATCTTTCCAGCACCTTCCTTTTTATTTCCAGGCTTTCCTTTGCAAGGAGCATCATTTTTTCGAGTCGCATAATGAATTCACCTTCTGTCCGGCTCAGATAGCCAATCCTGGGCATATTGATGGTGACCACGCCAATAGACCCCGTGAGGGGGTTTGAACCGAAAAGCCCCCCACCTCTCATTTCCAACTCTCTGTTATCGATGCGCAACCTGCAGCACATACTCCTTGCATCTTCCGGGTTCATCTCAGAATTTATGAAATTGGAAAAATACGGCACACCATATTTGGCTGTCATTTCCCACAAGTCATTCAGCTTGGGATTTTCCCAATCAAATTCAGTTGTTATGTTATAGGTAGGAATAGGGAAGGTAAAAACTCTTCCCTTGGCATCTCCTTCTGCCATTACTTCCAGGAAGGCCTTGTTAAAGAGATCCATCTCCTTTTGAAACTGGCTGTATGTCTCTTTTTGCATCTCACCACCAATGATAACTCCCTGGTTGGCATAGTAATCTGGAACGGTCACATCCAGGGTCACATTGGTGAAAGGGGTCTGGAAGCCGACCCTTGTTGGGACATTTATATTAAAGATAAACTCCTGAAGTGCCTGTTTTATTTCTTTATAAGTCAGATTATCATATCTTATGAAGGGGGCCAGAAGGGTATCAAAATTAGAGAATGCCTGTGCTCCTGCTGCCTCTCCTTGGAGAGTGTAAAAAAAGTTTACTACCTGCCCAAGCGCACTCCGCAAGTGCTTAGCCGGCCGGCTTTCCACCTTTCCTGATACTCCCTTGAAGCCTTCCGTTAACAGGTCAAAAAGATCCCAGCCCACACAATAGACAGATAGTATACTCAAATCATGGATGTGAAAGTCACCGTCCGTATGTGCCTTCTTGATTTCAGGTGGATAAATTTCGTTTAACCAGTAAATCTTGCTCACCTCAGAAGAAATGTAGTTGTTAAGTCCCTGCAGGGAATAGTCCATGTTACTGTTTTCATGGATCTTCCAGTCGATTTTCTTCAGATACTGATCGACCAGATTGACCTCCATCTTATAGGCAATTTCCCTCAACCTGGCATGCTGTTCACGATAAATTATGTATGCCCTGGCTGTCTTTCGATATGGCGAAGATAGCAGCACCTCTTCAACGATGTCCTGGACATCTTCCACGCCCATGATTTTGTCATCAAAAATCTTTTCTGCCAGGTTAAGCACTTTTATGGTCAGTTTCCTGGCGATATTGATGTCAAACTCACCTGTGGCTGCTCCTGCCTTTGCAATTGCATTGGTGATTTTGTCGGCTTTAAACGTTACGTATCGCCCGTCCCTTTTTCTTATTTTCTTATGCATGTCGCTTTGTCTCCAGTTTCAGGTTTAAGGACCATCCGGAATATATTGTATATATCATCTATCATTTACCACTATATATGGTATTGTCAAGAAAAAGATTGGTCTTGGGGAAACTTTACATTTTGCTAATACGTTACATCTTTGAAGATATTATCGCGGACAGGCAATTCGATTGTAGGCCGCCTCGAACTCGAACACCTGCCTGCCGGCAGGCAGGTAACTGAGCGTAAAGAAAGAACAGCGCCTGGATATCACAACCATGTCTATTTGGTTGACAACATTCCTTACGCTTAACAGTCAAGCTTGTCATTCAACTCTTCTTTCTTAACGCTTGCTAATATTCTCAAACAGCGAGACAGTCTACAATCGAATTGCCCTTCCGCTCGTTATGTCTATCTTTTTAAAATGGCTAAAGTGATACAACATTTTGAAAATGTTGTGCCGGAGGGAGAATCCGATATATGCTGCCAGGTCGCACCTATTGGCTGGACTGGTGCTGACCAAAGACCCTGCCGTTTTTTATCCTTGAGAGTCTGACTTGAATCAATTGCTGTAACAGTTCATCCTCGCCTCTTACAAGGACTGGTATGTAGTTTCTTGTAAAGCCCTTGAGGTGCCCTGTTGTCCTGTCTCGTTTTCCTTCAATCAGGACTTCCTGTACCGAGCCGACATATCTCTCATAGAATTTCCTTCGTTTGAGATCTCCTAACTTACGAACATATTGACATCTTTTTTTGATTATTTCTGGGCGCACCTCCTCTTTAATGGTCTCTGCCCGGGTTCCTTTCTGTCTGGAAAACGGGAAAACATGCAGGTAGGCAATTGGGAGATCTTTGATCAGGTTGCACGTATTTTCAAATGCTTTTTCGTTCTCAGTGGGGAATCCCACTAAGACATCAACGCCGATGGCAACATCAGGCATCACGCTGCTGATTTGATGGATCAAATCGGCGTAAAATTGCGAAGAGTAATGTCGGTTCATGTGCTTGAGGACTTCATCATCTCCGCTCTGCAGAGGAATGTGCAGGTGAGGGCAAAAATTCTCAGAGGCGCTTAGCTGTCGAATAAGCCCTTCCGATAGCCTGTCAGGTTCAATAGAGCTCAAGCGCAACCTATTGATTGCATTCTGGTTTTCAATGAGCTCAATCAAGCTGGAGAGCGAGGTTTTCGGGTTGAGATCACTACCGTATCGGCCAAGATTGATTCCACAAAGGACCACTTCATTGTACCCCTGGTTTTTAAAGTTTTTTACCCTTTGCACCACTCTTTGCGGCGCAAGCGACCGACTCCGCCCACGCGCATAAGGGATGATGCAATAGGCACAAAAATTATTACAACCATCCTGGATTTTCAGAAAAGGGCGTGTTCGATTTCCAAATCTGGTAACCGGAAGGTCCTCAAACGGGCGGGGGGCTGTGAGATCTTCAACAACAGTGAGGCAAGATTTATGTACATTCTCAACATCGACAAGCGATGCAATCCGGTCTTTGAAACCATTGCCTACGATATAGTTTACGCCGTCGATGGCAGCAAAGACCTCTGGAGCAACCTGCGCATAGCAGCCCGTTACAAGGACAAGCGCCCCCGGATGTTTGCGGATGAGTCTTCTTGCAGCCTGCCTTGACTGGAGGGCCGCTTTACCGGTAACAGTACAGGTGTTGACAATGCAAAGATTTGCCCTTGCTCCGTTGCTCGCTTTGTACCATCCATGCTCTATGAGCTGCTCGGAGATTGCTTCCGATTCATAACGATTTACCTTGCAACCCAAGGTTGTAATAGTAAAAGACTTCATATTGCGATCCCCGTCAGGCTATCCACCCTCCGCCCAACACGCGGTCACCCTGATAGAAGACGGCGGCCTGTCCCGGGGTTATGGCGTACTGGGGTTCTGAGAATCGAACAATAGCTGTCTTCCTTCCGGCAGGGGTGATAATAGAGTCTGCTTCTTTGTGGCGGTAGCGGATACGGGTTCTTGCCGATATCGGTTCGTCTGGCGTTCTAATCGTAGTCCAGTTGATGCTTTTTACCTCGCATTCGGTAGCTGCGAGTTCGTCTCTGAACCCAATGACGAGCCGGTTTCCACTCATATCAAGGCGGATTACATAGTACGGTTGCGGTCCTGGTATGCCAATGCCTCTCCGCTGTCCTATGGTGTAGGTATGAAGACCATGGTGGCGGCCTAATACCTCGCCTCTGGTGTTTACGATCGGTCCAGCCGTGCCTTGGGATTGCATGCTCCGGGAAAGAAAATCCTTATAGCTTTCGTGGCGTATGAAACATAATTGCTGGCTTTCTTTTTTCATAAGAGATCTAAATCCCCATGTTTTGGCCATTTCCCTCACCTGATTCTTTGTGTAATCACCCAATGGAAACAGTGCATGGCTTAATTGATCTTGGCCCAGGCGGGCAAGGAAGTACGACTGGTCTTTGGCCGGGTCTATTCCCTTCAGAAGCCAGAATTCCCCGTTCGCTTTCCGTTTTATCCTGCAATAGTGGCCAGTTGCCAGAGCCGAGGCTCCAAGGGCCATCGCTTTTTCCATGACATAGCCAAACTTGATACGCTTATTACATACGACGCACGGATTCGGTGTCTGTCCAGAGTGGTAAGTGTCAATAAAATAGTCTACAACCTCTCTTCGGAAATGCCGGGAACAATCGAACACCTCAAGGGGTATTCCAATTTGCTCTGCCACTTGCTCGGCCAAGGTTTTGCCGCAAGTTACGCCTTTGCCTGTTCCCGAGTTGGCGGGAGAAAACTCATAGCCAGTCTGGAAATAGACTCCAATGACCTGATAATTCTCTTTTTTTAGGAAGGCAGCGGCGACAGCAGAGTCAAGGCCGCCGCTCAAGGCAACGGCCACGGTCTTTCTCATTTTAGGATCGGGGTTCCTGTGGTGCGAATCTCCATTGCCCTGGGAGGACATGCGGGGACACAAAGGCCGCATATACTACATTTCTTGTGATCGAACACTACCATCATCTCTGGCCGCTTGATGGAAAGGGCACCTGTGGGACAAACGGCGATGCACGCCCCGCAGTGCGTACACTTTTTCTTGTTACGTTTGATGTCCTGGCCAACTGCCTGCACCTGGATGTTGTGCTTTTTCAGGTATTCGACCCCCAGCGTAAAGTTCTTTCTTGTGCCGGAGAGTTCCATGACCATGACTCCTTCCTTGCGTGGGAGTATGGTTGCCTTAAGTATATTGAACGTCAGATCGAAATCCCTGGCAAGGTAGCAGACGATCGGTTTTTCAACTTCTGTTTTTGGGAATCGAAGGACAAGCATCCTGGAATACATATTTATACCTCAATAAAATGGACTGACAGAAAAACGTAACACTTTAGCTATTTTAAAAAACAGACCCCGATGTTTTCAAAAACCTCGATTGTTGCCGAACAACTTATTCATTCAGAGATTGCCTGTAAACATGGAACATTCGCTGTAGTGCGGTAAAGTTGGCCAGGGAGGCAAGGAGGGCAAGACCGATCACAAGTTGGCCGGTCAGGAGTGTCAGGGTCAACACAATATAGCGTTCGAGGCGCGTAAAAAGCCCAATCTTACATGAAATATTCAGCCCCTCGGCCCTGGCGCGTGCGTAGCTTACCATAAATGAGCCTACTAAGGCCACGAATGTGAGCACCACCACGATGCGGTTGCCATGAAGGGTAGACCACAAAAGAATGCCGAAAAGAACAGCCGCTTCGGAATATCGGTCCATGAATGAATCCAAAAAGGCCCCGAAGCGCGTTTCAAGCCCTGCTGTTCTGGCTAAAGCACCGTCCAGAGCGTCAAACGGCCCGGAGATAAGTAATAGCCACCCTCCCATCGAGATATAACCTGAAGCCACAAGTGCCCCAGCAGCAGATGCGGCAAGAAAACCGATTGCTGACAAGAGGTTAGGTTGGACTCCCATGCGTGCCAACAACCGGGAAGCAGGGGCAAGTAAAGTATCTGACCAGCTTTTTGCCCAGCCGGTGAGTGTCCAATACTCAGGGCCAGACTGTGACGATCCTTGATGTGTGCGTCTTATCTTAAATACGCTCAAATTTAGTCCTCCGTTCTGTTGACCGATGGCAAGCCGCTTGAAATGACCCTTTTCTGGTAACATAGCGCTTAGAAAATATCAAGACCAAACGTGGTCCTGATTTCCAAGTATCCTGTAAATCTCTTCAGCCCATCCTCTTGGGCCGGGTTTGTCTGAATAGACGATGCGCCCGAGTCCGGGGATGCGTTCCCATTGCCCTGTTTTTTTTCGGATTACGATCGGCATATCAACGCATCCGAGCATAGGAACGTCATTGGAACCGTCTCCGAGACCTACAGCCCAGATCTCTGTGTCGGGGTATGTATCGGCGTATATTTTTTTCAAGATCTGGACTGCCTTCCCCTTATCGTTTTTTCCAGTCAGGTGGTAGAAACGGTCACCTCTTGTGATGTAGAGCCCTTTTTGCTGAAAGAGGTCTTGTAGGTGCCGGAACCTATCCTGTGTGTCAAAGAATAAGAAGGGCTCTGAATATTCACGCCTTGCGGCCAGGCTGGCTTCTTGCGTGGTAAGGCCAGTGAGGGCAGCAATTTCTGCGGTACTCATCTCGCTGAAACCCTTCACGCGAAAGTTTCCTTCCTTTTTAGTCTTTTCCCAGATTGCACACAGCTCAACATATGGTGTGCCCAACTCTATTACCCTGTATTCTCCTTTCGAGGCGAATGTAAGACCTTTTAATCTAAGGAAATTCTGGGGGATAAAAATGGCCGCGCCGTTTTCAACCACAAACGGCCAGGGCAGGTTCATGCGCCGGCGATACATTTCTACTTCAGCACGCGTCTTGCTGCTGCAAATAATAACCGGGATTTTTCTCTGTCGGAGTGTGCTCAGAGCTGAGCTGGCATCTTTAAACTCATACGTATCCCTATCAATTAGCGTACCATCAAGATCAGTGAAAACAAGCAATTTCCTCATTTGTATTACTTCAGCCCTTTCAAAAATATACATAAACAGTGTACAGCCTATCATTGTGGTTTCAGATTTCGGGTTTTAAGCTTCACTTTTCTGGCGGGCTGTTGCCCGAATCCCTTTTCGCTTGGTCTAAAACGTTTTTTGACAAAACTAAGGCTCGCTACAGGCGATGTCAAAACTCGCCCTCCGGGCTCAAGCAGCTGACATCGCTAATCTTCCGCTTCGCCAAGGTTTGTTAGCAAAAAAACGTTTTAATGACCGCTCAAAGGAGTTTTTGTTTGCACAACAGCCCGTCAGACACCTGACACCTGAAACCTTATACTGTTCTTTCTTTATGCTCGGTTACGCTTTAGTTTTAGGCGGTTTGTAATTTGAGTCCCCGCATGCGAGGATGTTTTCAGGACCCTAAATTGTTACCAAAAGTATAAACGATACCTTCATTTTGAAAAAATGGAAGCGAATGACTGACTCATTGAAAGGTTCCAGGTCTTGGCTTCTGAGTAATTACGACGAATTATCTTCTGAACCATTGACCTACCTTTTGATCTATAATATAACTTTAAAGCAAATGGCTATGTTTTTCTGAGAGTCGGGCTCTTTTCTGCTCCACATATAAAGACAGCAGACCGCCACAGGGCTCAAGCTTAATTCGTCACACGGGGAGTGCCATGTTCATAGAAAAAAACCCGCATAATATAAAAGCTGCCGAACTGGTGGTAGGGATTCCGTCATATAATGAGGCAGAACGGATCTCTTATCCCACGGCAAAGGCGAGCGAGGGGCTCATCGAGTATTTTGGCGATAAGACCAGCGTCATTATTAACTGTGATAATAACTCTCGAGATGGCACTCGAGAAGCTTTTATGAGTACTACCACAGAGGTTCCCAAGATTTACATATCAACGCCTCCGGGCATCAAAGGGAAGGGGAGCAACCTCAGGAATCTTTTCAAGAAAAGTTGTGATCTCGGTGCAGAAGCGATTGTCGTCGTGGATGCAGATCTGAAGAGTATTACGCCGCGGTGGATAAAGAATTTAGCCGGACCGGTTCTTGAAGGCTTCGGCTTTGTTGCTCCTCTTTATGTTCGACATAAATATGACGGGACGATTACCAACAACATTGCTTATCCTTTAACACGCTCTGTGTACGGCCGCAGGGTTCGCCAACCCATCGGCGGAGACTTTGCTTTTTCTGGAAGAGTGGCAGACATTTATTTGAAACAGCCGGATTGGAGCCAGGCTGTAGCAGAATATGGTATTGACATCTGGATGACCACCACGGCCATATGTCACGATATACCGATCTGCCAGTCATATATGGGAAGACCAAAGATCCACAAGCCAAAGGATCCCGGCGAGTCTCTTGGTCCGATGTTCTTACAGGTGGTAGGGACCATGTTTGATATGATGATAGAACATGTCGCATTCTGGAAAGAAGTGAAGTGGAGCAAACCAACAGCCATCTTTGGTTTTGGGCTTGGGGAAATGGAGCAGCCTCCACCGGTAAACGTAAATGTAGAACGGCTCTATGAAAAGTTTCAAGAAGGTATTGCCAGGCACGAGGCTCTCATAAAAGATATACTGTCTGGCAATCACCACAGAAAACTCACTGAAGTTAAGACACTCACTTTGCGGGATTTTGAATTTCCAGCCAATCTATGGGCCGGAGTGTTAATCGATTTTGGAGTGGCTTATAAGAATAGCTTAAAGAAAAAAGAAAAAATCATGGAGGGGTTGATTCCACTCTATTATGGCCGCACATGTTCGTTTGTGATTGAATCGGAGCCTATGACGATTCAACAGGCCGAGGATTTTATAGAGGATCAGTGCAGTGTATTTGAACACGCAAAACCTTATTTGCTGAAAAGGTGGTTCGAATAAGTGGCAACGGAGGGCTTTATGAAAAAAATACTCATTGTTGACGATGAAGAAGTTATCCGCCTGCTGTATGCTGAGGAGTTGGAAGACGAAGGCTACAGTGTGATTACCGCGGATAGTGGTTATGGACTGATTGAATTGATTGCCCGAGAAAAACCGCACTTAGTTGTCCTCGATATTAAGATGGCCGAGCATCACGGGTTGGATTTGCTACAGGATATCCGCAAGGAATTCTACAACATTCCTGTTATTCTCTGTTCTGCTTATTCGTCGTTCAAGGGAGACCTGAAGTCGGTTGCGGCCGATTATTACGTAGTCAAAAGTGCAGACCTGACCGAGCTAAAACAAAAGATCAAAATGGCGTTGGAAGGAAGCATCTGGCACAAACCCTCCACGGAATGAGAGTGAAACTAAACTGATTTCTGGCCTTGCCTGGAAACTATTCTAAGGATTTTTCTTGAGAAAATGGGACTCTTTCATGCAGTGTTCCTCGGAATCATTCAAGGATTGACGGAATTTCTTCCTATCAGCAGTTCAGGGCACCTTGTTCTTTTTCAATATCTCTTTGGTATAAAAGAGCCAGAAATTTTTTTTGATGTTGCGGTGCACATGGGGACCCTGATGGCGGTATGCATATTTTTTTCCAGAGAGCTTAAGGGGATTGCCCGGGTGCTTTTCTCCGTTTCTACATGGTCTGGTGGAGACGAAAATTTCTGGCAACCCTTTATCAAAAAGCCGGAAATGAGGTTGTTAACCTTGATCATTGTGGGAACAATTCCCACCGGGGTGATTGGTTTGGCATTTCGGTCCGCGGCTGATACGATCTTTTCTTCGGTGCGCCTTGTTGGAGGCATGCTTCTGGTTACCGGTCTTATACTCTGGTTTACACGAGGGTTGAAAAAAGGGGGACGTAACACGGGCAAGATGACCCTTTGGGATGGTCTTACGGTTGGTTTGATGCAGGGAGTGGCCGTCTTGCCAGGAATTTCTCGTAGCGGGGCCACCATCGGGATCGCTCTGTTGAGGGGATTGGATCGTGAAGCTGCCGCCTGCTATTCCTTTCTCCTGTCTATTCCTGCAATCCTGGGAGCCATGACATTGGAGTTGTACCAGGCAAGAGGCTCGGTTTCACCCGCCATGGCGCCAGTATTGTTAGGGGCCTGTGCGGCTGGATTGGTCGGCTATGGTGCTCTCAAGGTCCTGGTACACATTCTAAAGAAAGGGGAGCTTTACGTATTTGCTCCTTACTGCTGGCTGGTGGGAGCGATAGCAATCGGATGGTCATTTTTGTGGGGTTGCTGAGAAACATGGAAGAATCTCGGTAAATAACTAAACAGGAGGTGTTATGAATCCTCAAATTTTCAGGGAATATGATATCAGGGGTATTGTGGGCACGGACATTACTGAAGAAGATGTCGTCTTGATCGGGAAGGGTTTTGGGACCTATCTCCAGTCTGAAAACCGCTCTCGGGTTTCGGTCGGTCGGGACTGCCGCTTGAGTTCTGACCGCTTTGGTGAGCTATTAATAGAAGGTCTCCTTGCAACGGGCTGCGATGTGGTGGACATCGGGGTGTGCCCGACCCCGGTTTTTTATTTTTCTGTCGGGCACCTGAAAACGGACGGCGGTGTTATGATTACAGCAAGTCATAATCCCCCGGAGTATAATGGCTTTAAGCTTTGCAGCGGCCATGATACCCTCTTTGGCAGCTATATTCAAAGAGTGCGCAGGATCATAGATGACGGTAATTTTGCCGAGGGGAGCGGAAAGTTGGAGACCGCGGATGTGGTGGGAGCCTACAGAAAATTCTTGCAGGACAATATCTCCGTTCAAAGACCACTGCAGGTTGGTATCGATGCCGGTAATGGGACAGCAGGCGTGGTGGCGGTTCCCGTGATAAGAAGCCTGGGCTGCGAGGTATTTGGTCTTTGTTGTGAGATGGACGGCAGGTTTCCCAACCACGAGCCTGATCCAACGGTTCTTAAAAACATGCAGGACCTTATTGCGTTAGTTCGCCAGAAAGAGCTCGATGTTGGCTTCGGCTATGACGGCGATGGAGACAGGATCGGGGTTGTGGACAAAAATGGTGACATTGTTTGGGGTGACCAGCTCATGATTGTGTATGCAAGAGAGATCCTGTCACGTAAACCGGGGGCTACTTTTATTGCAGAGGTGAAATGTTCGCAAACTCTTTATGATGATATCGACAAACACGGGGGGAAGGCGATTATGTGGAAGACCGGCCATTCCCTGATCAAGCAGAAGATGAAAGAAGTGGGGGCTGAGCTGGCTGGCGAGATGAGCGGGCATATGTTTTTTGCTGATAGATACCTCGGGTATGATGATGCAATTTATGCCTCATGTCGACTTCTGGAGATCCTTGCAGCTACAGGGAAGACGATTTCTCAACTTTTAAGTGATGTACCAAAGACTTACACTACTCCGGAGATCCGTGTTCCGTGTCCTGATGAGGTGAAGTTCGACCTCGTCAAGGAGGTGACCGATTACTTTCGTCGGCGTAATAAGGTTATAGATATAGATGGAGTTCGCATCCCTTATGAGGACGGCTGGGGACTCGTTCGGGCTTCCAATACACAGCCGGCGCTGGTTCTGCGATTCGAAGCCCTTTCAGAGAAGCGGTTATCGGAGATTCGATCAAACGTAGAATCGGTACTGGCGAAACTAAGGGAAAAACATAAGGGGGGGCGTACTTAGCTTTACTTTACCCTACAATTTGTCTGCCATGGTGCTTTGTCTTTAGTAAGGAGTATCCTCCGCGCAGACCCGGAGTGGGCCAGGGTCGAATGGTCGTACCGGAAATTGTTCTGACTCAGGTGGATTCGGCATTGCATAATGAATGCTCATTTTTCAAAAATCTTCTTGACTTTTCAAAAGGTTATTATGTATTAATCGCAAAGAGTGAGTTAGGCATTTTGTAAAGTCCGCAAAAAACATGACACAGCTCAATGGAGGGAGGCATGAACAAGTCGAGTCTCGTACATGCTTTGCAGAGGGAGGCTAACATCAGTAAGACTAAAGCCGAGGACATAATCAATATCTTTTTCGGTGCGATGTCCGATGCCTTAGCCAGGAG
>Ga0164310_10001856_pt1 | contig 12070 bp, 10 predicted proteins | sample GuaBasSedimGuay1_FD_121795 | JGI IMG/M metagenome (GOLD analysis project Ga0164310, IMG submission 121795) | Subseafloor sediment microbial communities from Guaymas Basin, Gulf of California, Mexico - Guay1, Core 4569-9, 0-3 cm | ecosystem: Environmental > Aquatic > Marine > Hydrothermal vents... | reverse complement strand
GAAACTAAGGTTGATTTGCTAACCCCTGAAGCAATTAAGCCAAATAGAAGAAAATACATAATGGAGGAATTAGTTTATGTCTAAGCGTGAGTGTGGGAATTATTTGTAGAGGATATATTAGAATCTATTGAATTGAAGATCTGAAGATCGAGAGGAGAGGAGGCTATAGTGAACACTTTCTTTTTGGATACCAGTGCATTGGTGAAGTACTATTACCCAAAAATCGGATCAGAATTCGTCGAAACGCTTATTCTATCAGAAGCGTTGTTAATCGAGCACAACAACTTTCTTGTCGATATGGGCCTAATATTTCCTTGAAGACATTGGATGCTCTTCAATGTTCTTATCCGATTTTTCTAAGGAATGTAACAGTCGTGTCTTTAGATTTAACTTTAATAAAAGTAGTAGAAGTAGTAGAAAAAGAAAACATTAAACCAATTAATTCAGAGCAAGCCTGAAAGGAGATTAATGGCCAAATATCGTATTGCTGTATTACCAGGAGATGGTGTTGGCAAGGATGTAATGGACGCAGCGATGATTGTGTTGAAAAAGCTCAGGTTGGATGCAGAATATGTGTATGGTGACATCGGTTGGGAGTTCTGGCGTCGAGAGGGGAATCCTTTGCCCCAACGAACTATTGATATTCTCAAAAATACAGACGTTTGTCTGTTTGGTGCCATAACCTCTAAGCCCAAGGAAGAGGCGGAAAAGGAGTTAGTGCCGGAGTTGAAGGGTAAGGGATATGTTTACTCCAGTCCGATCGTTGCCTTGCGGCAGATGTTCAATCTCCATACTAACTTGCGGCCTTGCAAGGCATATCCTGGCAACCCACTCAATTACCGCGATGATATTGATCTGGTTGTCTTTCGAGAGAATACCGAAGGTCTTTATTCGGGAGTGGAATTTCATCCAGTACCTGAAAAGATAATGAAAACCTTGCTAAAAAACCATCCGAAAATGAAGCGGTTTGAAAGTGTTTCTTTAGAAGATGTGGCCATTTCCTTGCGTATCTTTACCCGCAAAGCCTGTCAGAACATCGTACGCCAGGCTTTTGAATATGCGAAAAAACACGGCTACAAAACAGTCACTGTAGTGGAAAAGCCAAATGTGATTCGCGAGACCAGTGGTTTGATGGTGCGGGAGGCGCGTAAAGTTGCTCAGGATTATCCAGGAATTGAGCTATGGGAAACCAATGTTGATGCCATGTGCATGTGGTTGATCAAAAATCCTCAAGAGTATGGAGTACTGGTTTCTTCCAATATGTTCGGAGATATCATTTCAGATCTCTGTGCCCAATTGGTAGGAGGATTGGGTTTTGCTTCTTCCGGCAATATTGGGGACAATTATGCGATTTTTGAACCCACTCACGGCTCTGCTCCCAAATATGCTGGAATGTACAAGGTAAACCCTATGGCCATGCTGTTGACCGTCAAATTGATGCTGGATTATCTTGGCGAGATCGATATGGCTATGCGTCTGGAGAATGCTATTGCCACAGTTATCAGAGAGGGGAAGGTACGCACTTATGATATGGGTGGTACGAACACCACTCTGGAAGTAGCTGAAGAAGTGGCAAATAAATTGTGAATAGATCTTGCTTCATTTAACTCCAGGGCAGGAGGAAATCCGCGTAATCTGTGTCATCGGTGTTCTATTTAAAGCTTTGTTGGAAAAACAAGATCTTGCAAGTTAAGTAGTACAACTGAACTTTGAATCCATTAAACAGGAGGGGCCACTGATGAATGCGGTTGAAAAACAAATCCTCGACATTGAACAAAAAACAGTGGATGCCTTTAACGCAGCAAAAGTGGATGAAATCTTAAAGTACTTTGATGAAGAATTGATTGGATTTTCCTCTACTCAACATGAACGTCTGGTGGGACTGGATGCGCTGCGGGATACTTTTCTCTATTACCTTAAAGAGGCTGAAAAAGTGGAATACAGTATTACCAGCCCGCTTGTGAAAATGTTGAATGAAACAACTGCTGTATTGACGTTTTACTGGCTGGTAGTATTGATCAACGGCAACAGACGTCGGGAGATTCATGGGCGTGGCACCCATGTATTTGTGAAAAAGAACGGCGAGTGGAAAATTGTCCATGAACATTTCTCACGTGCACACCACGGGTAAAAAACATAGTGTAGAGGTGCTGAGGAGCAGGGATGCGGGGGGAGGAGAAAAGGATTCCATCTATTAGGAAAGATAAAGTTCTTGTTAAATCCTGTTATCCTGTCTAAAAATGATGCACCTGAATAGTTACGGACAAAAACTCATCACGGTGACACCATGGAAACCATATCTCGCAAAATAGCACGTTTTGTTACCAATTTACGATACGAAGACTTGCCCCAGAATGTAGTTTATGAGGTTAAACGTTTTTTGTTAGATTCTATCGGATGCGCCTTTGGCGGTTATCGAGTGGAGGATGTGGAGATTGTTTTGCAGGTGCTGCATGAACTGGGCGGTGTTTCAGAAGCTACGCTTATTGCCTGTGGTGGAAAGACCTCAGCTTACAATGCTACCCTGGCTAATAGTTTGATGATCCGGGCTATGGATTACAACGACATTTACTGGAAACAGGACCCCAGTCATCCCAGTGATATCATTCCGGCGGCATTGGCAGTAGGGGAGAAGGTAGGAAAATCCGGCGAAGATGTGATCGTTGGCATCGTTTTGGCTTATGAATTTGAGATGCGACTGTGTGAATTTGCTGTCCCTGGCATTCGGGAGCGTAAGTGGCATCATGCTAGTCTCACTCAGTTTGTTTCGCCAATTGTGGCTGGTAAAATGTTGGATTTGAACGAAGACCAGATGGTTAGCGCCATTGGCATAGGGGGGTGCCATAATTTTACTCCTGGGGCAGTCACTGCGGGAAAGCTGACAATGATGAAAAATACCGTCGATCCTCTGGCAGTGCAGTCCGGAGTGATTGCTGCCCAATTAGCACAGAAAGGCTACACGGGGCCTGAGGCTATCTTCGAAGGTAAGGAAGGATTTGTCGATACCTTTGGCGGCCGTTTTGATCTCGCTATCTTGACCGACGGCCTTGGCGATTCATATCGCATTTTAGAATGTTCCATGAAGGCCTATCCCACTGAAGCGCTAACCCATTCACCCATTACTGCTACTTTGGAATTGGTCAAAAAGCATAATATCCAGCATAGAGATATTGAAAAAGTGCAGGTAAAAACCATTGCCCGTGCAGTGGATATTTTAGCCGATCCCAGCAAATACAAACCAACCACAAAGGAGACTGCTGACCATAGCCTGCCTTATTGTATCGCTGCTGCTATTGTTGCTGGCAAAATAACCCCTGAAGAGTTCACAGAGGAAAAATTAAAAGACCCAGCGATTTGGGCGTTACTTCCCAAAATCGAAGTGATTGCCGATCCGGAATTAGAGAAGGTGTTCCCTGAACTGAAAGCGGCTATTGTGGAAATTAGAACTAAAAACGGTCACTGTTACTCCATGCGAGTGAATTACCCCAAAGGTGATTACCGTGCTCCAATGTCAGAAGAAGAGTTGCTGGTGAAATTTCACAGTTTGGCGGATGCAGTGGTATCGAGAGATAGACAGGATCAAATTATTGAAGCAATTTGGAATTTGGAAAAGATAAATAGCATTGGAAATTTTATGGAATTGCTGATTGCGGATAAATAGATAAGGAGAATGCAATGAATCGACAAGATGCACTTACTTTGCTGCATGAATACACCAAAAACGAAAATCTCATCAAGCATGAGCTGGCGGTGGAGGCCGCCATGCGTGCTTACGCTCGGAAATTCGGTGAGGATGAAGAAAAATGGGGTATTGTTGGTTTGCTCCACGATTTCGATTACGAGCAGTATCCTGATATGACTCTGCATGCTAAGAAAGGTGCAGAAATCTTACGAGAGAAAGGATACCCTGAGGATATTGTGTATGCTATTCATGCTCACAACGAATACCATGGATTGCCCCGCAAAAGCTTACTGGATAAAACCCTCTACGCTGTTGATGAATTATGTGGTTTCTTGGTGGCAGTGGCCTTGGTGCGACCCACCAAAAAAATTGCCGAGGTAGAAATCAAGTCGGTGAAAAAGAAAATGAAAGATAAGTCTTTTGCTCGCCAGGTGAATCGTGAAGAAATTCGCAAGGGGGCGGAAGAGCTAGGCATGGATTTGGATGAGCATATTGGTATCGTTCTGGAAGCAATGAAAGGAATTGCTGAGGAGTTGGGATTGTAGCTTAATTGACTCCAGGAGATTTCTCTTCGATCGGACGACACAGGAATCAGAAGTTTGTAAAAAGAAGAGTTTTTCTCATGAACATTTACACATTATCTGTAACTATCGCTTTAGCTATTAATATCACTTTAGGGTTGGTGGTTTTCTTCCACAATCCGAAGAGAGCAGCAAACCGACTGTTTGCCCTTTTAGTGGGCTCTATGGCCATCTGGAATGGAGGGACAATTATTTTGGCAAATGTGGACTCCAGGACCACCGCTTTACTTGGGGCTCAAATGGCACTAACGGGAGTTTTTTTGTTTCCCGTTTTCTTTTTGCATTTCACCTTTGTTTTCCCTCGAAAGATTCTATCGCGCCGAGGTCCTTTTCATCATCCAATGTTCTTTTACGGTCTACCGATAACAATTTTGCTCTTCATGTTTTTAACTCTGCAGATCAACGAAAAGTATATTCACGCTCCCAACAATGTTTTCTACATAGGACTTCACAATCAAAGTACCAGTTTCTACATTGCCTACTTTGCAATGACGGGTATATTTCTACTTTACCTTACCTATGGTATTGTCAATCTGGTCCTTTCTTTGAAAAGAACGTCGATTGCTAAAGAGAGGCTCCAAATCCGGTATCTAATTTTTGGAATCATATTCATGGTTCTTGCTGGGGGGATCATTGATTTGCTGAGTTTTTCCTTTAAGCTCGGTTATCCCTCTTTTTTTCTCGCTGGTCTGTACACGGTTATCCTCAGTGTTTTTTTTAGCATAGCGATAATTAAGTATCGGTTACTGGATATTGAAATTATCATCAAACGGAGTCTTCTGCTTTCAGCTCTCTCTGCGGTAGTGTTGACAATTTACATCCTTTTGATTAAACATCTCAGCGATTGGTTAGGAATGACCACACACAAGCAGTCCTTGTTTGTGGAAAGCCTTTTTGTCTTAGTTCTGGTAATTTTCTTGATGCCGATTAAAAGCTATGTTGAACGTGCCATCGATCGCTTTGTTTTCCCCAGAAGGATTAGAAGTCAAAAGAGAATGCTGGATTTTACCAAAAGCCTTACCCATTATATTAACTTAAATGAGCTGTGTACCCATATTGTTAATTTTGTCAAAGAAACCTTTGACCTTGAGGAAGTCGCTTTCTTTCTTTGGGATGAAGATGAGGAACGTTGCAAGCTTTGTTGTGGTACGAATATGGAAAAGGAGCTAACTATTCGGCGTGACGCCCTGAAACGTTGGTTTAGCCGACAGGAAGGTACGATACAGGTTGAGAATATTACCAGGAGAATTTCTGCTGACGATGGAGCGGACATTCTGCGAGAAGCAGGTATCTTTGTTCTCGTTCCCATCGGAATTGAGGACGAACTTTGGGGGTATTTGGCACTTGGGAAAAGAAAAGCTGGCACAATCTGGGAAATGCCTGATCTGCAACTCCTGGATACCCTTGCTAACCAGGCCTCGGTTGCGATTTCTCGCGCTCTGATTTATGAAAAAGAGAAGGAGCAAGAACGCCGGATGCTTCAGGCAGAAAAACTTGCAGCGTTGGGAACTCTCTCTGCCGGTATGGCACATGAGATAAGGAACCCCTTGCACATCATCTCTGGTTCTGCCGAAACTTTGATGAACGGCTCTCTGAGTAAGGAGGAAGAAAGGGAGATACTTAAATTCATCGTTGATGAAGCTGAGAGGCTGAATAGGATCGTTACCCATTTTCTTGATTTTGCCCGTCCCAAAGAACCCGAGCTCCAAAAATGCCATGTGGTTCCGCTTGTAGATGAAACTCTTGAATTGATTTCTGAAAAAGCAAAAACCGCCAACATCACTATCGAGAAACAATATGAAGAGGGGCTTCCTTCTTTGTATCTTGATCCAGAACAACTGAAACAGGTGTTAATTAATATCGAACTTAACGCTCTGGAGGCTATGGCTAAAACTCAACAGGGAACTTTGTCGGTTAAAGTAAGTCTAAGAGAAAACAACCACATTAGTATTTCTATCAGAGATACCGGTGTGGGGATACAAAAGGCGATTCAGTCCAAAATATTCGACCCATTTTTTACTACCAAGGAGCAGGGAACTGGGTTGGGACTCTCTATCAGTCATCGTATTATTGAAAGCATGGGAGGGACAATTTCCTTTGTTAGTAGTCCGGGGAAGGGGACTACTTTTTTCTTAGATTTACCCATTAGAGGAGGTTCAAGTGGTAAACAAACCCACAGTGTTAGTTGTTGATGATGAGGAGAAAATACAAAAGCTGCTTGCACTCAATTTGAGAAACAGCTACCGAGTAATCGTAGCGGGCAATGTTGATGAGGCAGTAGCGTACCTGGAAAAAGAAGAGGTTGATCTTGTTCTTACTGATTTGAAACTTCCTGGTGAGGATGGGATTGCAATGCTTAAAAAAGTTAAAGCTTTTGATTCAAGTATTCCTGTTGTACTTATGACCGCTTACGGCACAGTAGAAAATGCTGTTGAGGCTATGAAACTGGGCGCCTTTGACTACCTTCTTAAGCCTGTAAAAATGAAAGAGGTGGTGGTGACTGTACAGAAGGCACTTTCTTATCGTTTCTTACTGGCCGAAAATCGTCGTTTGAAAGAACAGTTAAAAGGAATTTACAGTTTCGAAAATATTGTTTGCGTTAGTCCAAGAATGCAGCAAATTCTCAAGTTGGTCAAGCAGGTAGCCGAGAGCAAGGTTACGGTGTTAATTCAAGGGGAAACAGGAACGGGCAAGGAATTAATTGCTCGAATGATCCACCGGGTCAGCCCCCGTGCTTCCAAGCCTTTTGTGGCTGTAAATTGTTCGGCGATTCCAGAGGAGCTACTCGAAAGCGAATTTTTTGGTCATGAAAAGGGAGCTTTTACCTCCGCAGTAACCAGAAAAAGAGGGAAGTTTGAGCTTGCTGATGGTGGGTCGCTTTTCCTTGATGAGGTTTCTGAAATGCCACTCTCGCTTCAACCAAAGCTCCTCAGGGTTCTGGAAGAACAGACCTTCACCAGAGTAGGTGGGGTGGATTCCATTCAGGTTGATGTTCGACTTATTGCCGCTACTAATCGCGATTTACAGACCGAAGTGGAATCGGGACGGTTCCGAAAGGATCTGTATTACCGTTTGAAAGTAGTTCCTATTGTTCTGCCACCTTTGAGGGAACGTCGAGAAGATATTGCTTCTTTAGTAAGATTGTTTCTGAAAAAACATGCTGGTAATACAGGTAGTAAGGTCGCGGGGATATCTCGTGAGGCGTTATCTATTCTTGAGAATTACCATTGGCCCGGGAATGTGAGAGAGCTAGAGAATGTTATCCTACGGGCAATGGTTGTAGCTCAGGATGATCGCATTGAGGTAGAGCATCTACCCGATGAAATTAGGGGATTGACTTCGTTAAGGCCAGTGGATCGAGAAGGATTAAGACTGGCAAAGAAAAAAGCAAAACAGCAAGCAGTGTACCAGGTTGAAAGACAGTTTGTGCTTGAAGCCTTGAAACAATCAGGAGGGAATATTTCCCAGGCGGCCAGAAAAGCTATGATGGATCGGAGACAATTCCAGGCCATGATGAAAAGATGTAAAGTCAGTGTAAAAGAGTTAAAAAATGTGACAGAATTGTAAATAATCTGCGATTAAAATATTCGCAGCTTAACAATTAATAAAAAATCGCACTTACCTAATACTATATTTAAAGGTGCGATTTTTTTTATTCGTAAGGTTATGCTGATGAACGTTCCAGTTAATGAAATGGTTTTTCTATCCTATTGATTATTAGGAAAATAGTCTGCTTTAATCTAACCCCAAAACGAGCTCTGTTAATTTGGCACAAGAATTGTAGTAACATAAATGTAACAATAGTTAAATTAAGTGAACAAATTTCCAAGCTATGCCCGGTAGGAGGTAGCAAACCATTTAAAGACGCTTAGAGAGGAGGTGAAAGATTATGTGGACAGGATGGCTTAATTTGGTTTTAGGTGTTTGGACTTTAATATCTGGTTTGGCTAGCAGTCTCCAGGGAGCGGCTAACTACATCATTGTAGGAATTATTCTGGCGCTACTCAACTTTATTACTGCCTCAAAAGCCTGGCAGGGAGTTATTTGTGGCATCTTTGGCATCTGGCTCTTTGTTTCGGGTATTGTGGGTGGATTGCAAGGCGGAGCGAATCTGATAATTGTTGGAATATTGACAATTATCTTTGGCATTTTACTCGGAACCAAGAAATCAGAAACAGTATAGGTATTCGCTGCCTCCTACCGGTGTGCTTTTTTGACAAACTTACGGGGCAATAAAATGAATTCATCAGATATCATCGACAAGGGCAAAGCCTATGGACAGAAGCGGATTGTCAAGGAGATTATGAAACTTCTGTCAAAGGCTTCCAAGGAGAACGTCTGCCGGGCAATTTCCCTGGCGGAGAAGTTAACTTCTGAAAGCGACTATAAACGGAAGGCAAGGAAACTAAGGAAAGTAATAGAAGAAGATCACCCAGCGGTTGAGTTAATCCGGAAAATTCTCACTCGACTTTCACCGAGTTGTCGAGACAAATTGATCGAGAATTTCTTCATGAACGAATACGTCCTGGGAATCTCCAAGAGAAGAGCTATTTTAGCAGAGGAGGGTTTTGAACCACCGAACCTTTTCGTCATCAGTCCTACTATGCGTTGTAATCTCCACTGCCCTGGTTGTTATGCTGGAGAATATGAGCAGAGTTATGGCTTGAGTTTCGAGACTATTGACCGGATTATGACCGAAGCTAAAGAGTTGGGAATCTACTTTGTGACGGTCAGTGGCGGCGAGGTTTTCGTCCGGCCCGATATGTTGGATATTTACGAAAAGCATAATGATATGTATTTTCACCTCTATACCAACGGGACGTTGATAGATATGCCCACTGCTCAGCGTTTGTCGAAGTTGGGAAATGTGGCTCCTATGATCAGCCTGGAAGGATTTGAGAAGGAAACCGACGCGAGACGGGGAAAAGGTTCATATCGCAAAATTATGAATGCTATGGATTACCTCAGGGATGCTGGGGTGATCTTTGGGGTGTCCCTGACCGAAACGAGGGATAACATCGAGCTTATTTCCAGTGATCCTTTCATCGATATGGTAATTGATAAGGGAGCACTGGTGATGTGGTATTTCCAATACATCCCCATTGGCAGAAACCCACGCACAGAAATCATGCCCACACCGAAACAAAGGGACGCTCTTAGAAGGAGACTCAGAGAAATTAGGGAAGTCAAGCCGATTTTCATCGGTGACTTTTGGAACGATGGTCCGTACGTAGGTGGTTGTATTGCTGGCGGCCGTTGTTATTTCCATATCAATGCCAATGGGGATATAGAGCCCTGTGTTTTTGCCCATTTTGCGGTGGATAACATTGAGAATACAACTTTAAGAAAAGCTCTGAATTCGAAATTCTTCAAGGCGATTAGAGCCAGACAGCCCTACCGGGAGAATCTTTTAACACCGTGTATGATCATAGATAAACCAGAGGTGTTGAGGGAAGTTGTGGCCGAGGCTGGTGCCTATCCCACACATCCAGGAGCTGAGACGATCATTACGACCATAGCTCCTTTTCTGGACAAATATTCAAGGGCTTACTGGAAGATCGCAGATAGAGTGTGGGAGGAAGAGTGGGTGCCAAGAATATCACAAAAGAAGATAACAAAGGTAGCTTGAAATTGAAATAACGTTTGTCGTTTAAAATGGTTTACAAAGGGAGGCAAAGATGATTTCCAAAAATAGTTTGATTAAAGAAAGCGTTCTCATCAAGGTGATAGATTCCCTGGTGACCAGCAACACGCTTCGCAAGATTGCACTGAAAATGGCCAAGGAAAAAGCTTATGCCATTTTAGTGGAAGAGAACGCTGATGGACGTCCTCGAAGGGTTCAAGAAGATAAGTATCACATCATATTGGCGTTGTTAAATTCTTTAGATCGGTTGCTAACAGAGAAGACCATTGCTCCAAGTGTTAGAAAAGCTCTGCTGAAGAACATGGCGGGAAGAGTTTTCTTGGAAAAGAAAAGCAACAAGGAAGCTTTCATAGAGGAGCATGGTTTTGAACCCCCATTATTCGTTTTGGTTAGTCCTACTAAACGTTGCAATCTTCACTGTGTGGGTTGTTACGCTTCCAGTAGTTCGGCGAATGCGGAAAAACTCGATTATGCAATCTTCGACCGGATTTTGACCGAAAAAGCGGAACTTTGGGGTTCATATTTTACAGTAATCTCTGGTGGTGAACCCCTGCTCTGGAAAAGCGAGGGGAAGGACCTGATCGATATTGTCGGTCAGCATAATGATCAGTATTTCATGATGTACACTAACGGTACATTGATCGATGAAAAAATGGCGCAGCGTATGGCTGAGGTTGGTAATATCACTCCAGCGATTTCTGTAGAAGGTTTTGAGAAAGAAACAGATGCAAGACGCGGTAAGGGTACCTTTAAAAGAATCCTCAAAGCTTTTGAAAACCTCAGGAATGCTGGGGTGCCATTTGGGATATCAGCTACTCCTACACGTTTGAATGCAGAGCTTTTGGTTAGCGATGAATTTATCGATTTCTACTATAACCAGCAGGGTGCAGTGTATGGATGGCTATTCCAGTACATGCCTATAGGCCGGAGCTACACTTTAGACCTTTTGGTTACGCCAGAACAGAGAAAGTGGATGTTTGAACGAGAACACCATTTAGTATGGGATCGTGGAATATTTATTGCCGATTTTTGGAATAGCGGCACCCTTTCCAACGGTTGCATAGCTGGCGGTAGATCTGGGGGGTACTTTTACATCGATTGGAATGGGAATTGTTTGCCCTGTGCTTTTTATCCCTATTACACCCATAATATTATCGAGGTTTACCAAAACGGAGGTAACCTGAATACAGTTTTAATGTGTCCGTTCTTCCAGGGAATTCGAAAGTGGCAGGAAAGTTATGGTTACAAGAAACCCGCTCATGAGGTGGACAACGAGATTGTTCCCTGTGCAATCAAAGACCACTACCGTGAGGCAAGGAAAAATATTGAATATCACCATGCCAAACCAGGCGATCAAGAAGCTGCACAAGCATTGAAGGATCCTGAATATTATAAGGGTTTAGTAGCCTATGGTGAAGCAGTGTATGAAATCACTCGACCGATTTGGGAGAAAGAATACGTGGGTCCAGAAAGGGAGCGAGCGCAGAAATTACAACAGCAAGTAGCTGCCTAAGTTTCTCAAAATATCGGCCTTTGTTCGAGTTTTGTCGATTGAGGGTTAAACCATAGCTCTGCCAGAAAGTAAGTACGTAATAGGAACAAGGCCACAAGGTTAAGGTTGAAGAAACTAAGAAACACACTCATTAACTCCATCTCCACGGCAAAAGTTGGGGGCTAATGATTGGAGCGGAGGGGAAATTCTTTTGAGATGAAAGTTTCCTTTTACATCTTTTAAATGAATGGTAGCCGCGGCCCTTAGTTTGCGTAGAGCATTCGCAGGCTGAGGCCTGCGGCTACCAATTTTTGCATTTTGCAGAAGTCTTTAGCTTATTGGGAGGGGGGAAACTATCTAATGATTTGACATATTAACAAGTGTTTTCCCAATCCTGCACCCAGCCATTGTGTAAGCCCAATTTGTCCAATAAATCCAGAGCTTCTTCAAATTCTCGATAGGTAATGCGGCGAGAGATTTCTCCAAAACGGCGAGCATTCCAAATAGGCAAATATTGACTCATCAAACTGACGTGAATGTGTGGGTCAAGTTCGGCGATGAAACGCAAAATATCAGCAGTTCCTGCTAAATCATTGGGTAGCAATAGATGTCGAATGATTAGTCCGCGTAGAGCAATTCCTTCGTCATTGCAGCGTAACAGTCCCACCTGG
>Ga0164310_10001855_pt1 | contig 12074 bp, 13 predicted proteins | sample GuaBasSedimGuay1_FD_121795 | JGI IMG/M metagenome (GOLD analysis project Ga0164310, IMG submission 121795) | Subseafloor sediment microbial communities from Guaymas Basin, Gulf of California, Mexico - Guay1, Core 4569-9, 0-3 cm | ecosystem: Environmental > Aquatic > Marine > Hydrothermal vents... | reverse complement strand
GCCTTCAGTACTGTTTCTATCACTCTCTCGACATCTGCGGGCGTGACCTGTGCGTGTGACGGAATCTGGAAGTGTCGTTGTCCGATGTCCTCAGAAACCGGCAGTGAGAGTTGGGAGTAGTCGGGATACTTCACAAAGCTCGCCCATCTCCACTTGTCGATGTTGAGATAGGTGTCCTGTTTGTGGCACGGCAGCGCATAGACACTCCTCGCACCAATGTCGTGCTCCCGCAGGAATGTAATCATGTCGTCACGTGAAATCTTGTCCGAGAATAGCCTGGGCGCGTATACATGATATGCACTCTTCGCACCGGAAATCACGGCCTGGGGCTTCAATTCATCCACATCAGCAAATGCCTTGTCGTACGCGGCCGCATTACGTTGTTGGGTCTCCACAATCTTCGGAAGGCGCTCCAGCTGAGCCAAGCCGATTGCCGAAACGAGATCCATCATCCTGTAGTTGTAGCCAATCCTAAAATGGCTGTAGCCGCCCTGCTTCCCTCTCCCATGGTTCTTTATCATCTTCGCGTGCTCAATCAATTCCTCATCGTCCGAGGTGACTATGCCGCCCTCTCCAGTCGTCATGTTCTTTGTAGCATAGAAAGAGAACGCCGCAGCATGCCCAAACGAGCCGACTTTCTTGCCGTCAATCGTAGCACCATGGGCTTGACAGGCGTCCTCCAACACGAGAAGGTCGTGGTCCTCTGCAATCTCCATGATACGTTTCATGTCACATGGATTGCCAAAGATGTGAACGGGCATAATGGCCTTCGTCTTCTCGGTGATGGCCTTCTCGATTAAATCGGGGTCGATGTTGTAGGTGTCCGGGTCAACATCCACAAAGACCGGTACCGCACCCAGCATGGCAATCGTGTTGGCTGACGCAATGAACGTGAAAGGAGTAGTAATGACCTCGTCGCCGGGCTGAATGCCCATTGCATCGAGAGCCGTGAACAGAGCTGTAGTTCCGTTGGTTGTCACAGTTGCGTACTTTGTTCCAATGTAGCGCGCAAAACGCTCCTCGAGTTCTCTCGACACCTTTCCTTCAGCCAGCATCCCTGAGTCGAGGACTCTCAGTACAGCCTCTCGCTCTTCTTCGCCGATTATGGGTTTCGCAATCGGTATCATAGGACCTCCCTGCTGCCTCCGCTTGTCCAAACTATAACTCTTCTTGTGCGCGCCCACGAGGACTTCTGCTAGGACTCCTCATCTTGGCGACGGGTTTCCACAAGGCTCACGGATCCGACCGACACAGCCATTATGGCAAGAGTGACAAGCATGAAGAGAAGATTGTTCAGATAGAAGACAATAGCGAGGCCAAGACCAGTCATCAGTCCCGTCACAAACCTCAACCGGACTGTCGTCTTCCTGGGAGTGAGCCTCTGTGACATCCAGTCGATTGTTGTTGTGAGTCCCAGTGCCACAGCAATGAGAAACCACAGCCAAGAGGGCTCAAGGACAACCTGACTCATCAGGAGAGCAAGCAGGCCCACGCCCAGTCCCCCGTAGATGCCCGTACATCGCCCGCAGAGATAGACGGAGTGGCCCCTGATTGTCAGCCGAAGACAGTGGCCGTACATCGAGGGCGGATGATGCGACAAGAGGGTCATTAGCATCGCAACCGTTTCGTCCCGACGCGACCACTCTGGCGGCCTCATCTCGAGTGCATCGTCTGGGAGTTCTTGAGCAACTTTCGGTCCGTCTGACAATGCAATCGGGAGCTCTGCCAGTGGGCTGCTTATGTAGGTTGTCTTGACGCACACGAACAACCAAAAACATCTAATAACGGAGGTCCCGAGGCGGGGGTGACTCGGAGATGATAGGATGAACGAGGAAGACCTGCTCTCACTCATGCGCCGCAGGGTTGCTGTTGGCTTGGAGAGAGAAGACACGAGAAAGGCCCTCGAGGGCTGGGAACGCACAGTCCTTCTCACTCTCAAGGATGGCCGGAAATATCACTTCTTGGTAAAGGATGGCACGATTGAGATACACGAGGGAGGCTTAGACGAATACGACATGAAGATCGAGAGCGACGAGGACACCGTGAGGAAGCTGTTTCTTGAGGAGATGAGCGCTGCTTCAGCATTGTTGAAACGAAAGCTCAAGATAAAGGGCTCAGCCTCCGACCTCATGCGAATCAGGAAGATCTTCTAAATCCAACCAGACGGTGGGCTGACAATGGACCCCAAGTTAGTGAAAGAACTCGAGGATATTGTGGGTGAGGAGTATGTTTCCACTAGGCCGGATGTGTTGCTTACGTACTCCCACTCGGCCTCTACAGGCTATGATGGGCGAATCCCTGGCGCTGTTGTAAGACCTGGAAGTACCGAGGAGGTCGCCGAGATTCTGAAGGTGGCCAACAAGTACAAGATTCCAGTGACACCCCGCTCTGGCGGCACTAGTCTTCAGGCCGAGGCCATTCCGGAGGAGGGCGGCCTTGTCGTTGAGCTACTGCGGCTCAAAGAGATCACGTTGTTTGAGGACCTCCGTTCTGTGAGAGTAGGCGCAGGGGTCACGTTTGGTCAGCTGGACAAGTTCCTGAATCAGCACGGTCTCTGGGTACCGGTTTATCCCGAGTCTTCGCTCGCCTGTACTGTCGCGGGAAATGTGGTCGTCAACGGAGCAGGGCCTGGATCTACGAAGTACGGTAGTATCGCCGAGATGGTGATGGGCCTGACTGTCGTTCTTCCGACTGGCGAGATAATCCAGACGGGATCCGAGGGGAATCCGAACGCTCCCGGACCGTTTTTGCGGTACTCGTTTGGACCGGATATCACTGGTCTGTTCATAGGTTCCCTCGGTATGTTTGGCATCATAACGAGCGTTTCACTCAAGGTCTACAAGAGAATGAAGCATTTCGACTACAATACGTATGGATTCCAGACCCATGAGCAGGCGCAGCGTTTCGTGATTGAGATGAAGAACAATGAAATCAATGTCCTTTTCGCCTCATTCTATGAGGGCCAGATACTGCAGTTCTTCATGGAGATGCTCGGTGAAGAGTACGGGATTTCCAAGACCGACTGGCCCCCCTACACGGTTTCTGTAGTGATAGGGCACGTGCGCGAAGACATCGTAAGGTCAGACGCTGCACTCGCGCGGGAGTTGTGTGAGAAGCTAGGCGGATATGTCATCAATGTCCCTGAACTGCCCCGGGGCGAGTGGGAGGACAGGTTCAGAACCTTCGCCCGTGCGTCATATGCGCATGGATGGCATTGGAGAATACTGTATCACCATCACACGCCCAGCCACTGGCGTCGTGTTATTGATGTCATCTGGGAGGGGCTGGACAAGTTCGGGCTCCTTGGCCACACGGCTGGATTCGCCACGGGCCATGCAAGCTTCAACTTCTACCCGCACATATACTTCGACCCGGCTGATAAGGAAGACGAGGGCAAGATGAGGCAGATGCATAGCTGGCTGGCAAAGCGACTCTTTGAAGTTGGTGCAGTACCCTTCAAGATCGCACCGTACTGGTTCCGTGATGTTCCTGAGATGAACGAATACCTGCGTCTGGCGAAACGCATCAAGAAGGAACTCGACCCCAACAACATTCTCAACCCTCGCGTCTTGGGAGGTGAGTAGTGATGGCAGAGATTGACGTTGACGAGCTTCGAGAGGAGTTACTCCAGTGCAGGCGTTGTGGTCTGTGTAGGGAGGCTGTATACGAGGCCGCTGGTTTCGACGGCATCTGTCCAGTCTGGAGAAACACCAGTGGCTTCGAAACCGCATTCATGAGGGGAAAGATCATGGTTGCGCTCGCCCTTCTTGAGGGCCGACTTGACAAGACCGCCGAGAACGGAGAATCGCTCTTCCAGTGCACACTGTGTGGAAACTGCACGCAGATATGCCCTGCTGAGTTCGAACCGGCTCGTACCTTGGAACAGGTAAGAACTGTACTCGGCGACATTTCCAACCCTGTCCGGGACCGTCTTGCCGACGGGATTCTGAAAAAAGACAATCCGTACGATGAAGAGCCAAGTGCCAAGCGACGCTGGATCGAAGAGCTTGAGTTCGAGGTTCCCAAGACGGGAGAAGTTCTGTACTACGCAGGCTGCACATCGGCTCTCAGGCTGCCACAGGTGGCTATCGACGCCGTGCGCGTCCTGAAGGGGGCAGGAGTGAACTTCGCTATAATGGAGAACGAACCATGCTGTGGATCTGTCATGCTGCGCACGGGCAGATACGAGGATGCCGTTGAGAACGCTAGAGAAGTCGCCAAGAGAATCGCATCTACAGGGGCAAAGAGAGTAGTGGTGACATGCGCCGGCTGCTACAAGACTCTGAAACAGGACTACGCAGAGATGGGCATCGATATGCCGGAGATTGTCCCGATGGCAGAGTTCGCCAAGGAACTGATTGCCCAGGGGAAAATCAATCTCTCAAGAGATACCGAGCAGTTGGTAGTCACCTATCATGATCCGTGTCACCTCGGGCGCGAGATGGGCGTGTTCGACAGCCCCAGAGAGGTCGTTGAGAGTGTGCCAGGAGTCACTCTTGTGGAGATGGAGACCAATAGAGAGAAAGCCATGTGCTGCGGCGCCGGGGGCGGTCTGCGTTCGTTCGACGGCGACCTTGCCAAGAAGATAGCTGCGGACCGTGTCAGAGATGCCTATGCCGTGGGCGCAAAGACGATTGTCACCGCTTGTCCGTTCTGTGAACACAACCTTGCTGCTGGCGCAAAGATAGCAGATGAAAACGTAGAAGTAGTCGACATCGTCAATCTACTGGCACGCTCAATGAAGGAATAGGTCAGAGTGGGTAGAAAAAGGAGAACAGGTCCCGGGAACCGCTAGGTTCCCGGAGAACCTCAGGTTCTTAGTATCGTCTTCTTCGCCCGCGTGTCCGGCGGTCTCTGTCGCCTCGCTGGCTTCGCCAACTGCGCGAGCCTCCATACCCACCGCCGTACGAGTCGCGTCCGCCTTGGTAGTAGTGACGCCGCTCAGGGCGTTCATGTTCTGCCTCAGACATGTCGACCTCTGTATTGACGGTTTCTATTGGCTCGTCGGACTCCGAGATCACGCCGTATCGCCCAATGTTCAGGCGAAGATGACCTTGGAATAGAGTGGTATAGCCGTTCTCAAGTTGATAGGTCTTGTCACTCTCGAGTTTCTCGATTGAGTCATCCCACAGAGGCATGGTGACAATACCTGTGCTGTCACCCACCACGGCATCCATGACGCGATGGGTACTGCCATCCTTTCTGGAGGCAACCTCGCGAGCCTCACCTTTCTCAAGGACCTTGAAGCGGACGGTGAGGTTCTTCATTCTCGGTTTCAGTTCCGAAACAGTAGCCACAACTGGCTCTCTTGACTCACTCATGGTTTTTCACGTTGATACGGTAAGATAGCTAGGCTGGGGAAAACGAGTCACGCCGATCGGAGTTATGAGCTCGAACAGCTGACGGGTATATTCCGACAGCCACGCCTACATCAAGAGGGGTTGACATTCGCTTTAAGGTTATGGGAAACAAGGCAAAGAACTGTCGTCTAGAACCTAGAAGGTGGACGATGACGAACCCACGAATCTTGCCCACAGGCTTTTGGACTCGTCTTCATACATTTGATGAACGTGACTTTTCTCCACACCTCGCGCTTGACGCACCTCTCTCTGAACCCCTTGGGTGAGAGCCGAATCTCCATCCACAGCGGACATTCGGATCGGTGCACGAGTCACGACGGTCGTGACCACCACCCTGACAAGGTCACGACGCATGCGGTTCGTCACCGTCCAAGTCTTACATTCGGTTCCAAACAAGATAAGCATTGCGAACGATAGAATCCGTGTGTTCGGCCGTGCACAGGGCCTCGTATGGAAGAGCGGCTTACAAATACTATTCTATGGCCATAGAACTTATAAGGTTGCCAGATGATGCGACTGTGGGTTGAATAGAACAGAGGTGAACCCATTGGATGAGATCAAGGTAGCCCTCATTGGAATAGGGAACTGCGCCAGCGCGCTCGTTCAAGGAGTGGAACACTACAGAGACGCAAAGATGAACGGGGACCTCATTGGTCTTAGTCACCCCGACTTCGCAGGTTTCCACGTTCGTGACATCAAGTTCGTCGCCGCCTTCGATGTGGTGGACACGAAGGTCGGGAGAGACCTTGCAGAGGCCATCTTCGCTGAACCGAACAACGTGATGAGGTTCGCCGAGGTGCCAAATACAGGGGTGATTGTTCAGAAGGGGCCGCTACTTGACGGCGTTGACGACAATCTGAGGGCTCTTGTGAAGGTTTCCGACAAGCCCGAAGTGGATGTTGTGAAGGCACTTCGCGACTCGGGCGCAGAGATTGCCATCAACATGATTCCCGGGTCCTCTGAACAGGCGACTGCGTTCTATGCCAATGCCTGCTTGGAGGCCGGAGTTGCATTTATCAACGCGACCCCAATTCGCATCGCCTCAGACCCGGAGTGGGCGAAGAAGTTTGAGGAGAGAGGAGTTCCGCTCATTGGGGACGACCTCCAGGATCAGCTCGGCTCCACGATTCTTCACAGGAACATCCTGCAATTGCTCGTAGCACGTGGGGTAAAGGTTGACAAGAGCTACCAGCTTGATGTGGGCGGTGGTGCGGAGTCCCTTGATTCGCACTACAGAGGAAGAATGCGAAAGCGCCAGGTGAAGACGAGTGCAATCAGCCAAGACCTGCCCTACGAGACCCCGCTCGTTGCTGGGTCCTCGGACTACGTTCCGTTTCTCAAGAATGCTAGGGAGTCCTACTTCTACGTATACGGCAGACAGTTTGGCGGCGCACCTGTCGTGATTGATATTCGCATGGAAGTCACAGATGGCCCAAATGCAGGACCCATTCTGCTAGATGCAATACGAGCTGCCAAGCTGGCTCTAAAGAGAGAAGTTGGAGGCGCTCTTGAGTCAATCTCAGCATATGGGTTCAAGATGCCTCCAAAGGCCACCACCATGTACAAGGCTGAACGCTGGGTCGAAGAGTTCCTTTTGGGAAAGAGGAAGTCGTAAGACAGACAGTGTCTAGGAGTGGGCCTTCGCCCACTGCTCCACTATCTTTTTCAGCTCCGCCGAGTCGCTGACTATCTTGAATTCCGTTTCCTGAGCGACTTCTTCCAGCACCTCGTTGAACATCACTACGCTGCGGTAGTCGCGCATCAGTTCCTCGCGGACCTCGGGACGACTCGCGGAGTGGTCGTACAGGACAATCAGGTTCTCGGGCTCAAAGTTGATGACCACGCCACGGTCTAGGTAGTGCACCTTCTTGCACTTTGGACACTGGACACGGTTGATCTTCCCGCTCTTGATTCGCTTGAGCAGGTCTCGGTCCTGACTCATGTCAATGTGGTCGATTACCTCTGCTTCAAAGACATGACCGCACTTCTGACATCGGACTTCTGTTGTACTGGTTCCCGGCATCTGACGAACACCTGACCGTCGCTGCACCCCGTCTTGCATCACTTAAGGATTGTGTGGTGTGTCATCTTGGGGCATCTCCCCCTCCCCACGATCAAGTATCTCATCCTCAAGAATGTCTTGGAGCAGGTCCGACTCCTCGTCTTCGGTCTTGCGCTTGAATAGAAACCCCGTGATTAGAGCGGTGAGGGCCACAGACGCCAATACGATAGGCATTGACTCAAAGTATCCACCTATCGTGTAACCAATAAGAGCACCTGCAAGAGTGACGGTGACCTTCCCAGCGAAGTAGAAAACAAGGAATTTGCCAAAGTCGTACCGTGTCAAACCGACGTAGACAATCAACGGGTCATCCGGCACAGGGGAGGCCGCGGCAATGAACAGGGCAAGTGCACCCCACTTTTCCACGCGCGCACGCTCTGAATCGAGTGCCCTGAGGCGTTCCTCAGACAGCGCAACTCGGGACCCCCTGACCACAAAATAGTGGATGAGTTTTGCCAGTGTAGCAGCCGTAGCAACGATGACTCCAACGGCAATCCAATTCATCCATGGGAGAAGAAGCGAGGCGACGCCCGCCAAGACCATGTTGCTCGGGCTTAGGAAAGGAATCATGTTGACTATGAAACAAGCAAGAAAGAGACCAAGATAGCCCTGCAATATCAAATCAGTGATCATCTGAAGAAAGTCCTGCACGGTGGCGTCACCTACTGCATTCAATACTCCGAGCTGGTAGTCGGGTCTGCTGTCTATGAGCGCGACAACCGGCCGAGTGCAGCATCAACACTGACTCGTTCGGTGCTGGTATACTTCGCCCGCGGAGGCCGTCATTTGTTCTTTTCTGTATGACTGGCGGCATGTCAGAGATCTCTCTGAGGAAATGAAGGCACGCTCGCTTCGTGCCATGACCGAGCAGCGGGCATAGCTCGGACACCGCGGCCGGCTCTCAAGGCTTTACCGGCTCAACAATCACTTGGACTACGCCCTCAAGATTGACGAGTGAACGCTCCAAGTCTTTCACGTCGCTAGTCAGCTGATGAGGCGAGAAGTAACACTCGTAGAAGCACTTTGTGCCCCGGAGGCAGACACCCGTAGAATACAGAAGGTCAATCAGACCATACTCTTTGAACGTCCGAGAGAGCTGAGTGAGGAAATCATTGGTGAGTTTCCCAATGACTACGCTGAGGTAGTAGACATCCTCACTTTCGAGGGGAAAAATCCGTACCTGTCGGTCTTTGTAGACCAAGACCATTAGCGCCCGATCGGTCCCTAACGCCTCCTTGAAAGAACTCGGAAAAGTAATCTTGTCCCCCTTGGTGAAGTCAAGGACTCTACCTGCAGTTGCCCCTTCGTAGCCGCTTGTTTCAGCCATGCTCAACCACCAGCCTGTTCCCCATGTCCGAGTTGTTGTCGCACGGAGTCAATCCGGACGGTCCAATATAAATAAAGCTCTCAGCTCTCACAGACAAACCATCGGCAGTGAGATTATAGACCGATGTGATCGCCAATGGACCGGAGAACGACTCTGTTCTGGTCAATCTACGACTTCGCGACCACGCCTGTGGCCTTTGCGGTCAATGCCATGTACCTGCCACTGATGGTCTTGGACAGCGGGGGGACAATGAGCACCGTCGGCCTCTTGCCAATGATAACAGGGGCTGTGGCTGCAACATGGACGCCGGTCGTCGGAGCACTCATAGATAGAAGCAGCGAGAAGGCATTTGCAAGAAAGGCGACCGTGGTGCTCTCGGCAATCATCGGAGGAGCAAGCATTGGTGTAATGGGGCTGCTCAATAGCCTCACAGGCCTTCTTCTTGCATTCGCTGTCATGACATTGGCCGTGCAGACTGGATGGACTGGCATGAATTCGTTCCTCGCACAGGAAGGCGAGGCACATCTTATGGGGACTGCGTCAGCGATTGGCGTCGTGATGGGATATGCAGGAGGAGCATTGGGCGCAGGGCTGACCGTCCTGGTAGACCATCTCCTAGGGAGGGGGGCGGCTCTTGCGTTTGTGGGGGCGTTTCTGGCCGTCTTTGGTAGCGTTTCGGTTCTTCTCGTCAGAGAACACAAGACGGTGACACTGTCTACGCCAGGGCTCTGGGAGGCCCTTCGTGAGAGCCTGACCGCAATCAGAAACGATCGTTCCCTCATGGCCTATCTGGTTGGGTCAGTGCTGTGGGGAGATGCAGTCTCTACTGTCATCAGCTTTGCCTCTGTCCTAGCCGTCAATGTTCTGAACCTGTCCGCGGGGGAAACGTTGACGATAGTTGCCACTGCCCTCCCCTGCGCACTGGCCGGCGCATTCATTCACGGGAGAGTAGGCGACAGGATAGGGCTTGTTAGGGCTCAGGCAGGGAATCTGACTCTCTGGGCCGCTGGCTTCGCAGCGGTGGCCATTGTCGGCGCCACTGTTCCTGCGTGGTTGGTGGCAGTGGTGGCGGGCTTCGCACTGGGAGGCAACATGGCACTCACGAGGGCATTGTACGCACGCATCGTGCCACGAGGAATGGAGGCCCGCTTGTTTGGCCTTGCGGTGGTCTTTGCATTCTTCGGAGGTACAGTAGGACCGTTCATCACAGGACTTGTGGCAGATCTCCCCGGCATGACGCTACAGACCGCCCTAGTCGTTCCCCTGGTATTCGTACTGCTCTCCATGCCGACTTTGCCGTTCATCAGAATTCGTGGTCCTTTTGAAGATGCAGGCGTACACTCAAGCGGTAGTATCGCATGACAGACTACTCCACGCGTGATCTGGAACGCTACCGGACTGTATCAGACTTGAGGGTTCAGAAAATTTGCGAGTACCGATTATTCCTCAAGCAACGTCACGGAAACCGGACCTCAGATGCCTCCAGAGAAGGGGCTCATCTCCACTCCAAGGTGAGGACCGCGGCTGTAGCAGGAACCAATCGCATTAGCGCTGTCATGATTCTCATTCTCACGGTGATTCTCGGAGCCCTCTGGCTTCTGGGGTGACAACCACGAATCCCATCGCCAACAGCATCGTTCTCTTTGCCTTCCTGGTGACACTTGTTGTACTGATCCTCATTATTCAGGGAGGTGTGCCGGGGTCTCCAAGAGCTCTGCTCAATAACTCGGTTCCGGCATCGTTCCCCCTGTACAGGCTCATCAACGGAACAGCCCCTCAACTGAGAAGGGGTCGAAAGTATGTGTTCTCAGAACAGACAGTTGTGTCGATGGCATGGAGATATCGTGGCAGGCTAGACCACGCGGTTCTGCATGTCGAGAAGGGCCCCGTGTTGGACGCCGTATTTGAGATGAAATTCCCGGCAGTACATCTCCCACACCGCGTTCGCGAACAAGACATGTTTCAGGCCGGACTGTACGCGCTCGCATTACGTGATATGGGGGCGTCATGCCGGGACACGCGTCTCGTCGTCTGCTACTGTTCTCAGACATGGGCCAAGAGATGTGACAAAATCGGCCTCGAAGACTGTGTGAGCTGCAGGCACAGCGTCACTTTCACGGGCAAATTTAGGCCACAGAACATAGAGAGGGAGCTTCAGAGGATGGACGGCTACTGGCGAGGGCTGCGCCGGCCCATTCCGTCTCCAGAATATGGCAAGTGCCGCACATGCCCTTATGCGGGCAAAGAGTGCCAATACGCCATGACCTAGCCCCCGTAATGCAAAGAGTAATCTCTGGCCGCACAGAAATGGGATGCATGCGCGCGCTGAGGAGCTTCTTGAACTCGGTCTTTGATGCCAAGCGTCAGCTCAAGGAAGTCTACTACACGACTAGAAACGCGGACACGAAGGCGGATGCCAAAGAGCTCGTGGCGTCTGTGATAGGAATCCAGAAGAGCATTGAGAGGATACTTGAGCTCCAGAAGCAGACGCGTGTCGCAGCAAGAGTGATGAGCGACCGGAGAGCTGAGATGATGCTGAACAAGTGGTCCATTGGGCTTCCGAGGCGCGTGAAGGACTTCAAGGCGAAGTACAGAAGCCTACGTCAAGAACATCTGCACAGGTATCAGGTCAGTCTGATGGAATACATTCAGGCAATAGGCATGGAGTTGGCCGGGTGGATTCAGGACATAGAAACGCTGGGAGAGCTGCCTCGCCCTCCACGAAACTAGAACTATCTCGCCTACCATCGCAAACGAGCTGCCACGCCACCAAAGGACTTCAGCTGGGCACCCGACTCCGTCTGTGACGAGAACACCATCAGCTCAGTACCGTAGTTGTCTACTTCCTCGACGAGCTGGTCCAACAGAGGGCTGTCCTCAACTATCATCACAGTCTCAACGCGTCCCTCTCGAAGGGCCTGCATGACCTCTTTCTCACCGTAGGTGACCGTTTTCTCTCCTCGCAAGAGGGACTCCATGAACTTCTCCCAAGCTAGTCGCTCTGCGTAGATCTCAGTCTCCTTCAAGATCCGGGATGCCTCTTTCATCGCCTGAAGAAGACCAGTTTCATCCACCACGCTCACAGGAATGATTCTGTCGACAATCTTCTCCCGAATCCTGTAGTCAAGGTCGCTCTTCTCGAGGAACTCCTGGGCCCGAATCGTATTGCCGCCGAGCACTATGGCATCCACGTTGTCAATGTTGTCAAGAAGAAGCTCCGCAAGGACCTTTGCTACATGTTTGAAGAACTCTTGCATCTTCTCGTCCCTGATGCGCTGGTACCTACGGGCACTCTGGCCGCCAGCGCGCGTCTTGCCGATTATGT
>Ga0164310_10001854_pt1 | contig 12077 bp, 10 predicted proteins | sample GuaBasSedimGuay1_FD_121795 | JGI IMG/M metagenome (GOLD analysis project Ga0164310, IMG submission 121795) | Subseafloor sediment microbial communities from Guaymas Basin, Gulf of California, Mexico - Guay1, Core 4569-9, 0-3 cm | ecosystem: Environmental > Aquatic > Marine > Hydrothermal vents... | reverse complement strand
GGGGGATCAATCCCCCTTACTTGCCGCAAAGACCGTTTTCCTGCTGTGTTGCGGCGTAAGCCCGACTCGTCGGGCGCCGCTTCGTAGCACGGGCACTTCATGCCCGTGCGGGCCGCGTGAGAAGGCGGCAACTCATTCTGAACCATCCCCCGCAGTGCTTGAGAAATTGCGCCCTCGGCAACAATATGCTACAATTCAGCCAACTATAGCCGAGGAGTTGCTAATGACCGACTTAAACCGCCCCCGCGGCCGCTACTTCGAGGAGTTCGAGATCGGAGACACCGTCGAGACTGCGGCCCGCACCATCACCGAGACAGATGTGGTGCTCTTCGCTGGCCTCTCGGGCGACTACAACCCGCTCCACACCGATGCCGAGTTCGCCAAGGGGACGCTCTTCGGCGAGCGGGTGGCCCATGGCCTCCTGGGGCTCTCCATCGCCAGCGGGTTGGCCTCACGACTGGGCTTCGTCGAGGGCACCGCTCAGGCTTTCACTGCGCTGGAGTGGAAGTTCCGTGGTCCTATCAGGATCGGGGACACGATCCGGGTCCAAGCCAGGGTCAGACAGAAGAAGGAGATGCCCCGTCTGGGTGGCGGCTTCGTCGTCTTCGACGTCGCCATCCTCAACCAGCGGGGTGAGACCGTGCAGAAAGGCACCTGGACTGTTCTCATCAAGAGCGCCCCCTAACCATCTTGCATCCTGCATCCTGCATCCTGCTTCTTGCATCCTGCATCCTGTGCCGTGCATTCGATGAGCGAACCTGCTATCCCTGACCATCTCCACACCATCCTCCTTCCCACTCCTTTCCCCGTCGGGCCGGTCAACGTCTACCTGGCCGAGGGAGAACCGCTGACGCTGATAGACGTCGGCCCGCGCTATGACCCGGCGCGTCGGGCGCTGGAGGCGGCATTAAGCGCGCGCGGCCATCGTATAGCCGACCTGCAACGCCTCATCCTCACCCACACCCATGCCGACCACTGCGGTCTGGCGGCGGAACTAAAGCGGGCCTCCGGCGCAGAGGTACTGACCCACGCCGCCAATTTCCCCTGGCTGGCCGAGGATGCCGATGCCCGCCGCCTGGCCTTCTACGCCGAAGTGATGGGCTGGGCGGGCGTGCCGGCGGAGGTACTGGTGGCCCTGTCCCAGGTGCGGCACAGCATGAACCGATACACCGAGCCGGTGGTCCCTGATCGTGCCCTGGCCGACGGCGATGTGCTTCGGCTGGGGGGCGAGGAATGGCAGGTGCTCCACACCCCCGGTCACGCCGGTGGGCTCATCTGCCTCTACCAGCCCCGGCGCCGACTGCTCCTCTCCAGCGACCACCTGCTGCGCGACATCTCCTCCAACCCGCTCGTCGAACCACCTGCACCGGGCGAGACCGAGCGACCGCGCCGCCTGGTAGAATACATGGCCCAACTGCGTCGCGTGGCCGAACTGGACATCGCGCTGGCATTGCCCGGCCATGGCCCGCCCATCACCGACCACCGCGCCCTCATCCACGAGCGGCTGGCCTTCCACGAGGAGCGCGCCCGTCGTGTGCTGGAGACGCTGGGCGACGATGCCCTCACCGTGCACGAAATCGCCAGCGCGCTTTTTCCCGACCTTGACCCCGTCAACTACTTCCTCGCCATCTCCGAGGTCATCGGCCACCTCCAGTGGCTGGAAGTCGAGAGCCGGGTGACGCACAGCGAGCAGAGTGGCGTCGCCTTCTGGCGGCGGGTGGGCTGAGCCTGGGAATGCGAACTGATACCCCTACACCGTTGGTTATCGGCGCGAGATTTACAGATCGCGCCGAGCCTTCTAGAACGTGACTACTCAGCCACCCTGCCGAACTCGGAATCGGACGCAGATTCACAAAGCCCGCGCTATTTCTACCACCCCATCCTCCGCAATCGGGTAGACGCGGTTGCAGCCAGTGCAGCGGAAGGGCCCGGTCTCGCGGTTTAGCCGGCCACCGCAGGCCGGGCAGCGCAGAATCTCCTCCAGGGGTCGAACACCGCCGCCCTGTGGTGTGCCTGCTTTAACCGCCCATGCCAAGTCGTAGTCCACCTGCCACGGTCGCACCTTGACCTCTTCGAGGGGAAACTCGCGCAGCAGGTGCTCGAACTCGTCGCGGGGGAAGGCCCGGCCGGGCAGGAACTTCGCATCGCGCCCGACGCGATTGGTCACCAGCAGCACCCCGCCGGGCCGCAGGACGCGCACCAGTTCCGCCAATACCGCCCTCGGATTGGGCGTAAACTCCAATGCCTCCAGGCAGGTCACGCCGTCGAAGGTGTCGTCATCGAAGGGGAGGTGGCAGGCATCCTGCCACACGAACGTTAGCCGATCTGCGAATTGCGCCGTTCTGCGCACCGCTTCGCATAGCATACGGCGCGAGAGGTCGAGTCCGATGACGTGCCCGCGAAAGGATGGCTGGCGCAGCAGCGCGCGAGGTAGGCGGCCGGTGCCTGTCGCCACGTCGAGCACCAACGGGGCGGGGATCAATTCCAGGGCACGAGCCAGCGGTATTCCCAGGAACCATTGCTCAGCGCCGACATCGAACTGCTTGATGCGCTCATAGGCCCGCGCCGACCAGTCGTACAGCAGCGTCACGACGCGAGGGCCCAGGTAGGTGCCCTCGGCGATGACCAGTTGCCAATAGAGCAGCAACCCCAACAAGATGAGGCCCAGCGCCAGTGCGATCCCAATCATCGCTCATAGTACCCAGGCAGCGACGAGCATCGCCACCATCAACCAGGGCCGGGTGTGGCGCACATACCAGGAGGCTGGCTGACCGCGCCGCAGCCAGGGGAGGAGTGCCAGTTGAGGAACGAGCAATAGCAGCAGGAATCCTGCTGCCAGGGGGTGGTACAGCGCGGCAAGGAGCGCCGCCGCCAGGAGTTGGGCACCGACCCACAGCGTGCATCCCCAAGTTGATCCGGCCCGCCAGGCGCTCCCCCAGGCCAATGCGAAGACCAGCGCCATCCCGACCGAACTCAACGTGAGTGATCCAAATGCAGCGTGCCCGGCCAACCAGGGGAGTGTCACAGCAACGACAGCGTCCCATCCGGGCGCGACGTTGCCTTGTCCGCCTTCCCAGGCCACTCCCAGTTGCATTGCGGCGAAGGCCGCCGCGCTCAATAGCAACAACTCCTGCCCCAGCAGCGCTCCTAGAACCACTGTCACTGGCAGGGCAATGGCTATCGCCGAGAAAGCCGCGCCGCAGGTGGGCCAGAAGACGTCCCGCCACCAGGCGTGCAGTTGCCCAAGCCAGCGGGAGGCCCGGTCCCCGGGAGAGCCGGGGAGGGTATAGGGCAATCGCCTGAGCGGGTCACCATAGTGCCACTTGCGCCAGCGGCGCAGCGGGGTGGCCCAGTTGGTGCTTCCCAGTGCTGCCCACAATGTGCCCCATCCCCCATCCACCAGCAAGATTAGCAGAGCCAGCCGCAGAAAATCTCCGCCCTGCCAGCCAAAACCACCCGAGGCGACGACGCCGCACAGGCCCGCCCACGCCGGACCCGGCCAGGTGACCAGATTGGTCAAACGGGCCTGGAGGCGGATGAGTCCGCCGGAGACCGGGCGGAAAAGAGTGGAATGAGGATTCCCTTTCATCAGCCGGGCAAATTATACCACAGGTTTGGGATGTCCAACAGGTGCACATTAGAGTTGCACCCTCACACCGCTATGCTATAATGTATGCGCTGTGGTCACCAAGCGTCAACTCGGCGTCGTCGTCATCGCGCTAGGCTTGCTCGCCGTCTTCGGCATCATCGTGGTGGATTTCATCGGCGCTGGCCGGTGGGGTGGCTTTGGCCCCTTACAGCGGATAGGGGTCGGTCTTGGCGCTGCTGCTATCGGCGTGGGCTTTATCCTGGTCCTCCTGGGCGACCGCCCGGCCTAATCAACTAACCAACCGATCCGCTATGCTTCTACTCCGCACCCTCAGGCCACTTGTCATTATCTTGACCGTCCTCGCCGTTCTGGCCTACCTCGGCTACCTGGTTGTGTATGTCATCTACGCGGTGGACCTCTTCCGCTGGCCCTTCGATTATGACCAGGGAGAAGGTTTTGAACTGTACGACGCCATCCTATATAGCCAAGGCGAGTGGCCATATCGGGACAACGCCACTTATCCCTTTTACGCCTCTAACTACCCACCGCTCTTTCATCTGTTCATCGTCCCGCTGCTGCCAATCTTCGGGCCGCACCCCATTGCCGGAAGGCTGGTTTCCTTTACTGCCACGCTCGTCACTGGCGGGGTCATCTCTGTCGTCGTGCGACGCAAAGTCGGCGGCTGGTTCATCCCGCTCATCTCGGGGCTGGCCTTCCTCGCCTCCAACTACGTCTACCAGATCGGGCCGTTGTGCCGGCTGCACATGACGATGGTGATGTTCGAGACGCTGGCTATCGCTTTCATCGCCGAGTTTGAGCACCCTCAGCACGGCCGGCGCAATCTTATACTGGGACTGTTGATGCTTCTTTGCGCCGGGTACACCAAGCAAATGGCCGTGTTCACCGTCGCTGCTGCTCTCTCCTACGTCTTCCTGCGCGACGTCAAGAAGGCCGTCATTGCCGGTGTATCGCTAGCCGCTGTCACTGGGATTATTTTCTGGCTGCTGAACGTTGCGACCGACGGTCAGTGGTGGGTCAACATTATCCAGGCTAACGTCAATGAATTTGACTACCGCCAGACGGTTTTTCTCTTCAGACAATGGTTCCACCTGCATACCATATTCATCCTGCTGGCAGCGGGATACCTGGTCTACGAGCTGTTCTGGGATCGGCTTTCGGCTTACTCTCTGTGGTTCTTCTTTGCACTGGGGCTCGGTGCGCTGAGCGGCAAGTGGGGCGCGGGGTTCGGCTACTTCACCACTGCCGTCGCCGCCGCCTGCCTCACCTCCGGCCTGGCTCTGGGCCATCTGCAACACGCAACACGCAACACGCATCACGCATCACACATCACGCATCACGCATTACGCATTCTCATCCCCTTGCTCTACCTGCTACAGGCCCCACGTATGCTCCACCTGCCCACCTCCGGCCCGGTCTTCGGGCCGCTAACTCGTGCGCTTGGCGTCGCCGATGCACTCGTCGTCGGCGATTGCGCCACCTTCCAGTATCACGACGCGATGGGCTACACGCAATTGGGGCACCTGCTCACGCCCGATGATTACGCAGCAGGTGAGGAGATTCTCAACTATATCCGCACCGCCGATGGCCCTCCCTTCAGCGAGGAGGCAATGTTCAGCCTTCTGACAGGCAAGCCGGTGGTGACCAATCCGACCCAACTCCTCAACCTATACAATAATGGTCTGCTCGACACAACGGAGATCGTCGAACGCATCAACCGGCAGGAGTTTGGTGTGGTTATCTTCCGTGCCCAGTTCTACCCACCGCCGGTGCTGGAGGCCATTGGGCAGAATTATCGGCCCGTGGAGCATCTGTGCATGAACGGCTTCTATTACCACATCCTATGGCCCCGTCGTATGTTCGCCGGCGAGGAATGATCCCCCTTTTCATCGCCTTCCTGATCATTTACGGCCTCACCGCCGGCGTTTCACTGGAGCGCCACTCGTTGGCTCCTCACTTTGTCTACCTGGCCGAGTCATTCCTCCACGGCCATCTCGACCTGGTCCACATCCCTGCCCCGCTTTACGACCTGACGCCTTTCGAGGGCCGCTGGTACGTCTCTTTTCCACCGCTCCCGGCGCTGCTGATGCTGCCGCTGGTCGCGCTCCGTGGGCTGGCCGTCTCCGACATCGCCTTCAGCGTTGTGGTGGGTGCGCTGAATGTAGCGCTTGTTTACGCGGTGCTGGCACGGTCAGGGATTGGAGATCGGAGATCGGGGATTGGAGAGCGGAGAGCGGGGATTTGGCTATGCGCACTGATGGGGCTGGGAACGCCACTGTGGTACTGCGCAGCGTTGGGATCTGTGTGGTACACGGCCCACGTGGTAGCCGTCACCTGCCTCTGCCTCTACGCGCTGGAGGTGCTGGGGCGCAACCGGCCCATCCTGGCAGGGTTGTGGCTGGGACTGGGCTTCCTGGCCCGCGCTCCCGTGCTTTTGGCCTTTCCCCTTACTTTGACGTTGGGTCTCCAGAAGGCCAGGAACTACAGGGAGAGTGCTCGCTTCCTGCTCTTGCTCGCTCTGGGGATGGCACCTGCGCTGCTGGGACAGGCGGCCTACAACTGGGCGCGCTTTGGCAGCCCATTGGAGTTTGGCTACCGCTGGATGAATAGCCCAGGTGCGCTGCTGGAACGCCAGACGACCTGGGGCCAGTTCAGTCTCCATTTCCTGCCGGAGAATCTGTACACACTGCTGATCCGGCCTCCGCTCATCTCACTGGTCCCCCTGCGCATCGAACCCGACCCGTGGGGGATGGGACTGCTACTCACCTGTCCGGCGCTGCTGCTGGCGCTGCAGCCTCATTCGGGACGCAGATCAACGCAGATACACGCTGATTTACATCATCTGCGAAAATCCGCGCGTACCTGTGCTCCGTTAACCCTGCGTCGCTTCAACTCTTTACGTTTGGGGCTGTGGCTTTCCATCGCGCTCGTACAGTTGCCCTCACTGCTCTACTTCAACACCGGATCCTACCAGTTCGGTTATCGCTTCGCGCTGGATTGGCTCCCGCTGGGGGTGCTTCTGGTGGCGCTGGGGACAGGCGGCCGGTTGCGCTGGTGGGGCAAATTGCTCATCATCGTCAGCGTACTGATGCACCTCTGGGGCGTGTTGTGGATGTATCCCAACTTCAACGGTCAGCCCTGGCACCTCCAATATGTCGAACTGCTACGTCAACTGCTGGACTGAGCGGCTGACGTCATCCGACCTATGGGAATGCAACAAGGGCCTGGGGCTAGCCCCAGGCCCTTCGGCCTTCCATTACATCGCCCGACAGGGCATCTTTTCAGCCAGAAGGTTCCGACTCGGCCACTACTTCCTCCGGTACGGTTTCGGCCGCCACCTTTTCGCCCAACTCTTTCCACTCCATCCGCCGCTCGAAAACCAGCCCCTCCTCACCTACGTCAACGACGACCAGATCACCCTCCTGGAAATCGCCGCGCAGGAGCCTGATGCTGAGGGGGCTTTCGACGTGACGTTGCAGGGCACGACGCAGGGGCCGTGCACCAAACTGGGGGTCGAACCCCTCTTGGGCCAACCACTGGCGGGCCGCGTCCGTCAATTGAACCTTCAGGCCTTGATTCTCCATACGCTCGGCAATCTCCTGCATCTGCAAGTCCACGATACGTTCCACATCCTCCAGCGTCAGATCGTTGAATATGACGACTTCGTCCACGCGGTTGAGGAACTCAGGCCGGAAGGTCTTCTTAAGCGCCTTCTCAATCTCACGGTGACTTTCATCCTTGTCGCGACCGGTCTCCTCCGCCCGCAGAAAGCCGAGCGTCCCCCCTTTACGTGCGTACTCGGTTCCCAGGTTTGAGGTCATAATCACGACCGTGTTGCGGAAGTCCACGGTGTGGCCCTGCCCATCGGTCAGCCGGCCATCGTCCAAGATCTGCAAGAGCGCGTTCCATACGTCTGGGTGGGCCTTCTCGATCTCGTCGAACAGGATGACGCGGTAGGGCCGCCGCCGTACTGCCTCGGTCAACTGCCCTCCCTCCTCGTAGCCGACGTAGCCAGGCGGTGCGCCGATGAGCCGGGAGACGGTATGCCGCTCCCGGTATTCACTCATATCAATGCGCAGCAGAGCATCTTCGTCGTCGAAGAGGAACCAGGCCAGCGCCTTGGCCAGTTCGGTCTTGCCCACGCCGGAGGCACCCAGGAAGATGAAACTGCCGATGGGACGGCGCGGGTCCTTGAGGCCCGAACGGGCGCGGCGGATGGCGTCGGAGACGGCGGCCACAGCCTCGTCCTGGCCGATGATACGCCGGTGCAGCGCCTCCTCCATACGCAGCAGCCTCTCCGCCTCTGTCTCCAGCATCCGCGCGACCGGAATCCCGGTCCAACTGGCCACCACTTCAGCGATGTCCTCCTCCCCAATCGTCTCGTCCAGTTGATGTTCTTGCTGCCACATCTCGCGCTTGAGGCTGAATTCGGCCTGGAGGTTGATGCGCTTCGTCTTCAGTTCAGCGGCTCGCTTGTAATCCTCGACCGCGCTGGCAGCCTCGATCTCCGTCTGGAGGCGCTGAAGTTCGAGTTGTATCGCTTTGAGGTCCGGTGGGAGAATATGGAGCGCGACGCGCACTTTGGCGGCGGCCTCGTCCAGCACGTCAACCGCCTTATCGGGGAGATGACGGTCGGTAACGTAGCGGTGGGAGAGGCGGGCCGCGGCGACGATAGCCTCGTCGGAGATGTGCACCTTGTGGTGAGCCTCGTAGCGGTCGCGCAGGCCGCGCAGCATCTCAATGGTCTCCTCGACCGTCGGCTCCTCGACGAAGACGGGGGCGAAGCGCCGCTCCAACGCACCGTCGCGTTCGATGTAGCGCCGGTACTCGTCCAGCGTCGTCGCCCCGATACACCGCAGTTCACCCCGTGCCAACGCGGGTTTCAGCATGTTGGATGCGTCCAGCGCCCCCATGCCGGACCCCGCTCCGACGACGTTGTGCAGTTCATCAATGAACAGGATGACTTCCCCCTCGGCCCGCTGGACTTCCTCAATGATGCCTTTCAGCCGCTCCTCGAAATCGCCCCGCAGACGCGCACCAGCGATCATGGCGGCCAGATCGAGTTGCACCACCCGCTTGCCGGTCAGAATCTCCGGCACGTCATCGGCGGCGATCTTCTGCGCCAGCCCTTCGACGATGGCGGTTTTGCCCACGCCGGGCTCGCCGATGAGGACCGGATTGTTCTTCGTGCGGCGGCTGAGGATCTGGATCACGCGCAGGATTTCGTCATCCCGCCCAATCACCGGATCCAGTTTCCCCTCGCGGGCCATTTGGGTCAGATCGCGGCCGTACTTCTCCAGCATGCGGTAGCGGGATTCGGCCATACGGTCGGTCACGCGCTGCCCGCCACGGACGTCTTTGATGGCCTCGTAGACGCGGTCTTTGGTCACGCCGTTTTCGCGCAGGATGCGGGCCACAGGGGTATTGCGCTCGCTGGCGATGGCCAGGAAGATGTGCTCGGTCGAGATGTAGTCGTCCTTGAGCCGATTCGCCTCGTCATTAGCCAGTTCAAGCGCCCGCTTGACGCGCGGAGTGATAAAGACCTGGCCCACACCACCGCCGCCGTAAACGCCGGCCTTGGGACTGGCCCTCAGCACGTCATCGAGACGCTGCTGCACCTGGGCAACGTCCACTCCCAGTTGTTCCAAGATCTGAGGAATCACTCCCTCCGGCTGTTCCAGCAGTGCCAATAGAAGGTGCTCAGTATCAACCTGCGTATGCCCATAGCGTGACATGATTTCGACTGCCCGTTGGGCTGCGTCCTGTGCACGCTCGGTGAAGCGATCCAATCTCAACATTACCTACAATCTCCTTCCACTTAACATATTCACACGTCCTCAGCATGGCAGTGATATGTGAAACGTAGCACGTGCATCTGGTGTGATTATACCGCACATTGCCTCAATGGACAAAGGAGAAGTAGAGACCTTATACTCACGGCAGCGCCAGGACGATGACGACCATACGGTGGTCTGAGGCCAGCGAATCGAGCACGCGGGCGTTCCGCACCTCTAGCCCCCGCGCCCAGACGAAGTCAATGCGCTCCACGGGCTCGATGGCCGGGGAGGTGGGGGCCGGATCGAGGCCAGGCAGCGCGGTAGGTGAAGTCGCGGCCCAGGTGTTTAGAGATAGCGTAATTCGCTACACAGATAGTTCCACCGGCGAAAAACGTCCAACGCTCTCTCCCGCGCCAGCCGTGAGGCCAGTGGGCTCCGCGCCACCCGGTGAAAGAACGGCTCTACCTTGTCATGGGGCTTACAAGCAGCAATGATCCGCTCAAACTTTGGATGCCGCTTTCGTGAACGAGCAGCATCACACAACACACCTAGGACCGAGAGGTCTCCCCTCTTTCTGGTCTCTTGGAGCAACTTCTGTTCGTCAACTTGCTCAATATGGTGGATCAACCAATCGAGAACCACCCACGTCAGCCGCCCCGACTCACGGCAGTAAGCGGTGCTCTCCGCAATGACTTCCTCAGGGCAGCGGACTGGCCCAGCGTGATCCTCCTCGGCAAGCAACACCGCCCCTCCCAGCCGGTGCCACTCTTGAAATAGGCAGTCTAGGCGATCTCCCATCCTTGCTCCTGTAAGAAGTAGCGTATCTTCAGCGCCCAATCTGGCCGGAACCGGCTTACGTGGTGCATGATCTTTATGAGCACCTTCTTCTCCTCCTCAGAGAGTTGAGGCAGTAATAATTCCAGATCCTCCAAGTCTTGTTCGCGCAAGGCCACGATTTTCATCGCCACTTGCTCTGGCCTTCCGAGGGCATAAAGGCGAAGATGGCGAAATGAGAGCGCCAGCGGAGCAAGACGATGATAAAAGTCAGGCGGCAGAATGTCGGCAAAGCCCTTCGCGGCATCGCTCATCCAATCTTCAGACAAGCCAAACTCGTGGGCAACCGCTTTCACTGCTTGTCGCAACTCCCTCACATCACCTCTGAGCACAAGCACGTCTACATCACATGTGGCGCGGCTGGCCCCGAAATGCAAGAGCATCGCCGCCCCTCCAATCAGGATGACATCGAACGACGATGATAACCTTTCATCTAACGTTCGCAGAACTTCTACCAGTTCACGTTTGTCCATCGCACATACCCGACACAATGATGCAGGCGTATATTACCATGGTTCACTGCCGCTCGTCAACTTCACCAGTCCCTGCGTCCCCCAGCACAACTCGTCTACAACCACGCGAGCAGTCACGGCAGCGCCAGGACGATGACGACCATACGGTGGTCTGAGGCCAGCGAATCGAGCACGCGGGCGTTCCGCACCTCTAGCCCCCGCGCCCAGACGAAGTCAATGCGCTCCACAGGCTCGATGGCTGGAGAGGTGGGGGCCGGATCGAAGCCGCCGACGACGAAGGGGTCGTCGAAACCGGCGGCACGGATACGGGCGTAGGTAGGCGAATCAGGGGTGGAGATGAAGTCGCCGCCGAAGACGGCCGGGGAGGCCGCGTCGATATAGGCCAGCGCGTCGTCCAACTGGCGCGCCCGCTCCTCCGGCTCCAGCCCCATCCAGACGCCGTAGGCATCCAGCGCTCGGTCGCCGACCTGCACACGGGCGTGCACGATGGCGGTCTGCTCCAACTGGCTGGTCAGTAGCCGGGTGTCGGCCTCGGTGATGGGGAAGCGGGTCAGAAGCGCGACGCCGGAGAGCCCCTCCAGCGCCGGCCCATAGACCTCCTGCATCCCCAACCGCCGCGCCAGCCACAGCGCATCATCCACGCCGTAACTCGTGACGCGGCAGGTGTCCACCTCCTGCAGCATCACGATGTCGGCACCGCTCCCCTCAATGGTGCGTGCTTGCTCCTCCAGGTTGAACTGCCAGGGGGTGTTGTAGCCGTAGTGGATGTTGTAGGTGCCGACGCGCACTGGGCCGGTCTCCTTCGGGATGAAGGTGGGCGGCCAGGCAAAGGCCACGGTCAGGAGCACCACCAGACCGGCGGACAGCCAGCGGTAGGTTCTGGGCTTCAGGTTCTGGGTTTCAGGTTTCGGGTTTGAGGTTCCGGGTTTCGGGGACGCGAGGCGGAGGGCGGGGAGGCACACGATGACGGCGGCGACGAGGAAGACGTACAGCCCCACCCCACGAAAGGCCGGGATGGTGTAGGGGTAGGTGAAGGCGAAGGCCAGGGCGAAGTTGAGGAGCAGGAACAGCAGCATCCCCAGCGCCAGTGCTAACCCCGCGCGTTCGCTGCGGCGGGAGGCGACTGTGCGCAGGAGCGTCACCAGGACGAGGAACTGGGCCAGTAGCAGCCCCACGGCGGCGATGGCTCCACCGGCCTGCTTCCCCGCCGTCAGCCCGGCCAACGTCAGGAAGAGCAGCCCCAGGCCGCCCAGTCTTCCACCTAGGAGACGGTGCGTCGCCCGACGGACGCCGGGCATCAGCGGCAGGAGCGTGACCGCCATCAGGAGCGGAGCGCCGATGGCGTCGTCCACGCCGCTCCAGCGGGCCAGCGCGTTGGGGAAGCCC
>Ga0164310_10001853_pt1 | contig 12077 bp, 11 predicted proteins | sample GuaBasSedimGuay1_FD_121795 | JGI IMG/M metagenome (GOLD analysis project Ga0164310, IMG submission 121795) | Subseafloor sediment microbial communities from Guaymas Basin, Gulf of California, Mexico - Guay1, Core 4569-9, 0-3 cm | ecosystem: Environmental > Aquatic > Marine > Hydrothermal vents... | reverse complement strand
GAAAATAACTAAGCTCAAAAAAGTAACCTTTTTCCACCTACAACCCATCTTAGCCTCGATATGAGTGATGAGAAACTTAGCCTAGCTGATATTCTACACAAGAACCGGAGCTTTGTCCTTGCTATGCTTGGGGTACCTGTGTTTGGTATGGCTATTGCAGCTAGTTTAATCATCTATAAGAAACCGGATAACATGATCGTAGTCCTTGGAGTAATTCTATTCGTAGCTGTACAGTACATAATGACTATGTTTTTCTGGATGAAAAGAGTCGAAAAGCTCGCCAAGAAGAAGCCAAAGGAAAAAGAGGAACCCTCAGAACGAGTACCTGTTGACCCTATGGTCGTTGACTCTAGTGAGGTGCTTACTCCAGAAGAGAAGCGTGTTCTTCCTGTAGAGGATGAATGAGAAAATATTACTCATGCCCCGATGAGACTTGTGGAGAAATTATCATAGGAATTATAGTTATTACTTGGGACCATTCTGTATTCGGAAACCTTTTTATCAAAAAGAAATCCTATAAGGTGAATCACTTTGATGAAAAAGGTCACCATCCTTACTCCACCAGAGTATGAGGGTTTGGTCCTTGAATCTCTCGGAAAAGCAAGAGTAATACAGCTTAAGCATGTTACTGGAACCGAGTTTGAGGGACTAGAAGCACCCGTTGAACAAAAGGTGGACTATAAGGAACTCTACCAACGAGTCCGGACCCGCTTGCTTGAGCCCCTAGGGCTTGATTTAAACGAAGTTACGCGGGTGACCCCAAGCACTGAGGAACTTAGGGAATTTGCACGGGACCCGGAAGGCAAGGTAGACTCGCTAATTAAGGAGGCTGACAGCCTCATCAGTAAGATCAAAACCAGCCAAGAAGAGGTCCATGCTCAAAATAACAAGCTAATCTCTGAGTTGCAGGCCAAACTTGAGGCAGAGGAAGAAGACCTTAACAAGGCAAAGTCTGAACTCATTAAACAGCTTGAGAATATTGACGCGGATAAGGTAGCACAGTATCAAGAGCGTCTTAAACTGAAGACTAGGCTTGACTCGCTTTCCGCGCTTGAGCCTGATGAGTTGAAGAATTGTTTCGCGGTTGGTGTTGTAAAGACTGATTTTATCCCCCAGATGAACGAGTACCTGAAGCGGTACCCGAATACCTATTCAAAAGTCTCTGAGCTTAACAAGGAAGAGAGTCTATTATTCGTCTTTGGTGACGATGATAGCAAGAAATGGATTGACGCTCTCTTTTTGGTTTATGATATCAGGGATATCTTTGATGTTCTTGACCCAGCCGACGTACTCTTGGTACTGGATGAGAGCAAGAGACAGGAAGCCATAAAGAAATACAAGGACCGACTCAGCAACCTTGAGAAGGAAGCTATTCCACCAGAGTCCGAAACTCCTGAGGAAAAGGAACTCAGGGAAAAGATCGAGGCAATGGAGTCAGAGCACGAGAAACGTGTAACCGACCTCAAGGAAGAGTATGATTCTAAGATTAAGGCAAACGAGGAACTGCACAAAAATCAACTAAAGGATTTACAGCAGGTGCAGAAAAAATCCTATGGTGAGATCGCGTATTATGCACGTGTTGTCTGGATGTACTCAAGGAAGAGAACACATGTTCTTAGAGGCAAGGTAATTAGCGTAATCCAAGGCTACACACCTGATAACAAGATAAATGACCTCCGTAAAGCCGTTGAAGAAGTTGAGAACGAGGTAGGAGAAAGAATATTTGTTGAGGTAGCGGAGCTAGACGAGGACGATCGCCACGCGCCCACACCTGAGAAAGACTTCAAATCAGAGAAACTACAGCCCCTCTGGATACTAACCAGACTCAGGGGTTGGCCTGGGGCCGAGGAGCTTAACCCCGGCTACATCAGCGTCTTAGTGTTCTGTTTCCAGTTCGGTTTGATGTTCGGAGACATCGGTCAAGGACTGGTGTTCCTAGCGCTTGGATTAGCGCTAAACGGCAAGTACAAGGAAGGTATGATGAAGTACCTGTTCGCCTTGTTCGTGCCGATGGGTCTAGCAGCCATCATATTTGGCTTCATGTATGACTCAATATTCCTATATGAACACGTAATCAGCCACTGGTTACATGAGGCACACATAGCGCTACCCTTCAACTATCCAATCATGCCAAACCCAATGCACCAGACAGGTGAACTGATGAACCTCATCTTCCTAGTTGGTGCACTGGAGCTAATATTCGGCTCACTCCTTGGAGCTTATAACTCATTCAAGGCGGGCAACTACGCTGGAATGATTGGAGAGCACGGCTTTGGAATGGGTCTTTACATTACAGGACTCTATCTAAGCGCATCAACAATGTTCACAGAAGGCTTGGATATCATGGTCCTCGTAGGTAACTGGCCGTTCATGCTAATGATCGCAGGTATGCTACTGAGCTTTGTTGAGCCAATAGTGCATAGTCTAATGCATGGACATGGTATCGGTGGAATGGAGGCAATCGGTGAAGGAATCGGCGGCTTGCTGATGACCTTCGTAGAGGGATTAGCCAATATGTTTAGCTTCCTCAGGATTGCAGCTTTTGCTATCGCGCACGTTAGCCTATCAAGCGCTGGTGTGGCTATGGGTGGTGCAATCGGAAGCGAGATCGGTGGAATTTTCATCATGAACATTATCGCGCTGAGCTTCGAGTTCGTCTCAAGCAGCGTACAGAGCATCAGGCTGCTCTACTATGAGTTCATGGGCAAGTTCTTCCATGGAGAGGGAATGCGCTTCAAGCCATTCCGTATTTCAGCCCCTAAAACCGCTTCAGAGTAATTACTCTATATTCCTTTTTGTCTTTCATTTTCTTCTCAAGTGGAAAAGATATATATTTACACAGAATGACTAAGGAGAGAAAAGGTGAGAAATGACAGTGATGTCAAAAACTCTTACTTTGATCAAAGCTGGTGATGTTTAAGAATGTTGGAATACGCAACACTTGCGGTGGCGATCGCCATTCTAGCCGGAGCATATGCGATGGCTCAGGGTGGAATGATTAACGCATCTGCCGACATGGAAGGCAAAAGTACCCCTTGGGGTGCTGGTCTGACTTCTTTCGGCGGCTTTACGATCATTGTGAGTATACTTTTAATGATCGTCTTAATATTTGGAGGAGGTGAGGATGGTATGATTCCTGAATCTGCATGGCCCTTACTGACCAGTTCACTAACACTCATTGGAGCTGCATTCGCATCTGCACTATGTATCATGGTTGCAGCGAAGGCAGGAGCTGATATGCTAATAGAGAGACCGGAACTATCAATCTGGTCACTTCTATTCATCGCTCTTGGTGAAGGTCTAGCTATCTACGGCCTAATCATAGCCATTCTATTAAGTAGCGGTTAATCATAGCCCAAGTTGAAGGGCAATCCCTTTTTCTTTTATCAAACGAGTAGGTTATAGTTTTACGAATCTTACAAAATTTAATGATCATGCAAATAATCTTTGAAAAAGCTTAATAGATTAACACATTCATTAAACACCAATCGTGGGGAAACCCATCCGTGATAAAAATGAAGTATAAAGCCTTTGTTTATGTAACTCTCAAGAAAGGATACAGTGACCCTGAGGGAGATACAACAGCCAACGCCCTACAGGGACTAGGTTATCCTGTTGAGAAGGTGAGATCCAGTAAAGCATATGAGGTCTATTATGAGGCGAAGAGTCAAGGTGAAGCTGAGAAGCTGCTTGATGAGATGTGCAGACGTCTTCTGACTAACCCGACTAAAGATGATTATCATTTTGAGATAAGTGAGCAGTAATGAGCAGGGTAAAGGAATCAAATCTACCCTTCAGTCACCACACCATAGACTTCATGAATGCAAGTGACGCTGATCTTGAAGATATCCGGGACCAGTTAGGACTCGGATTAAGCCTTGACGAACTCAGATACATACGAGACCATTATATTGTGCGCGAGAAGAAAGCCACAGACATCGAGCTACAGACATTCGACCAGACTATGAGCGAGCACTGTAGCCACAAGACCTTCGCGGGGGTGATAGATACTCCTGGGGGGAGAATCGATGGCTTGTTGAAGAGCTATTTTAGGAAGCTTATTGATGAACTTGAGCCTGAGTGGTGTTTCAGTGTCTTTGAGGATAACGCTGGTATGGTGGATCTGACTGATGATGTGACTATCGCCATCAAGGTTGAGACCCATAACCACCCAAGTGCTATAGAGCCATTTGGCGGAGCAGCAACTGGGCTTGGAGGAGTTATCAGAGATATTATGGGTGTTTGGGCTGAGCCCATTGCAAACACTGATGTGCTTTGTTTTGGTCCGTTGAATTATCCATATGAGAAGCTGCCTGAGGGTGTGAAGCATCCGAGTTACTTGTTTAACGGTGTTGTTGATGGCATCGGTAGCTATGGTAACAGTATTGGTATCCCGACTGTAAATGGTGCTACGGTTTTTGATGAGGACTATACTGGAAACGTCTTGGTATATGCTGGCTGTATCGGTGTACTGCCCAAAGACCAGTATATCCGGGACGTCAAAGCAGGCGACTACGTTGTATTAGCCGGCGGTAAAACGGGACATGATGGAATCCACGGAGTAACCTTTGCTTCAGTTGAACTTAGCGAGGAATCAGAGGAGACAAGCCGGTCAGCGGTACAGATCGCTAATCCTATTGAAGAGGAGAAGGTAAAACGAGCCATCAAACAGATCAGTGACCAGAAGCTAGGCTCAGGAATTACCGACATTGGTGGCGGCGGCTTGAGTTGTGGTGTCTGTGAGACCGCTGAACGATATGGGCTCGGTGTTGACGCGTATGTTGACAGGATTCCATTGAAGGCTGAAGATATGGCTCCATGGGAGATATGGATCAGCGAGAGCCAAGAAAGAATGTTATTAGCGGTTCCCCCTGAGAACCTAGAAAAAGTATTAGAGATATTCAGTGACGAACAAGTCGAGGCAACGGTACTCGGACAATATAATGAGTCTAAACACGCGAAATTATTCTACCAAGGCGAGGAAGTAGCTGATCTAGTTCTTGATACACTTTTCAATCCACCAAAGCTAATGCGTGAGACAAACTGGACTCCACCAGAACTGGTTGACCCAGAACTACCAATGCCAGAAGACTTGGCTGAGATACTTCTCAAGCTACTATCAAGTTACAATATCTGCAGCAAGGAGAAAGTCGTAAGAAGATACGACCAAGAGGTCAAGGGACAGACAGTCATTAAGCCCCTGCAGGGCTGGCTGGCTGGACCAAGCGATGCATCCGTAGTGAAACCATTACACGATATATGGAAGGGAATCAGTGTCGCGAGTGGGGTAAACAGCCGTTATGGTAAGATTGATCCTTACTGGATGGCTGCAAGTGTCATTGATGAAGCCATAAGAAACAGTGTCTGTGTAGGAGGACGCAGATGGGCGCTACTAGACAACTTTGCTTGGGGCAACCCAGAGTACGAGGACCGACTAGGTGGCTTAGTTCACGCGTGCAGAGCATGTTATGATGTAGCCAAGGTCTACAAGGCACCATTCGTATCTGGCAAGGACAGCCTTTACAACGAGAGCCCACTTGGACCGGTCACACCAACACTGCTGATTACAAGTCTCGGCATTGTGCCTGACATCAGACAAGCCATATCAATGGAACTAAAGAAACCCGGAAATGCACTCTATCTTGTAGGTATAACGAAGCCAGAAATCGGTGGAAGTGAATACCTTCGACTCTTTGATGAGCTTGGAGGCTCAGTGCCTAAACTGGACCCAGAGCAGAACATTAAGACATACAAACGTGTGCTTGAAGCGATTGACGCAGGGCTAGTAAGGGCTTGCCATGATTGTAGCGAGGGAGGATTAGCCGTAGCACTTAGTGAGATGGCTTTCACAGGTGATCTTGGTCTTGATGTTGATGTCTCTTTGGTGCTTGTATCTGGACCGATGAGAGATGATCTTCTCTTGTTCAGCGAAAGCAATGGAAGACTCTTGATTGAGGTACCAGCAGATAAGACAGAGGCGTTCGAGAAAACTCTAGCTGATACACCATTCAGCTGCATTGGCGCTGTAAAACAGGAGAAGAAACTCAGCGTCACAAAGGATGGATCACCCTTGTTTGAGGTGCCACTTGAGGCATTGATTGGAGCGTGGAAGACTCCACTGGAGGCGAAAAGATGAAGCCAGAAGATATACGCATCCTCATCATGAGGGCACCCGGAACCAACTGTGACTTAGAGACCGTAAGAGCCTTTGAGGATCTGGGGGCAGAGGTAAACCTAATCCACACCCAGAAAGTGTTCAAGGACAAGAACCTAGACGAGTATAACATTCTGGTATTCCCGGGAGGATTCAGCTACGGCGACTATGTGCGAAGTGGCGCGATCTGGGCGAAGGAATGCGAGTACAGGATTGGTAAGGAGCTTACAGAGTTCGTTGATAGCGGTAAACCCGTCATAGGCATCTGTAATGGTTTCCAGCAGCTGGTCGAGCTTGGTTTCCTACCTGGATGGGAGGGAAAAAGCCTCTACCCAGAAGCAGCCCTAGGCAACAGTACCCACGGCTATCAGAACAGGTGGATACGTATGCGGTACGAGGGAAAGGGCAACTGTGGTATGATGAAAGGACTGGATGAAGGCTATGTTCTCAGTTGTCCAATTGCGCATGGAGAAGGAAGATTTATCTTGCCGCCAGAGCAACGCGAGGAGCTACTCAACAAGCTGTATGATCAGGATATGATCATGTGGCGTTATGTCAGGGCAGACGGTTCTTATGCTGAGAACGATTGGCCTGAGAACCCAAATGGCGCTTACCATGATATTGCTGGTATCTGTAACCCAGAGGGTACGGTTCTTGGTTTGATGCCGCACCCTGAGCGGGCTTACTTTGGTTATCTGATGCCAGAGTGGACAAGTGAAGGTGCTCCTGTTAAGTATGGTGATGGTTATCCGTTCTTCAAGTCCATCCTGGAGTACGTGGCTCGGAAGTTCTAAACCCCCTTTATTTCAATAAACATGCAATATTATGCTAAATATGCAACCTGTTTTGCGATGATTTTTAATCATGGCTATGGGTAATGTCGGTTATGCAGGGAGTCATTGGAGTCTACAGCCATAACGACGCATCAACAAAAAGCCACTATATTCTCTACGGTGTACAGCACAGGGGACAAGAAAGCAGCGGACTAACCACCGCAGGCAATCACAGCATACGCACATGGAAAGGAAAGGGGCTTGTAAGCAACGTATTTGACGAAAAATTCGCATCATTCACCCACCCAACAGACTATGTAATTATCGGCGTGGCTAGTGGCGAGAACTCAAACAATGGAATAGCTCCAGTAGAGTCCCGCGAACATGATCGTTACCACTTCAGCTTAGCCTTGGATGGTTATTTCCCGGAGAAACAGGGACCAAACGAGTATATGTTCAAAAAATCGATTTTGATGCATCTTGAGAAAGGTGATTCATTTGTGGATGCCTTCAAGGCGGCTATGAAGGAGCACCGTGACTCCTATTATTCTCTGGTGATGGCGGTCTGGGATAGACGTGAACGTAAGAGTATGTTAATTGCGGCTCGTGACGAGCGTGGTATCCGGCCTCTCTACATGGCTCAGAGTGGTGATAGCTTCTATTTTGCTTCAGAGTCCGCTCCTATTGATGTGCTTGAGAACATGGGTGAAGAGTTCACTGTACGCAAAGATGTTGTTCCGGGTAGCCTTCTGGTTGTTTGTGATGATAAAATCACTGAGGAACAGGTATTGGCGCCAAGAAGGGCTCATTGTGTCTTCGAGTGGGTGTATTTCGGTAGACCTGATAGTGTGATTGAGGGTAAGACGGTTCATGTTGCCCGTAAGCGTCTTGGTCATGGTTTGGTTGAACTTCATGAACTCAACGAGAAGTATGGTGATCACAAGGGGAATGGATTGGTGGTTATTCCAGTTCCTGATAGCGGGCGTAGTGTTTCTACGGGTGTCGCTGAAGGCCTCGGTGTCACTGCTGATGAGGGTGTCATAAAGAACGCCTACATGGGCAGGACATACATTATTGATGACCCAAAGTACCGTAAGATTGCTAGTGACCTTAAACACAATATCATCCGAAAGACCGTTGAGGGCAAAAAAGTCGTAATCACAGACGACAGCATTGTTAGGGGAACCGTAAGTGAATCAATAGCCAAGAACCTTCGTCAAGCAGGAGCTACAGAGGTTGATTTCCTCGTTAGCTATGCGCCTATTTTCTATCCATGCTTCAGTGATCCGCCTGATAAGCCATTAGCTGCTCAAGCATTTGAGGGTAAGTCAATGGAGGAGATTGGTGAGCTTGTGGCTGAGAATCTTCCCAGCATTGATGGTGTGTTGTATAATAGTGAGGATAAGATTATCTGGGCTGTTGATTTGCCAAAGGAGCATATTTGCACCTATTGTATCAGCGGATGTAATCCTTTTAGGTAAAATCTTCAACATATGCGTAGAGTATCAACTTATTCTTATGCGGTTGAACAAGTCGAGTCGATAGATTCAAATAATGTTCAATACTACTCAAGTTTTAGTGGGTGCTGATCAAGACCCAACCCTCTGTACGCCCCCAATGGGGGCTTTATTCTTCCTTTGACCACTTCTCAAGTTTCTCTAGTGCTACTGCTACCTGTGGGACCATGCCCTTGTATGGGCCTATTTGACTCTGCATCTCACTTATCAGGGCCTTGGCTTCTTTTCTTGCTTCTGGAGTTGGATCAATTACACATGTGTTGATTTTCGTAAAGGCAGCTATTCCTTCCTCTACTATGGGTCCAAACATTCGATAGTTTTCCAAGAGGTCGATGGCGTCTTGGATGCATTTTACTAGTTCCTCATTTGACAAACTGTTCACTGTATCCTGTTTATGAGGAACTCTTAAATAATGTGCGGCGTGTTCTGAGGCATCGGAGTGAAAATTTGATGGGTGAATGTTTTAATAGAATCCACGGCTTCACTTCTGAGATATACTAGATTTTTTTCTTCCAGACGGAGGTGCATTGTTTTTGGCTGAGATAGCCGTAACCAGAGAGCTGGTAAAGGAGTTAGCCAAGGCAGCGCGTCTCGTTTTATCTGAGGAAGAGACAGACAAGTACACTCAGCAGTTATCTGTAATACTCGATGCCTTTAAGGAACTTGATGAGGTTCCCACTGATGGTGTTGAGCCAAGTTACCATCCAATAGAGATCAAAGACAGTCTACGAGAAGACAAGCCAGAAAAATGGGAATGGGATCCACTGGCTAACGTCAAGGACCATGAAGGCAAGTACATAAGGGGGCCAAGTATCAAGTGAATTCCCTGAAGAGAGCCAAGGAGCTTGACCAAGAGTATCACTTCATGAACGCATTCGCTGATTCACTGGACTCAGGTGAAGGTAGACTCAAGGGCTACACTGTCTCGGTTAAGGACAACGTATGCGTCAAAGGCGTACAATCCACAGCTGGAAGCAAGGTGCTTGAAGGCTATGTTCCGCCCTTTGATGCCACTGTTATCGCTAAATGCAGGGCAGAAGGAGCAAGCATCCTAGGCAAGACCACTCAGGACGAGTTTGGCTTCGGTACATTCAACGTAAACACGCCATTCAACAAGCCGCTGAACCCCCATGACCCAGAGAGGAGTACTGGTGGCAGTAGCGGAGGAGCGGCCTGCATCACAGCGGTTGCTGATTTCCCGCACCTAGCTATTAGCGAGAGTACTGGAGGGAGTATCAGTTGCCCTGCTTCATGGTGTGGGGTCGTAGGGGTTACTCCAACTTATGGTAGGGTTAGCCGGTGGGGTTTGATTGACTACGCGAACAGCCTTGATAAGATCGGTGTAATGGGTAAAACCGTCAAGGAAGCAGCGTTGCTACTCAGTGTCATCAGTGGACCTGACAAATATGATAGCACAGTGCTTGATACGCCTGTTCCAGACTATACAGAGCTAGAATCAGTCGAAGAGCTCAAGGTAGGCGTACCCAAGGAATATTATGGTGAGGGAATAAACTCAGATGTCGAGAAGACCATCTGGAGTACACTCAAGAAGCTTGAATCAAAGGGTGCAAAACTCATTGATGTTAGTCTGCCTCACACAAAGTACGCGCTAAGCAGCTACTATATCATCGCAATGGCTGAGGCGTCAACAAATCTATCAAAGTTCAGTGGATTACGTTACGGATTACAGGAGCACATTGAAGGCGACTTTAACCAATACTTCAGCAAGATCAGAACCCTTGGCTTTGGAGACGAGAGCAAGCGACGTGTGATGCTTGGTACATTCACAAGGATGGCTGGTTACCGAGACGCTTACTACTTGAAAGCATTGAAGGTCAGGACCAAGGTTATCGAGGACTTCAAACACGCGTTTGAGGCTGTTGATGTCTTAGCCGCGCCCACGATGCCTGTTGTTGCGCCACGGTTTGATGAGATCGAGGAACTGGAGCCTATCCAGCATTATATGATGGATATCTTGACTGTTGCACCTAACCTCGCAGGGATACCCATGGTCTCAGTACCATGTGGGACATCAGAGGACATGCCCGTTGGGCTTCACTTGATGGCTGATCACCTACAAGAACATACGATGCTTAGGGCAGCGTGGGAGGTAGAAAACCTGTGAAGGCAACCATAGGACTAGAGATACATGTACAGCTAAACACAGAGAGCAAGCTCTTCTGCAGCTGTACTACGGAAATTGATGATCTTGAGCCAAACACAGCGGTATGCCCAATCTGTCTAGGATATCCCGGTAGCAAACCAAAGCTCAACAGGAAAGCCGTTGAACATGGAATAACCATAGGGATGGCTCTAGAGAGCAGAATCAAGCCTGTTATCAGGTTCAGCAGGAAGAACTATTTCTACCCTGATATGGCGAAAAACTATCAGATCACACAGTACGAGGTGCCCCTCGCTGAGGGAGGCTACCTGATGGTGGGAGACCACAGGGTAGGCATTACACGTGTACACATTGAGGAAGACCCAGCTAAACTAGTCCACGTAGGCGGTGGAATCACTAATGCTCGTGAGACTCTTATCGATTATAACAGGGCTGGTGTTCCTTTGGTGGAGATTGTCACCGAGCCTGATATCGAGTCTACTGAGGAGGCGCGTGATTTCCTCAAGAAGCTGAGCCTGATCCTTGAGCATCTGGGAGTCTATGATCCAAGCGGAGAAGGCTCACTACGTGTTGATGCCAACGTCAGCATTGATGGCGGTAACCGTGTTGAGGTCAAGAACATCACAGGCTTCAGGAACGTGGAGAAGGCGCTCAACTATGAGGTTGTCAGACAGCGTAGCGCAGTTAACATGGGGTTACCTATTGTCCGTGAGACTCGTCACTTTGACGCCGAGACAGGTGTAACAAGCACCCTCAGGCTCAAGGAGCAGGAAGAGGACTATGGGTATATCGCTGAGCCGGATTTGACCCAGATACATCTCAGTGAGGAATTGGTTGGTGGACTCACGGCGTCTATGCCTGAGTTGCCTGATCAAAGGATACAGCGTTTGGTTGATCAGAATGGTATAACACGTTTCCAAAGCGATATCATCGTCAACACTGGGCTAAGGATGAGCATCTTCTACGAAAAATGCTGTGAACTCTATCCTGATTCAAAGACTGTAGCCAACTGGCTTGTCACCTACCTGTTGAAGAGCCTCAACTACGAAGGAATGAGCCTCGAAGAAAGCAGCGTCGCACCAGAGACATTCACAGAGCTACTCACCATGATGGACGATGGAACCATCAGTGAAAGACTAGCCAAGGAACTTATCAAAGACTACGTGAAAACAGGGAAATCACCGAGAAAGCTTGTGGAGGAGAAGAACCTCGCTTTGCTGCCTGTTGATGAACTGCGGGTGGTTGTTGGTGAGGTTGTCTCTGAGAACCAGAAGGCTGTTGATGATTACAGGTCTGGTAAGACGAAGGCGGCTGAGTATCTTATCGGTCAGGTGTTGCGCAGGGTCCGTGCGCGGGCGGCGGCTAATACTGTTAGAGAGCTTGTGTTGGAGGCGTTGAAGGGAAACTAGTTGTTTTCTTTCCCGGTCCCGGAAAGTGTTTTCTGGGTTTTCGCTTCCTTTGTTAGTGGTATCTGAAAACAGTGTATTTTGTAATATTTCTATTAATTCAAT
>Ga0164310_10001851_pt1 | contig 12079 bp, 15 predicted proteins | sample GuaBasSedimGuay1_FD_121795 | JGI IMG/M metagenome (GOLD analysis project Ga0164310, IMG submission 121795) | Subseafloor sediment microbial communities from Guaymas Basin, Gulf of California, Mexico - Guay1, Core 4569-9, 0-3 cm | ecosystem: Environmental > Aquatic > Marine > Hydrothermal vents... | reverse complement strand
GTTCAGAGCTGAGCTTAGCGCCGACATCATATCCGAGATATCCCGTTCCCCAACGCCTAAAAACCGTCATTTTGAAGTTTACTTTCAATATTTCATCAACAACTTTCATTGTCTTTTCCATATCATAGACTTCAGGCAACGGTCCAGTTCCCTTCACAACAACTGCCTTCAGCTTTTTCGATCCCATAACAGCCCCGTATCCGCCGTAACCCGCAGCATGAGCCCATTTAGACGCAACTATTGCCAGTCGAGACTTATTCTCGCCAGCTGGCCCAATATAGACCGCGGAGGGATCCTTCCATAACCCATGCCCTTTATACTGGCTTTCCAGCTCCTCCCTTCCTTCCCTAATCAGAATCTTTAATGTCTCCTTGCAGTCCTTCCCCCATATGTGACTTGCATCCTTAATCTGAACATCTGAGTCCTTGATGAAGAGATATACTGGTTTTTCAGACTCCCCCGTGAATATTATGCCATCGTATCCGGCGCATTTAAGATCAACAGCCAGCTCCGTCGCTAGTGTTGATCCAACGACTCCATTGCTTTGAGGAGACTTTCCAGACACACATAATCTTGCTCCAGGCGCAAAGCCCGTCAGCGGTCCAGTGAGCATGAGAAGAATATTTTCGGGTCCCAGCGGATCAACGGTCTCCCATTTCCCGCCGAGCCTATCCCAGAGAATCTCTACGGCTAACCCTCTGCCGCCAATATATTGCCTAAGAATCTCATCGCCGAATCTTAATTCTTTAACACTTCCTGTTGATAGATCTACTTCAAGAAACTTTCCTGCATAGCCTCTCATTACACCATTCCCTCCCATCCCTCTCCATACAATTTGCGGATCACGTTTCTCGTAATCTCCTCTGGAGTCTTAGCGTAAAGATTCAATGTAGGGATATCTTCACGCTTTATTATTTCAAGAGCGTTCCATCCGCCCTCCCTGCATGCCTCGACGCATTTCGGATCGCCACCGCAGAGATCACAGATCACAGCGTAATTTTCGGCTGGATGGATGTATGGAATCTTTCCTGGGCAAGCATCAATGCATTCCCCGCAGGCAGTGCACTTCTCCCTGTCAACGATAACAGCTCCTGTTCGCTTATCCACAGATAACGCGTTTACGGGACAAGCGTCGATGCAGGGATAATCACTACACTGGACGCATAGATGTGGAATCTCCACGCCGGGAACAAGCATGAAGACTCTGATGCGTGAAGCCTCCGGCCAGATCTTTCCCTCATGATGTAGTGAACAGACTATCTCGCATCTTCTACAACCCGAGCATCTGGAATAGTCTCTTGCAATCCATATATGTCCAGTCTCTGACATCTTCCCCACCAACCAAGAATTATAGCTGGCAAAATAATAATTGCTTGCTGAATATTATTTTTTGGTTTCGAGGATAAAATAGAGGCTTCTTTTTCGCTGCTAGCTCCTGCAGAGAGAAGAATGAACAAACAAAAATTTATTCCCCTATTGATCATCAAAAAAGTCTTTATCCTCCACCAGGTGGCGGAAGTATCGCTATCTCGTCTCCATCCTTAAGCTTCTGCTTGAGATCTGAAGATTTCCCATCTATAAGTATCAGGTAGTTCTTGAGAATCGGCATCTCATCCCTGTCCACCAGCATCTCCCCCTTCACTCTTCGAAAGATCATCTCTTTCCAAGCTTCAGACTTATCTTTATGTCTATGAGGCACATAATGAAGGAGAAGATCAGCTAATATAGCTCCTTCCTCGATATCATATTCCTCAATCTTTACACCCAGCAATTCACGGATCTTACCAAAGTATTTCACTCTTATCCTCGCCATGCAGAGGATCACCGATTCACACACCTAAATTAGATGATAATTTTTAGGTAATTAATATATTTCAGAAAAAGGCTTCCCGCAGAGGAGAGATCATGCTAATAATGAACCGAGAGAGTTAAGTGTTACGGCTTTTATATTTGCCTCCGTAGCGTTCCTTATAAGCTCTCTATCTTCCGTTACTAGCACCATCTGATCTCTGTCAGCGAAGTAGCAGTAGGATGCATCATAGAATGTTATCCCCATCCTCACAGATAACCTATATCTTTTTCGTGGCAACTCGTCCTTAATATACGCATCAACCCGAGAACATCTTTCACTATATTCATAAGATCTTCAAGTTCTCCTCTGTGGTTAACCGCTTATATAGGGCATGCTCCTTCCAGAGGATATTTCCAAGCTCATATCTAGCCAGATCCAAAGTATGCCTCTCCATGAGAACTCTAATCCTATTGGTTTGTATTGCCCTAAAAATGGAGGAAGAATCGAAGATGAACCTCATCTCACGTCCCTATCTTCTCTAACGCCTTTAACAACATCTTCCACACTTATCTTTTCAAGCATATGTCTAAGCCTCCTTACTGCTCCTCAATCCTCCTAATTTCTCTCTTCTTGATCTCCTCTTCTATAGCCTTCCTTAGAAAACTGGAGGGTTTTATTCCGAGCTTTCGATGAATACATTATAGCCGAGAAATATAAAGCAACTTTTATCTTCTTTGCTGGATATTATAATAATAGTTTTTTTGGAGGGAATTATTTGGCGGGTAGATCCGTTCCTACAGGGATAAAGGGGCTCGATAATGTTTTGGGCGGAGGATTTCCAAGAAATAGCATTATAATAGTCGCTGGAAATCCTGGAACTGGAAAGACTATCTTCTCCGCTCAGTTCATTTATTGTGGAGCCACTGAGTATGGCGAGAATGGAGTTTACGTCAGCTTTGCTGAGAGCAGAGAAAGCTTCATAGAGAATATGAAGCAGTTTGGCTTCGATTTTGAAAAGTTAGAGAGTGAGGGCAAGTTCCGCTACTTAGACTTTTTAACTGTTAAAGAGGCCGCTATCTCAGCAATCCTCGACATGATCCTTAAAGAGATAAAGCGGCTCAAGGCTAAGAGGCTCGTAATAGACTCATTCTCAGCTCTGAGCCAAGCGTTCGAGATGGAATTTGACGCGAGAGTCTTCATCCACGCCGTTTTAAGTAGAATTGTGCGGCAAATCGGATGCACAACGATACTGATCGATGAGATTCCTTACGAAACGGGGCATATTGGAAGTGGAATGGAGGAGTTCGTGGCTGATGGAATAATACTGCTAAGAGCCATAGAGCAAGATGAACGATTATTCAGGGACCTGCTTATCAAAAAGATGCGGGGAAAAGAGATAACAGAGGATCGATTAGCCTTCACGCTCAAGGGAGGCTTCAGAGTCTTTCCACCCTTCAAATCTAGAATGCCGACCGAAACCCGAAGATTCAAACCGATCGAGGATGGCCCGGATAAGTTCTCAACTGGCTCAGCCGACTTAGACAAGTTACTTGATGGGGGATACCCTAAAGGCTCAACTGTTCTACTCGAAATAGGCAGGGACATATCGAATATGCAATATCATTTGATACTTGCACCGACAGTTTGGAACTTCGTCGCAAAGAATAGAGGCGTCATAATTCTACCATCATCAGGTGTCAGCTATGACATAGTTAAGAGCAGGATTAAGATGGCTGGTTTTTCTGAGGACATAATAGGCAGTCTAGTACAGCTATGTATTTTGGAGGGGCTCTTCCAAATGCATCTGGAGCATGTAGTTAGGCTTGAAGGGCACAATATCCAAGAAGATTTCCAGAAATACGCTAAGGCTTCATGTAATATTAGGATGAAGACGGGGCAGCCTATCCTACACATAGTTGGGGTCGACAGGATAATTTCATACTACGGAGTAGAGGGATCTCTGAAGATACTTAATACAGGAGCCTCCCTTGTAAGAGAGAACGGCGACCTGCTTATAGCGATTCTTAAGCCGAACATGTATGGATTCTCAGATATCCTAAATGCGATAGCTGATGTCCATCTGAAGATAATAAGGCAGCATGGAGCCCTGCTACTTTATGGAAGGAAGCCTAGAACGCGCCTTTACTTCGTTGAGGCGGACTTCTCTGAAGGATATCCATTGCCTACTTTAACACCCATACTATAAAAATATGGAGGGAGCAGGGTTTCCGCGTTTCATAAAGAATTTTAGGTCTTCGCGGAACAGAGACAGGTACGAGAGGGAATTCAGCCGTATCCTCTACGAATGCTTAAGAGATGCCTTAAATGAGATTTTGGGTGAAACAACTTCTGCAACTATTCTCCGCCACATAGATGAGAAACAATTGCCGGCGGAGATCGAATCTTTAACCGAGACACTTGAAAGAATATTTGGTTCAGGATCCTGCATTATTGAACAATTCATACTTGAGAGGCTATGCTCACGTCTCGAACTTGACTTTGAGAAATTCAAAGATCGGGAATTCACCTACTGCATCATGGAGGCTAGGGATGAATGGATAGCGTATAAAAGAAGGGCGGATAGCGAAAAGAGGAAGCATTAGGAATACGTGCTTCACTCAGCACGAAAAACATGCGTTATGACGGGTATCCTCAAGAGCCGCGAGACCGGCGGAGACTATTCTTCTCTCCCACTTTCCAAAATCAATCTGAAACCATTCAGAATATGAATCTTTACGCCTTTCGTGAACATGCTAAAATATTCCTGAAGGAGAAAATCATTTCTTAAGTATGTGCTTAGCTATCTTCTCTCCGTATTCGCGGCAGATTCTGGATACTTTTTCCTCATCGTCTCCGGAGGCTCTTATGATTCCGGGAATCATCTTCATTCCATGATGGTATCCGAATGCCAGCTGAATCATGCGAATGCATTTCTCGCAGTCTCTACGCGTTCCTGATGATGTGAAGCATCCCCCAACCTTGCCCTCCAGCCTCCGACCTCCATAGAGACTTATAGACTCGTCTATGAGCTTCTTAACCTGCCAAGCGACATTGCTAAAGTATGTAGGTGAGCCGACGACTATGCCGTCCGCGCCAGCTAAATCCTCAACGCTACATTCTTCAGCTCTGATAATCTTCACGTTGACACCGATATGTCTGGCTCCCTCATCGATCTCCTCAGCCATCTTCCTCGTGTTACCTGTGCCAGAATAGTATACTATCAGCAAGCATTTACTCCTCAAAATCCTTCACCAACATAAAATTGATGAAAAAATAATATTATAAAGAATTGTTGTGATTTGCTGTTCAAGCTGGATATGTCAGCTTTCCACCGACTATTTTGGCGAATCTTGTGAGCTTATGCCTCCTAGATTCTCCATGATCTATTATGTGGGTTACTTGGTGTCCTTTAGTGACAAGGTAGTCTGAGATGATCCTTCTGTGGCATCTCCAGTAAAACTTCTCAGCACACATATATGCGACTCTCCATTTTTCCCCATAACTCAACAAGCGGCTTATCCCTCTCCTGAACTCCTCAGTCAACGTATAGTCTGCATAATTCCTGAAGCCAAGGCTTCTCCAAGCCTTATTGGGTGAGGCTTCTCCCAGTCCGTTCCTGATATATCCGCCGAGCTCTTCTCCAAGCCAGAAATATCTTATGCCGTTTCTCCTCAAAGCCTCACCTAAGTATTCCCTGTTAAAGTGCGGGAAGCTCTTGGAGCTAGGCCATCTGCGAACATCAACGAGAGCTTCTATACCATACTCTTTTAGGAGACTTATCAGTTCATCTAGGCTTCTATTCGAGTGTCCAATCGTAAAGAAATGCATAAGTCTCAGAACTTATCCGTAGAGACTATCTCCTCAAGCGGTTTACGGCTGGTTGTCTCCCTGAATGCACTTTCACCCTCAGCTGGATATCCAAGCGGAGTCAGAGCTGCGACGTTCCACCCTTCTGGGACGCCAAGTATCTCCTTTACGCGTTCATTATCGAATGCTCCAATCCAGCATGTTCCAAGCCCCTCAGCCCTAGCCGCCAATATGAGATGCGTGAAGGCTATAGTTGCATCCATCACGCCGCTTAGCTTGCCCATATATCCTCCTCTGTTGTAACCGAGCTCTTGTGCACAAGCAACTATGATCACGGGAGCCTCCGCTATCCAAGACTGGTTGTGACAGGCTGGAATAAGCTTCTTCTTTGTTTCCTCATCCTTAACGACTATGAATTTCCAAGGTTGACGATTAGAGCCTGAGGGAGCTATTCGAGCCGCGTCTAAGACTCTATTTAGAACATCCTCGGGGATAGGATCAGGCTTGTAAGATCGAACGCTTCTCCGCGTCTTTATAACGTCGTAAAACTCCATGTCGATCACCATACAAAATATCATTACCATCCCATATATTAGTGCTTTCCAGAAATATTCATCTCCTATCTAAACGCGACTGTAGGGCTGAGTATCCGGTTACTCTTCGATGAATTCCATCACGTATGTAGCGTCAGCGGCGTAACGCATCATCCCCTTCTTATGGATTAAATCTCTTCTCCGCCGCGCTTCTCCGAGCCATTGAAGATTTTTTATCGTCTGCCTAGTTATTTTTCTCAAAGTCGTTACAGATGATTCTGTTTATGATCCCTTGAGGCATCGATGCTTTTTCTTAAGGATTTGTGTGGTGATGAGCTACGCACATCCTTTTTTATCTTTAATCTTTTGAACTATTGACCGGTGTCCAGAATGATTACTAAAAGGTCACGTGTAGAAATTTACATTGATGTACTTAACGCTATTCGGCAAGGAGTCCATAAACCCACACGGATAATGTATAAGACGAATCTCAGCTGGAAGCCTCTGATGAAGATTCTGGACTCGATGATGGAGCAAGGATTGATAAGGGCTGAGGAAGAGGGAAACAGAACAACCTACTGGATAACTGAGAAGGGCAGAAATGTGCTGAACTATTTCAAGGAGGCGATGAGTCTCATAGAGATTAAATAAGGGCGGAATCGCTTAGGATTATTCCCAATTCTCATCTGGAGAAACGTGGGCTTCCAGAGTCCTCAGAATTTATCCTTAGATGAACGGTTAAGATGTAGAGAGATATTTGTTCAGATGTGAAGTTCTTTGAGTGGAATATCGTCCATGGCCAAAACGTTTTGGCTATGACCTTCTCATCTTAATCTGTGGACTGTATCTCATGAAGACTTTATGGAGATTTTAAATAGGTCTTGTTTTTACTGTTTAGCCATTTGTATGCTTCTGCTATTCTTGTCTCTGCTTCCATCGTATCGGTCTGACTTGGGGATATAATTGTATGCGGAGATGAATGATTCTCGATTCCCATTAACTGACATGTAGCCTAATTCCTGTTACATAGAAAGAGTTGAGGATTTTTATCTTTATTGGGACGATCTTCTCCTTTATTCTAGACGTTTTATGCATATCTATTAATCGGATTAGAAAAGATGATGAGAGATCTGGAGAGAAGAATGCTTCGTCAAATAGAGAAGATAAGCAAAGTTTACTGCAGATGTAAAAATGTTATGCATTTTGCATCAGCGCTGAGAAAGAACAGTAGATAGAGTAAACGTAACATTCTAAAAGAACCTATACGGCTGGATGTAGCTATCGGAAGGCTTTCTTCAGCGTGGATGCTAGGAGAAACGTAGCTACAGAGACCAAGACTATGGTTGCGCCGGATGCTATATTAAAGATATAGGAGAGCCAGAGGCCCTCGACGGTAAAGATCACGCTTAGAATAGATGATAGAAGCATTATCTCTTTGAGTCTGCGGCTGAATTGCCATGCGGTTACAGCTGGGATGGTGAGCATCGCTATTACGAGAACCACGCCTACAACCCTTATCAGTATCACAACCGTCAACGCAACGAGGGAGAGCAGTATCAGATAGATGCGTTCAGCAGGCACTCCAGAAGCCTTAGCGAAGTCCTCATCAAACGAGACTGCTAAGAACTCTTCGTAGAGAAAATAGACGACGATAAGAATCACAGCGTCCAGAACGGCCATAACCTCCAAGTCAGATGAAGGAACCGCAAGTATGCTTCCGAAGAGATAACTGAATAAATCAGGCGCGTATCCCGGGCTTAAACCTATGAAGATCACGCCGAGAGACATCCCCGTAACCCATAGAACTCCAATGGCGGAGTCCTCGCTTATTCCCGTTCTTTCACGGATGAAACCCATTATCATCGCTGAGGCAATAGTGAATGCTAGGGCTCCATAGATCGGTTCAAAGCCTAAAAGGTATCCGAGCCCTATTCCGCCGAAGGCCGCGTGGGAGATTCCGCCGCTCATCATCGACATTCTTCTCACAACGACTAATGCGCCAACTACGCCACAAGCTATGCTTGCTAGGATGCCCGCCGCTAACGCGTTTCTCATGAACTCGTATTGGAGAATCTCCCACAAGATTATTTGTCCCTCTTATGCTTCTTAAGAACTCTATGGGGGAAGCCATGTGCTATAAGATAGATTGGACACTGATAGGTTTCCTCTACGGCTCTGCCCTCCATCTCCGGGGAACCATGATAGAAGAGTTTCCTGTTAAGACATGCTATCTTCTCAACATATGATGAGATGACGCCCATGTCATGCGAGACCAGAACTATCGTAACTTTATCATTCATCTTCTTCAGCAGCTCATACAAGTTTGTCTTAGTCGGCTCATCCACGCTTGCCGTGGGCTCGTCAAGAAGCAGAATCTTTGGGTCTGTAACGAGGGCCCTAGCTAGCAGAACTCTCTGGAGCTGCCCTCCGGAGAGTTCTCCAACCCGCCTATCCTTCAGCTCAAGCATCTCCACCGATTCAAGCGCATCATATGCAACCTTCAAGTCCTCCTCTCCATATTTTCCTAGAATGCCTTTTCGGCCGAGTCTCCCCATCAAGACGACGTCAAGGACCGTTGCGGGGAATTTTCTATCAAATAGAGTTTCCTGCGGGACGTATCCGACGAATCTCCTGCTCCTCTCCGGAGCGTCTCCAAGCACGGTGACCTTGCCGCGCACGGGCTTAACCAAGCCAAGTATTACCTTCAGAAGTGTAGTCTTTCCTCCGCCGTTCGGCCCGATTATACCTAGAAAGTCATGTTCATACACGGAGAGATTTATTCCTTCTAATACAACGATATCTCCATACTTCACCCATACATCCTCTAATCTTATGACTTCACTCATTCCCGCTCAAGCTCCAAGCGATCTTAAATGCGACTTCTCTAAGATTTTCTACGTAATCTTTAGCTAGAGGATCTACAAATATGATTCTGCCTCCGAAGCTCTCAGCTATGGCTTCAGCCTTCTTTTTATCGAACTCTGGAGAAGCAAATATAGCCTTCACGCCGAGCCTCCTAGCCTGGTTTACGAGAGCTATCATTCCCTGCACTGTCGGTTCCTTCCCTTCTTTTTCGACAGGTATCTGTGTGAGATTATACTCCCTCGCGAAGTATCTCCAAGCCGGATGATAAACCATGAAGCATCTGACCGACAAGTTTCTAAGAATATTCCTTATCTCTTCATCGAGTTTCCTCAACTCCTCTACGTAGACCTCCATGTTTCTGCGGTAGTACTCTTCATTCTCCGGATCCAATGCGGCGAATCCCTTGTAAATGTTTCTAACCATGACCTCAGCGTTTCTCGGAGAAAGCCAGACATGTGGATCTCCGTCAACTATTTTGATTCCCTCAGAGCAGTTCACGACGAGCATACGCCTGTTGACCTCAATGATCTTCCTCATGAAGGAACGTTCAAAATCTATTCCGGAGCCAACCTGGAAATATATGTCTGCCTCACTAACCTCGATGAGCTGCCTCGGAGTGGGCTCATACGTATGTGGGCTTGCCCCGGGCGGAACCATCACTATCACCTCGACCATATTGCCGCCGACCTTCTCAACGAACTCTGCCTGTGGAAGAATCGTTACGACAACCTTCAGCTTGCCTCTGCCTTCCTGAGAAAATAGGGGCTGATGAAAAGATCCCACTAGAAGTAGCGAGACGAAGATCACCGCCATGCTAAGTATGAGAGGCTTAAAATTTTCCAGCGCTATGTACTTTATCCCCCTAAATGGCAAGATATGAAAACCCGAGAGTTCTATTTAACCTTTATTTTTTCTAAAAACCGCCAAGCTATCGGTTTTCACTATTCAAGTAGCAAGTCTTGAATCTTCTCGTAAACCGATATGATTTCGCTTTTCACTTTACTCTTCGAGGCGAGCACTGGCCTAAGCGCTACTATCGAGTTGACAACTTCTCTGTCATATGAGATTCTCCCAAGAAATCTATCTCCGCTCCACGATATTATCTTCTCCGAGACTGAAGGATTCACATCCCACTTATTAACAACAATCCCATATGGAACCTTGAAGTGATCCACAATCTCTAATATTCTTTCCAGATCTGAGAATGCACTCGGGGTAGGCTCGGTTACGAGGACTGCATAGTCACAGTTGGTCACTGAGGCTATTACTGGACAGCCTATCCCCGCCGCCGCGTCCAGAATCATAACGTCATGATCTATCTCATCAGCTTTCTTTCTGAGCTCCTGAACTATTCTTCCGGAGCCAGCTTCTCCGGGCTTAAGCTGCCCCGAGACAAGCGGGAACCCCCACATAGTCTTTTTTATTCTTATCTCTCCATTCTCGACCGGTTTAACTTTCACAGCTTCAGCTGGACAGACTATTTTGCATACTCCGCATCCTTCACAGAGCAGCGGGTTCACGATAAACTTCGAATCAATCTTCTCTATTGCTCCGAACGAGCAGTTTTCAAAGCATCTCCCGCAGCCAATGCACTTTTCGCTGTCTATCTCCGCCTTCTCCGAGGTTGATATTGGCTCAACAATATCATAGGATGTCACTCCAAGCCAGAGGCCTAGGTTCGGAGCATCCACATCGCAGTCGCAAGCAACTACTTTTGCCTTCTTGGAGAAGAGGAGAGATAGGGAGCTTGCAAGCATGCTCTTTCCAGTTCCACCTTTACCGGAGGCCACAACAATCTTCATAAGAGATTCACCATCCTATCCAATCTTCCCTCAGAATACGCCTTGATCAGCTTCTCTGAGTAGGGTATCTTAACAGATATCTGCACGCCGTATACTTTGGCGATTTCCTCAATTATTGAGGCATCTCCAACATCAGCTTTGTTTAAAACTATCTCGGAAGGAATATCCATTATCTTTAGGAGCTCAAGGATTAGAGAAGCATCATGCGAGCCGAGCGGGGTTGGCTCCGTAACCACATATGCCTTGTCACATCCGAGGAGAGCTTGAATCACGTTGCAATGAGTTCCAGGAGCAGTATCAACTATCAGAATATCTATGCCAATATCTTCGGCGAGTTCGAGGGCTCTCTTCTTAACCTCTCTGACTACTGGCCCGGTTTCTGAGACGCCTGGCTTAGACACTCCGGTTACGAGCCAGAGATTTCCGCTGATTCTTGTCTCTACGATCTCTCCCACAGACTTCTTCTCCCTCTCTATTGCCTGTTGTGGACAGACCATCCAGCATGCACCGCATCCGCTGCATAAATCCTCGAAGATCATCGGCGGCTTACCCTTAATCCAGAAGATCGCATTTTCTCTGCAGACCTTTGAGCATAATCCGCAGCTCACGCATTTCTCAGCGTTAACCCTCGGGAAATCCCGGTATATGGGCTTTCCTTCATGAAGCTTCACTCCGAGAAGCAGATGATCATTTGGGCATTCAACATCGCAGTCGCAGAGCAGAACCTTCTTTCCCTCTTTTGAGAGTCTCAGCGCATATAGAACTGCGAATGTCGATTTTCCAGTTCCGCCTTTTCCTCCTGTAGAAGCTACTAGTCGCATTGCTCTATCCTTCCAGCCTCAACTATCTCCTCGATCTTCTTAACGATCTCCATGAAAGCCTTCGCCGCCGCCGTGTCTCTATGCTTCATCACGAAAGGCACACCTTCATCGGAGTCCTCACATATCTTTGGATCTATCGGAATTCTGCCTAGAAATCTAATGTTCATCTCCTTAGCTATCTTCTCTCCTCCGCCTACTCTGAAGATGTCGATTTCAGCCCCGCAGTTCGGACAGATGAAGCCGCTCATATTCTCGATTATCCCTATGATCGGTATGTTCAGTTGCCTAGCGAAGCTCACGGCCTTCATGACTACGTCTCTTGAAACCTCTGAGGGGATGGTCACTATCACAACGCCGTCCATATTGGGTAGAAGCTGCATGACACTTAGTGGTTCATCACCGGTTCCGGGAGGCAGGTCTATAAATAAGTAATCTAGATCACCCCAGACGATATCTGAG
>Ga0164310_10001849_pt1 | contig 12087 bp, 9 predicted proteins | sample GuaBasSedimGuay1_FD_121795 | JGI IMG/M metagenome (GOLD analysis project Ga0164310, IMG submission 121795) | Subseafloor sediment microbial communities from Guaymas Basin, Gulf of California, Mexico - Guay1, Core 4569-9, 0-3 cm | ecosystem: Environmental > Aquatic > Marine > Hydrothermal vents >... | reverse complement strand
GATGAGGATCATTATATCAAAAAGTAAGCCATCTAAATCACCGAGATGCAGGATAGTAAGCAACGTGAAGCCATATACGATCGAGAGAGAGATCAGGGACATCGCAATCTTGTACTTTGTAAGGGCAGGCGTCGTCTTTAACGCAATAAACGGGATAAGTGCCATTATCATCGCTACCGCAGGGATATAGATGGCATATACAAACATCAAAACGAGCAGATGATGCATCCTGAAGTTCACAGACCAGTAACCAGGGTCAGATACCTCCACGCCATACCTGAAGAGCAAGATAATATAGATTAGCCCGATCATCATAAAAGCCAGGGAAGCCGGGAGGCTTATCTTTCTGTTTCCTATAAGTATCTGGACGATGAAGAATGCAAGCGGTGCTGTTACCAGGGCGAAGGATGAGAACCCACAGTAGAGAAATGTTGCTGATGCCCAATCAGCTCCATGATAAGCGGCAGATAAAAGATAAAGGCTAATACAGAGGTAAGATATCCCAAAAAGCATCCAGAATAGCCCAAAACTGATCGATATAAGGTATCGCTGGTCACCTGGATCGTGCTTCACAAACATCTTCATTGCAAGCCAGAAAGATACAAGCGTGACCTCGAAACATACAAGTGCATGGATTAACACACCTTCAATCATGATATTTTACCCCTCATATTTATATTTCTATACAATCTTATTTAGGGTTTCTGTTTACTGTTTGGTATTTTCAACCACAAACCTTTTATACTTTAATAAACATAGATATTATTAAAGTAAATATATGAATTTAATATTTCGTAAAGGTGAAATAAATATGAAACATATACGAAATAAAAATTTAATGAGTGACAGCGACGCGCAGGCAGGGATCGGCACACTGATCATCTTCATAGCGATGGTACTTGTTGCAGCGGTTGCAGCAGCGGTCCTGATCCAGACATCAGGGGTTCTTCAGCAGAGATCTCAGGAGACAGGGAGTCAAGCGATCGAAGAGGTCTCATCGAACATCGGGATCGAAAACATCGTTGGACATCGATCAAGTGCAAGCACAAATGACCTTGAATATGTGAACATCACGGTCAAAGTGATGGCAGGCGCGGGTGATATTGACATCTCCCAGCTCAGAATCTCGATCCAGAACAAGACGGGGCGTACAGACAATATACAGTACAGCGCAACCAACCTCACCTCAACGACCTTCACGGTCACAGAACGACGGGATGAGGATGACTCATACAATACAGCAAATAGCAACTATGTCATCAACTCAGGCGATCTCGTTACGATCAACCTCAAGCCAAGCATAGACTTTCCGGCAAGAGAACCGATGCGGATCGAGCTGAACCCTGAACATGGAGCAGCGGTGATAAAAGATCTGACAACGCCAGCCTCATACGGTGTTGATATCTACATAAACCTATTCCCATAAGCAGGATCTCTTGAGATCCTTCTTTCTTTTTTATATTTTAAAATCAAGACAAAATCCTGACACCTTTTCTTTCGCCAACATGAACCTCAGTGGGTCGCATGAATATTCCATGTTCAACAACGCCTGGAATCTGAGAGAGCAGGACAGCCAGTTCTTCAGGATTCTTGATTGCACCAAAGTCAGCATCGATGATGATGTTACCGTTGTCTGTCACAAATTGGGTTCCTTCATGCATTCTCAGAACTGGCGTACCACCCAAATCCCTGATACGCGCTGACACAGGTGCTTTTGCAAATGAGAGAACCTCGATTGGAACGGCTCGTCTGAGGGTTGGGACGATCTTTCTCTCATCCACACATACTATAAACCGATTGCTCGATGATGCAACGATCTTCTCCCTTGTATGTGCACCTCCACCCCCTTTTATGAGGTTAAGCCTTGAATCAACCTGATCCGCCCCATCTATACATATATCAAGCTCTGGAAGCTCATCAAGCGTCTTAATCTCGATGCCCAACTGATGAGCCAGTCTCTCTGAACGTTTTGAAGTTGCAACAGCCCGTATCTCAAGGCCCTCGTGCTTGACAAGATAACCAAGCCGCTTTATAACCAGCTCTGCTGTAGAACCTGTTCCAAGCCCCACATCCATACCACTCTCTACAAGCCTGACAGCCGACTCAGCAGCGATTCGCTTCTCATACCTGACTGTGTTTTCGTCAATGCTAAACGATTCCATACAGACATCCTCCTGCCTTTCTCTCGTTCTCAAACATCCAGAAATCTAACCTGCTTTGCATGTTCTCTGATAAAATTTCTGCGTGGTTCAACCTTTTCCCCCATCAGAGTGGTGAATATCTCATCTGCTTCAATCGCATCCTCAAGAGTGACCTGTTTGATGATTCGTGTCTCAGGGTTCATCGTTGTATCCCATAACTGCTGTGGGTTCATCTCACCGAGTCCCTTGTATAACTGTATGTTAACTCCCTCTCGCCCGATCTCTTCGAGTACACTCTCAAGCTCATCATCGTTGAAGATATATCGTTCATACTTCCCCTTCTTCACCCTGTAGAGAGGAGGTTGTGCGATAAAGATGTAACCCTCATCGATCAGTGGCCCCATATAACGGTAGAAGAATGTGAGCAGGAGGGTTCTTATGTGCGAACCATCCACATCTGCATCAGTCATTATCACGATACTGTGGTATCTTGCCCGCGTAATATCGAACTCCTCGCCAATCCCGGTCCCGATCGCGGTTATTATAGCCTGTATCTCATTGTTCTTCAGGATTTTGTCAATCCTTGACTTCTCAACATTGAGGATCTTCCCCCTCAGTGGAAGTATCGCCTGAAAAGTACGATCTCTACCCTGCTTTGCAGATCCTCCTGCAGAATCCCCCTCGACAAGGTACATCTCGCAGATCGACGGATCTTTCTCGGAACAATCTGCAAGTTTACCAGGAAGTGTTCCACCTTCAAGAGCGCTCTTTCTTCTTACAAGTTCCCTTGCACGCTTTGCAGCTTCTCTTGCACGTTGTGCATTTATCGCTGTCTGCAGGATCTTTTGACTCACCTTTGGATGCTCAAGCAGGTAGTTTGAGAGTGATTCATACACGATCGAATCTACAATCCCACGGATCTCGCTGTTTCCGAGCTTTGTCTTGGTCTGGCCTTCAAACTGTGGATCGGGCACCCTCACGTTGATGATTGCGGTAAGCCCCTCCCTTACATCCGTTCCTGAAAGCGGTTCTTTGATAAGGTTCTCTCGCCGCGCATAATCGTTAAAGCTCCTTGTAAGCGCTGTCTTAAACCCGACAAGGTGTGTCCCCCCCTCATGCGTATTTATATTATTTGCAAAGCTGAATATTCGCTCGGTATAACCCTCAATATATTGCATCGCAACTTCAACCTCAACATCATCTCGTTTCTTCTCAAAGTAGATAATATCATCATGAATGGTCTGTGAATTGCGGTTTAGATATGCAACAAATGCAACAATCCCACCGTCATACTTAAATTCACGCTCTTCACCTGTTCGCTCGTCTATGATTCGAATTGAAAGTCCTTTATTCAGAAATGCGAGCTCTCTTAGCCTTGTAACAAGAGATTCAAAATCAAAAACCTGTGAGCCAAAGATCGAAGCGTCGGGTTTGAACGTGATCTTTGTGCCAGTTGTATCGGTTGTCCCAACCACTTCAAGATCGGATTTTTTTATACCATGCTCGTATCTCTGGCGATATATCTTTCCATCCCGCCTCACCTCAACCTCAAGTGATTCAGATAGCGCGTTCACAACCGATACACCGACACCATGAAGCCCGCCTGAGACGCTGTAGCTCTTGTGATCAAACTTTCCACCAGCATGGAGCTTTGTCATCACGACCTCAAGTGCACTCACTCCGTATTTTGGATGGATGTCAACGGGAATTCCTCTTCCGTCATCCTCGATTGTAACGGCTCCGTCTTTTCTAATAATGACATCGATTTTACTGCAAAAACCTGCAAGTGCCTCATCGATTGAGTTATCAACCACCTCATAAATCAGGTGATGGAAGCCCCTTGGCCCAGTATCTCCGATATACATGCTTGGCCGTTTCCTTACGGCACTTAACCCCTCTAAAACTTGAATTGCACTTGCATCATAGGATGAATCCATTTTATCACCATTGTTACTAATTTATCTGTTTTCCAACCTCTTCATCGAGCATGACAAGGAAGCGTTCCATCTGGTTCTCAGGAATCACGCCACCTGCTGCGATGTCATGGCCGCCTCCAAACCCATTGACCTCTTTTGCAGAAGCTGTGATCGCATCTGCAAGGTTAAGCCCACGCTTCACAAGACTGTACGGTGCCCTCGCAGAGACCTTGAGACCATCATCACACTTTGCAAAGCCCACAATTGGCAGATTTTCTTTGGATAACGTATTTACACTCATTCCTGCAATTATCCCAACGATCGTCTCTTTTATGTGGTCACCTGCATTAAAATATTGAATGTTCTTGAGAACTGTTATCCCAGTCTCCTTAACAAAATTGACGCCTGCAGTCAAATTTCGCCTGTGTTCCCTTAAGAGTTCCTTTGAGCGCTTGTAAGCCTCTTCACGGTCCCCCATGGCAATTCTAAGTCCGATCTGGGCCTCGCCATAGCGTGCTGTTGAGTTTAAGAGCGTCGAGAACTCGGTCGCATCCCTCAACTCGCTACCAACAGGTTCTCTTGAAAGTGTGTACACCTCTCCGATAAGCCGTTCCACTCCATCAACACCATGCTTGACGCAGTGCTCAACGAGCCCTGAGACGATTCTTTGCTTCTCATCTGGTGTAAGATCGATCCACCTGCGCCATCTCATATCATCTGCATCTTTCAGCGATATACCAACCCTTGAAAAAAAGTCAAGGCAGCCACGTTCATCCCCCGTTATTCCTGGAAGATGTGGTTCAGATGAATACTGGAGCATACGCTGGATTGGTCGGGTCTGTCGCCCAAATATCCTCAGATCTTTCTCATACGAGATGATGCCAAGTTCTGAAGCCTCTTCAAGGATTTGACGGTTCACACCGACAAGCTGCCTGTATTTCTTATCCTGTAAATCCCCGACGGCTCCAACGATTGCCATATCTGCAAGATCACGATTCTCATGATTCTCTGCCAGCATCTGTGCGAAGATATATGCAACACCAGATCCACTCAGTTCATACGAGCCGTTTATCCCAAAAAAATGTGGATTCAGGTGAAAATCAAAATTTTCGGTGTCAGAGTCAACGTCTGGTGGTATATGATGGTCGAGGATTATGGGTGTAAACGCATATTTTGCCATTTCACCGATCATCGAACTTCCAAGATCTGTGAATATCACAACGCCAGAAGCTGATCTTCCGATGCGGTCAAGTACCAGTTCATCAAGCTGTTTAACAAAATCAACTTCAACCCTGATTCCCGCTCTTTCAATCGCTTTTGTAGCAATTGCAGCAGATGCGAGGCCGTCCGCATCAATGTGAGATACAAGACGCACTTTTTGCTCTTCTCTGACCCTATCAGCACACCGCTTAGCCGTATCTTCAAATCGCTTCATCTAAGCTTAATAGGATCTATTATTAAAATAGGTTTTGCTGGATCGGGCTTTTGTGGCATTCTGGATAGTAAAAATCTTTTATACTTTAAATCTAAGTGATTGTAGCTGATGTGATACTATGAAAGGATCTCTTAGTGAATTGAAAAACCGATCAGGACGCGATAATATGATAAAGAGTGTTTTTTTGCTCTTTGTAATAGTCAGTGCAGTTGTGGCAGGGGGATGTCTTGATAGCATGCAGGTACCGGTCATTAAAGTTGTGCTGGATGTCGGCCTCAATGAGACGACAGGCAATCCTGTTATCGAGAAAGTTGATATGACTCCTATGACGATAAATGCGCTTAAAGCACCGAAAGCATCGAGTACCCGAGATATTGCGAACAGCGTGAGTGGCTTTGCGATTCACAACTTTAGAAACATCGGATACTGGGATGCGGTGGAATACAAAGGACCTGGAAACTATGAACTGACCCTTGCATTCCCAAGTGGGGTTGAGATAAAGAAGAACGATACGATAGCGGTGGAGGTGCGTATCACAGATGATAGGGGAAAACGAGTGGCAGTAGCGCGGCGATACCTCACGTGGGAGTGAGAACATTCACGTTAAAAATATAAAAAGAGGAAAAAAATAAATCATTTTGTGTAATCGTAGAATCCTCTTCCACTCTTTCTTCCATAAAGTCCTGCTCGCACCATCTTTCTCAAGAGCGGGCATGCCCGATACTTTGGATCTCCAAACTCTTTATAGTAAACATCGAGTATTGAGAGGATTGTATCCAGCCCCACGAGATCTGAAAGTTCGAGTGGCCCCATTGGATGATTATATCCAAGCTTCATCGCGGTGTCGATATCTTCTTTTGTCGCAACTCCTTCCATAAGCGTGTAATATGCCTCGTTGAGCAGCGGGAGTGCAATTCGATTGGCAATAAAACCTGGTGAATCTGTGGATGTGACAGGTGTCTTTCCAATCCTCTCTGCCAGTTCCCTCACAGTCTCAAAAGTTTCATCCGATGTGAGAAAACCCCTTATGATTTCAACAAGCTTCATCATGGGGACAGGATTGAAAAAGTGCATCCCTATAAATTTATCAGGGCGTTTTGTTGCAGATGCCATCTCCGTTATACTCAAACTCGATGTATTCGAGGCAAAGATCGTCTTTTCAGGTGCAAGTGCATCTATCTCACTATAGATGCTCTTTTTAAGCTCCATATTCTCAGGAGCAGCTTCGATCACGATATCAGGATCTTTAACTGAATCTGCAAGGTCGACCATGCCCGTGATCCGCCCAAGAACAGCGTTCATCTCGTCCTCGCTCATCTTACCCTTCTTCACGGATCTCTCAAGGTTATTCCTGATCATGTTCATACCATTTTCAACAAAGCGATCTTCGATATCTCGCATCACAACCTCGCATCCTGACTGAGCACACACCTGAGCGATTCCATTTCCCATAAGTCCTGCACCCAGAACGGTAACCTTTTTTATAGCCATTTCACAATTCCTCCATAGATGCTTTTAAAATGACCTCAACCTCCTCCTATATAAACTTCTCATTTTTCTCACACCTTCTTCAGCCTCTTCTCCAGATCATAAAGAAGAGTGATTTGATAAAAATAGCTGGGCATCCAAGAGGGGAATAAATTAAGGAAATATTAATAAAAAAATCCAGAGGGCATAAAGCCTTCTGAACCGCTGAATCTACTCCGACATTGATATTGCTCCATTCGGACATTCATCAACGCAGACTTCACAATCAACACACTCATTTTCATCGACGACCGCAACATCATCGACGATCGTGATCGCCTCGGTCGAACACGCATCAACACATGTGCCACAACCATCACACTTTTCTGCATCCACTATTGCTACCATTCTTAAAACCTCCATATTGATCTTCACAGATGGTGGAGTATGAACACCCCACTACTCACGCATCTTTCACGGAAGCTTAATATATGCTTTTCGCTTTTTGAGCAATTCTTACTCAGATCCTCAACAGCGGATTGGATACCCATAGAAGTGTTTATAACATATAAAATACACAGATTTAGGAAAGGGGGGATAAATATGACTAAATTTGTATATCTGTTCACCGAAGGTGATGGTACAAACAAACGTTTGCTTGGTGGTAAAGGCGCCGGACTCTGTGATATGACGCAGATCGGGCTTCCAGTTCCACCTGGATTTGTTATCACAACCGAAGCATGCCTTGAATATTCTAAAAATGGGAACAAACTTCCAGAGGGGCTTCTTGACGAGGTTAAGGAGAATATAAAAGTATGTGAAGAGCTCACTGGTAAGAGATTTGGAGATGTGAAGAATCCGCTTCTCGTATCTGTAAGATCTGGTGCAGCGGTCTCGATGCCAGGCATGATGGATACGATCCTGAACCTCGGATTGAACGATGCAACGGTCCAGGGTCTTGCAGATGCTACGGGTGATGAACGCTTTGCGTATGATGCGTACAGGCGATTTATAGCACTCTTCTGCAATATTGCACTGGGTCTGGATGAGAAAGAATTTTACGATATTCTGGATGAGTACAAGAAGAAGAAAGGAGTCCAGTATGATCATGAACTCGATGTTGAATCCCTTAAAAGTCTGATAAAAGACTACAAGGAGATCTGCAGGCGAGAGACAAAGCCAGACTTCCCATCAGATGTATTTAAACAACTGGAGCTTGCGATTAAAGCAGTCTTCGAGTCCTGGAATGGCAGAAGAGCGATCGACTATAGAAGGGAGTTCAATATCACAGAAGATATCGCCAACGGCACCGCGGTGAATATCTGCACAATGGTCTTTGGTAATATGGGAAATACCTCAGCAACAGGTGTTCTTTTCACCAGAGATCCTTCCACAGGTGAGAATGTCCTGTATGGTGAATACCTCCTGAACGCCCAGGGCGAGGATGTTGTTGCGGGAGTTAGAACGCCGAAGCCAATAATTGAGCTCAAAAAAGAGATGCCCGCAATGTATGATGAGTTGCTGAAAGTTAGAAAAATCCTGGAAGAGAGATATTCTGAAGTTCAGGATTTTGAGTTCACAATCGAGAAAGGGAAGCTGTATATCCTTCAAACTCGAAACGGAAAGTTGGGGCCAAATGCATGGGTCAGGACATCGGTTGATATGGTGAAAGAAGGACTTCTCACAAAAGAGGAGGCGGTTCACAGGGTAAAACCTGATGTCATCGAGCAACTGATGCATCGGCGTATCGATCCAAATGAGCCTTCAACACCTGTTGCAAAAGGGATCGCAGCCTCCCCGGGTGCTGCAACTGGTAGGGCCATCTTTGATGCCGATGAGGCAGATAAACGTGGAAAACTGGCGCAAAAAGTAATACTGGTGCGGACTGAGACGAAGCCAGAGGATATTCATGGTTTCTTTGCTGCTCAGGGGATACTGACGAGTCGCGGTGGGAAGACAAGCCATGCTGCTGTTGTTGCAAGGGCGATGGGCAAACCCTGTGTATGTGGTGCAGAAGAGATCCTGATCGATGAGGAAGCTGGGTTTGCAAGGATCGGTGATGTTACGATAAGACAGGATGACATTATAACCATCGATGGAAGCGGTGGCAATGTATTTCTGGGCGAGGTCGATATGATCGAGCCTGATATCTCAGATGAACTCTTCACGCTCCTGAACTGGGCGGATGAGATCAGGAAACTTGGCGTCAGGACAAACATCGATACGCCAGAAGACGCAGCACTTGCCGTGAAGTTTGGCTGGGAGGGCGTGGGTCTCTGCAGGACAGAGCGCATGTTCAATCTACCAGAGCGGCTCCCTGTGATTCAGCAGATGATCATGGCTGAGACAGAAGAAGAGCGAAAGAGCGCGATCAACAAATTACTTCCAATGCAGCGGGAAGATTTTATAGCGATATTCAGGGTGATGCGGGATCTGCCAGTTACGATAAGACTTCTGGATCCACCCCTGCATGAGTTTCTGCCACGAACTGAGGATATTGAGAGGGAACTCCAGATGCTTTTAGAGTTAAAGGCAGTCCTGAATAAGCTTGAAGCTGCGCCAAACCTCACAAAAGTCCTGGATTACAGGTTATTTGAGTACCTTCCACAGATACAGGAGATCATATGCGATGTGATAAAGCTTGAGGACAAGGAACTCCTTGATATGCTCATAAGCTCAAAAGAACACGCGCTGGAGAAGATTGCTGCCTTTTCAGAGGTCAATCCAATGCTCGGACACAGAGGGGTGAGGATAGGTATCACGTACCCCGAGATATACGAGATGCAGATCAGAGCGATACTGGAAGCTGCAGTTGAGGTAGCAAAGGAAGGACTGGAGGTTTCTCCGGAGATTATGGTTCCACAGGTCTGCACTGCGCAGGAGCTTAAGTGGGTTCATGATATAGTAGAGCGTGTGGCCAGCGAGATTGAAGGGGCAAGAGGTGTCAGGGTAGCGTATAAGTTCGGTACGATGATCGAGGTTGTCAGGGCGTGCATGCGGGCAGGGAGGCTGGCTGAGGTTGCAAGCTTCTTCTCGTTTGGGACAAACGACCTCACACAGGCGACATTCTCGTTCTCACGCGAGGATGCAGAGAGCAAGTTTCTGCCACTCTACAATGAACGGGGAATACTGCAGGACAACCCGTTTGAGATACTCGATGTCAGAGGTGTTGGCAGGCTGATGCTCGTCACGATCGAGTGGGCGAGAAAGACAAGACCTGATATAAAGATCGGTGTCTGTGGTGAACAGGCGGGTGAGCCACGATCGATCAAGTTCTGCAACAGTGCAGGGATAGATTATGTCAGCTGCTCACCTTATAGAGTTCCGATCGCAAGACTCGCGGCCGCACATGCAGAGATTGAAGGAGATAAGTTTGATCTGCTTTACAGGTAGGTTCCAAGTAGATATTGCGCTGCCATCCTGATGCTCTCACGTGAGTTGAATCTTGGCTTCCACCCAAGCTGCATCAATGAATCGATTGCCAGCATCATGCGTGGCACATCCCCCTTCCACCCGCGTGAACCGCCTGTGTAGTTGTAAGTAACATCTTCAAGCCCCATCTCAGCAACCACAATATCTGCAATCGCTGTTACATCTATCGTATCTATGGATCCGAGATTGGATACATTGACCTGATTCGTGGCGTTCTCGACCGCAAATATCATCCCCTCGACGCAGTCATCAACAAGCATGTACGACTTCTCCTGTCGCCCATCACCGAGTATCTCAAGCTCAGATGGGTTTGCTTTCAGCTTATTTATGAAGTCACAGGTCACACCATGCGTGCTTCTTTTACCAACCACATTTGCGAATCTAAATATCCATGCCCGCATATCAAATGTATGGGCGTATGAAGTTATCAACGCCTCTGCTGCAAGCTTACTTGCACCGTATGTCGAGATCGGGAGAAGTGGGCCGTAATCCTCGGGTGTTGGCATGACATCTGCCTCACCATAGATCGTGGATGTTGATGTGAAGGCGATATCGCTTACCGCATGGGTCCGCATCGCCTCAAGCAGGTTATGGGTCGCGATCACATTCTGTTCAAGGTGCACACCTGGATCTATCTCACCGATCCTGACCTCAGGGTTTGCAGCAACGTGATAGACGAACTCAATCTTAAAATCCCGAAAGACCGCTTCAATATCTGCTGGTCTGAGAAGATCGCCTTCAACAAGTTCTATCCTGTCAAGGATATCCTCGATAAACTCGCGCCTGCCTGATGAAAAATTATCGAAGATCACCACCTCTCTCCCATCGCGAAGCAACCGGTCCACAAGATTACTCCCGATGAAGCCCGCACCACCTGTTACAAGTAACATACCTCTCACTCCTCTGCCACTGGAAACTTCACAATAAACCTCGCACCCTGGCTATAATCTCCTTTCACACGATCCTCGACCCATATCATTCCATTATACCGTTTCACAAGTTCACATACAAGCGATAGCCCGATTCCTGTTCCCTTTATTCCCTCATCAACCCGCATGTATCGCTGGAATATTAATTTCTTCTCTGAATCCGAGATTCCTTTTCCATGATCAGTAACAGAAACCTGTACAAACTCTTCGTCTCTTTCAAGCTTAATATCAATGTTTACATCCCCCTGAAGCGAGTACTTGATCGCATTATCAACCAGGTTTGTGAAGATCGAGATTACAAGATCGTCTGCCAGGATGGTATAGTCTACTTCCTTTTCATAATCAAACCGTATCATCACCTCTGTTTCATCCACCCATTCTTTGATCTTGATCGTCTTCACCGCTTCGTTGATTACCTGAACAAGATCCACGGGGTGGAGCTCACACTTCACCTCATCGAGCCTTGAGAGTATCTTGACGTTTTCGATCAGTGAAATTGCTCGCCTGAGTTCAGATTGCATCGTATCAATGTAGTGCGTCTTTTTCTCTTCATCCAGGTCCTTTTTTGTCCGTAAAAGTTCAAGATAGCCGAGTAAAGCATGGTTGATGTTTGTGATATCATGCATCATCAGATCGAGGTACAGGCGTGCGTTTCTTGTCTGCTGCTTTAACTCTCTTTCAAGCGTCTTTCTGAGCGTTATATCTCTTGCAACACCCTGAACCCCTGTAATCTCACTCCCATGCATGATCGCTGAAGTGTTCAGCTC
>Ga0164310_10001848_pt1 | contig 12094 bp, 2 predicted proteins | sample GuaBasSedimGuay1_FD_121795 | JGI IMG/M metagenome (GOLD analysis project Ga0164310, IMG submission 121795) | Subseafloor sediment microbial communities from Guaymas Basin, Gulf of California, Mexico - Guay1, Core 4569-9, 0-3 cm | ecosystem: Environmental > Aquatic > Marine > Hydrothermal vents >... | reverse complement strand
CTTAGACCAATTATCATGAACCAAACGATCAGGTAAGTCGTTATAGCTTGAATGAAGTATGATCTCATGTGGGTTGCTATATCCATTTGGAATAGGTGTTCCATAGTCAACACACCAACCATCATAAAATCCATCCGTTACATTAAACTCTCCAGTTATACCCAATAATTCAATTTCATAAGCAGATTGGCCAAACTCAGGAAACTCCCAAGCATACATAGTGACAGGATCATCAGGTAATTCAATTTCAGGATTACAAAGTGGTGTTCCAACTTCTGAAAAATGAGCGGTAACTGCTTTATCAGCATCCATAACAATATTCCAAGAACCATCAGCATTATCTGATAGATCCCCTTCATTTGGTCCGCTCCAAGCAACAAACATCCAACCAGGATCAGCCTCAACAGTCAAATTAATCTTAGTGTTGTTAGAATAACAGAGTTGATCAGGATCTTTGATAACCGATCCGTTGTTTATAATTGTAATATTCAACTCATGACAATTCTCAACAACATTCACGGTGACAGTGACCATAGCATTATCTATTCCGCCATTACCATCATTGATAGTATAGTTGAATGTTTCAATTCCAAAAAAATCAGGGTATGGGATATATGAAAGTGTATCAGGGCTACCTATTATAATGGATACCGTACCGCCATTATTTGGCATATCAGTGGATACAATAGATAGTGTTTCTCCTGCATCTGGAACAATACTATCGTTTGATAAAACTGAAAAAATATGATTGCCACTATCTTTAATGATAGTATACACATCATCGTTTGCGGTTGGCGGATCATTAACTGCACTAACCGTTAGATTTACAAAAGCAATATTGGATTCGTTCATTCCATCTGTTACTTTGTAACTGAAACAATCATTTCCAAAATAATTCTCATTTGGACTGTATGTAAGTGACCCATTTGAACAGAGAACAAGGATCCCATGTATTGTATCTTCTATAAGAATTGCTGAAAGACTGTCTCCATCAACATCAGTATCATTACCAAGTATCCCCGGTACCGGAACACTAAGGATTGTATCCTCTAATACGATATATGAATCATTACATGCAATGGGTTCTTGATTCATTAACGGCTCTACAAGAACCGTTACTGTGGCAATATTAGAATCATTGATTCCGTCATTTACTTTGAACGTGAAGGTATCAACGCCAATATAATCAGTGTTAGGAGTATACCTAACAAATGGAGTTGAACCACTTAATGAGCCATTGGAAGGAACGGCTACAATAATAAATTCTAGACTATCGCCATCAACATCATATGCAGTGAGAACAATATCAGCCCCAACATTTTCAACAGTACTCAATTCTTGATCTTCAGATACTGGCAGATAATTCATAGCAAGGACACTTAGATTAAATGATTCATAAACAGTATTAACATTATCAGTTGCGCTAATATTGATTGTATATGTTCCTTCATCACCAAAATCAGGGGAAAACACAATACTTCCAACTCCATTTCCTTGATCTGTGAATACTGCAAAATCTGGAAGATTATCCACATAGATACCGATGTCGTTAGCATTAGTTCCTGATGCATATACGGGAATATTTAGAGTTGTGTTTTCATACATCTCTTGATTTTGTATGAAAATAAGAAAGAGTTCTTGAGGCATCACTAATGGATGGTAATCACCACCAACTGTTATTCCTTCTGATGAATTAAATGGTATTTCTGTGTCACCCAGAAAATCTCCATCCAAATCAACACCCGAATACTCAGACCAATAGTTTCCACCAAAGAATGGCCCTCCTATAATGTTTGGTCCAGGTGTCTTACTGGTATTCCAAATGTTTTCCCCTCTCTCTGCAACTGTGTTATTGATGAATTTATTGTTATAGATCAAGTTGTCGTTATTGGAGCCGATATCAATTCCTCGATAACTGTTGTTTTCAATGATATTATGTGAAATTTTATTATCGTAGCTGCTACTATAAAGATGTACACCAAAATGATTTTCATTGATGATGTTTGATATAATATTGATTCGTCTGCTATGATCAATAAGTATCCCATTTATCGAATTATTGTTTAGGGTGTTATTTGCAATAGTTGAATCAGACGAGTAATAAACAATTAATCCAGAATGTCTCCCTGATCCATCATTGCCATTAAAGCTTAAATCACTGTTCTCCACTCTGCTTTGACCACCATTCAATCTCAACCCTGAATAATAATTATGTTTGAATGTACAGTTTAATATACTATTATACTCTTGGTATTTGTCGTACATGTACAGGCCATATTGGTTATGATTCGATGTGACATTGACAAATGAAACATGTTCACAAGACACAGTATAAATTCCATTGTTTGTTAAGGTTTCAGAACCATTGACTGTTACATTCTGTATAAGAGAATAACCTGCATCAACTAAGATTAATGCTGACACAACCATGTCTTTGATCACATAGGTCTCGTTAACAAGGAGGATTGGTCTATTCCCCGATCCAGTATTTGAATATACCGTGTTGTATGCCCTTGTGAGAAAATCATATACTATGTTTTCTTGCATGATGTTATCATGGACAATATTATACGATCCACCAAGGAAAAGACCATATTCATAGTTTGAATTCATAGTATTATTGCTAATAACATTTTCATTACCAGAAATAATCCTTAAACCACATTCTTCATATGAACTATCGCCTACTCCATTGTTATTGAGCGTGTTGCCACTGATAAAATTGTAATCTCCACCAATAGCAATACCGCTCCATCTGTTGTTATTTCCAGTGTTGTTCCTAAAGATGTGGTAATCTCCATACAATCGCAATCCATCATTATCACTATATGAGAAATTGTTGTAAATAATAGTGATGAAATTATTATCAGAATATCCATAAATACCTGAGTCGTCACTGTTGATGATAGTATTGTTTATAATTGTGATGTTATGTGAGTTTTCAAGCACAACCCCATGACTACTATCATTAATCCAATTATTACAGATGGTGACATTGAATACTCCATCAACATAGAGAGAACCATATTTGTAAGAGGACGTGCTTCTTGTACCATTCATAGAAAATCCATCGATGGTGACATTATCTGAAATGATGGCGATCATATGTTCTAAACGAATTTCAGGGAACAGCTGACAGTATTCTGAACCGTTCTCAGATCGTATGATGAGTTCTTTGTTGACAAGTGTGTTTTGTTTGTAAACACCATCTCTAACGATGATAGTGTCCCCATCGATCGTAGTCCCTGCATCAATTGCCTCTTGAAGAGTTGCATAGTCATCTGGCACATAGATTGTGATTGGTGGTCGAGGTGAATTGACCGCAATATAATCTGTCTTAATCATGGAAACCATGTCACCATCACCTTCATGAACAGTAAGATTGACCGTGTATTTTCCAGCAGTAAAATATGTAAATGAGGGATTGCGTGTAGTATCATTCGTACCTGCAACATCGACAATGCCATCACCATCAAAATCCCATTCCCACAGAGTGATACCATCATAAGATGTACTAAGGTCCGTGAAATCAATTGTGAGTGGTGTCTGTCCATTTTGTGGAATGCATGTAAAATCAGGAAGAGGGTCAGTATCATTCACATAAACTGTTGTATATGAATTTGCAGAATAATCATATGTAATGGTTCTTATCTGAAGATAAGGTCTATATACTCCATCAGTATCATATCTCACATATTTTTGTGAACTGATGCTCCAACTTCCACTGCTACCATCCGCAGGATACCAATAATAATTTAGTGATTCCCCTACTGGATCATATGATGCTGAGCCATCAAGAGTTATTGCTATTCCTTCAACACCATAATATGGACCATCTGCAATAGAAACAGGGTAATTGATGTACACTGTTGATGAATCAGAATCTGTATAAACTCCATCACTGACTGTGAGATCAGCATAAAATTTATCCCTTTCACCATCAGATAGGTTATATGCATAAACAGGGTTTGCATCAGTTGACGTGTTCCCATCATCAAAATCCCAAAAGTAGGTGAGTGGGTCGTCATCTGGATCGAAACTACCAGTACTATTAAACGTAATATTTTCCTCATCGCCTGCTCGATAAGGGCCATTTGCATCTGCTGTCGGCGGCCAATTGCCCACTAAAGGATAATAATCAATTGCATTACCTGATCCTTTGATGTTAGTGTATGGTGTGTCATAGATGCCATCATTATCAGTATCGTTACTGACATGATCTTCCCAGTAATTTCCTACATGACTATTGTACACACTACCTTTATAGACATATTCAACAGGTTCGGTTGAATTCCACATGTTATCCAAGCCGTTATCATGTCCATTATAATTACCATTCCCAAGTGTGTTAAGATAGATAAGATTACTAGATGAGTTTATCGCAGTGATACCTTTACCCCCTCCAAGACAACTATTTTCAATAATGGTATTTCGTTTTGATTCTAACAAAATGATGTTATGAACTTCGGTATCATAGGAAGTCACTATCAATGTGTTGTTTTCAACAACGTTATCATGTGCTTGGACAAGAGAGATACCGTTTTCGTTGTACTCAAAAGTATTATTCATGATTGTATTGTTACTTGATACAACATAGATGCCTGCTGTGTATATGCCGGGGTCTCCCATGTATGCATTGGTTATGTAGAAGTCTTGGATAATACAGTCATCTGCGGTGACTTCAATGCCATGTCCACTCCAATCTGCATCGATTATGGGCAACCCAATTCCAGTAAGAGTCACTGATTTATTCAAGTCAACTCTTTCATAATACGTACCAGTATAAACCAGTATTTCATCACCATCAACTGCTGCATCAATCGCTTCTTGAATCGTTGAAAAATCAGCGGGTGGACTTGGTATGTCAAGATTGTCATTATCAACAGTCCATATTTGACTTATTTGCTCCTCAAAATCAGTATATTGATATTCAAAAGTATTGTTTTCTTTCGTATCTATGGTCAAATCATATTCATCTTTTAGACTAAGGATAACTGTATACAGTCCGTTTTGTCCATGTGAGTTAATCGTTTTTCCATCAAAAAGCAGCTGCATGGTTGTATTACCAGTTAACGATGCTGCTTCTTGTGTTGAAACAATACTCGCACCATTACTGTCAAAGAGTTCCCCATGTAATACCACATCTCGATTTACATAAGTTATAAGAGTAACATCTACGGCTAAATGATCATAGAATCCATTTGTACCCGCATCAATTCCATAATCAATGACATCGCCTATCTTTGTATTATATTGAAAATCCGTATATTCGTATACTACTGTGGTATAATTCATAGAATCTAAAACCACATCGGTTTCATCTCTAATGATAACTTCAACAAAATAAGGTCCATCAACCATGTTTTCAAAAAACGTTGGTCCACCAAAATAAATGGAAAACTTATAAGAGCTTATATTCAAATATAGAGTATCTAAACCATAAGAAAGAATGGTACCAAAAGAATCAGTAAGAGTGACTTCTACGGAAATATTTTGAGATACATAATTAGTGACATCGGTTTCGACAAGTAAATACTCATACAAACCATCACCATCTTCATCATATCCTTCATCAGCAGTTTCCCCGTCAAAGAAAAGGGATTTCATAACGGTTACAGTAGTTGATGCTGTTGCCTCATAGGTTCCATCATGAACCGTTAATGTTACAGTGTATACTCCTTCTGTTGAATACGTGTACGTTGGATTTGATTCTGTTGAGATGCCTCCATCACCAAACTCCCAAGAATATGTCAGTGGTTGTTCTTCCGGATCAAAGGATGCTGATGCATTAAAGAAGAGTGGTTGAATTCCATACACAGTATATGGTCCACCTGTATCAGCCACAGGATAGCCAATGAAAACAAGGAGTTTTTTGGGATATGAGTTATGCGTGCTATCATTAACAGTGAGATTCACCGTGTATGCCCCATCAGTTGAATATATATGTGCTGGATTTTCAAGAGTGCTTGTAGTTCCATCACCAAACTCCCAAAGGTATGCCAGCGACTGTCCTTCTGGATCATAGGATGCTGATGCATTAAAAAGAAGTGATTCGTCAATTGTTCCTCCTTTAGGTCCAGATGCAATACTCACAGGTTTCTGATTTGGTGGTATGCTTGCTGACAACGTGAAATCATTAAAAGCATACACACTAGTCACATAAGCATCAACCGTGTAATCAGTAATGGTTACATCTGCATTATGGGAAACAACAACATGTTTCAGATAGTATGGGCCATTCTCTTCATGGTTTTTAATTTCTGAACCGTTGAAATAGAGCAGTAGTGTTTGACTTCCTTCTGGTAACCAAATAGTGTTCTCTGATGTTGTTATGGTTTCACCAGTTGCATCTTCAAGTGTTCCTGTGATGGCACAAAAACCATCAGTAGACACATGGACATCAGCTTCAATGACAAGATAATCAAAGACAAGATCAGAATTCAGATCAATGCCATAATCAGTATATGTGTCGATGAGGCTGATCAACGAGAACAGTGAATGATCATAATAATTTGTTGTACCCGTGTAAATATCAAGAAGATTTTCATCTTCATCATAAAGACGTAAGACAACGGCGTATTGTCCATCAATTCCATGATCATATATCTTACCTCCATCAAAAAGGATGAGTGCCGTATCGTTTTCATATGCCCAAATATCCCCAGTTACTGATTCATCGATAAGTTCACCTGTGGAATCCAGTAATCGTGCTTTGAAATTGACATACCGTGGGATTGTTGAATATATCTCTGCGGTTACTCCTAGTTTATTTGCAATAGTTTCACTTCCGCCATATGAATAAAGCTTATCGGTTGTATTAAGAACATATGATGATTCAAAGGAATCAAATGAATAATAAGACGTTGAATACACCTGTTCAAGTTCAACGATTCCCGATGAGTTTGTAAAGACAAGATCAAGATTGTAACTGCCATTGTATAACGTTGATCCTAATTGTTGTCCATCAAATAAAAAGGATATTGATTCAACGGTTTCATCTAAATAACTCGTTGTTTCATCAAAACAAACAATTTCACCATTAGCAGTACAAAGATATCCTTCAACATCATACATTCCTGGAAGTATTGAGGTTATGTTAAGGTCAATACAGAGTTTTTCATATCCGCTATGACCATTACTATCAATACCATAATCATTGAAGGTTATTTTAAAAATGTCATCCGAAGAGGGTTCAAAATCCATGTAATCATACATTGAAAGCGTGTAGTTCTTCCAACAAAGAAAGAACCCATTCATATCGAAGAGTTCAACAGAGAGAGCATACACTCCGCTTCGTTGTTGATCTCGTATTGTCTTTCCATCGAAGGATAGAAGGATCGATTGTGTTAGATTGATGTCATCTACTTGATGAGTTGTTATTATGTGTGCACCGGTTTCATTGTAGAGATTTCCACTAAGTAAATATGTTCCTAATCCATTGGCACTTATGTTTACGTTGAGTGTATCATAGAATCCATCTCCATCTCCATCGATACCAGATTCTTCAATAATATCACCGATAAAAGCAGAGGGTTGAGCAAAATCCGTATAATTAAATGATCCTAGTTGAAGAGTTCTTGCATTTGAAAGATATGTTTTCAGTTCATAAGAACCGTTCAGTCCACTTGCATATATTGATTCGCCATTGAAGTACAATAGTAAATGTTGAACACCGGATTCTAGATATTCATAAACTGCATCATCATACATAGAAGGCCCCCAGCAGTTATCGATGAAGGCATCATTGCTATACAAGTTTGCATACATTTTGACGTAGCTACTTTCGGTGAGATTGAGTTCAAGATCCACAATAAGCTGATCATAGGTACTATCACCATCTTCATCATATAGTGTAATGGTGCTGTTACCAGTGAAAAGAAGCATTGGTCGGCTAAATTCAGCATAATCATAGGATTTAGTGGTGTAAAATGAGAGCCGGTTGTCTACAAAGGTATAGTTGCTGGCATGATACAGATAAAATGAGAGAATGTAGGGTCCGTTGCGTTGGCTTTCGTAGATCTTTTCTCCATGAAAACTGAGATTTACCAGGTTTATTCCTGGGCTAAGAGCAACAGTTGTACTACTTCCAATATTTGTTTCACCGATACTTCCTGTTAGAATATAGTCTCCAGGCTGTGAGATATTAAGTTCTACTTCGATCTGTAAGGAGTCATATATCCCATCTGCATCATAATCTATTCCCTGATCTGAAAACGTTTCTGTGAAATAATCTGGATCAACCCCATCTTTTCCTGGCCATGTACTGGTGTTGTAGGCATGAGATTGAAAGATTCCTTTGATGACTAATGATGATCTTGAATCGACTTCTTTGTAGGCATTATAAAAGAGCAGTGGTGTGCTTGGCCAGAGTGGATTGAGAGCTCCATATCCATAGTGCAGGATGTTCCATACAAGTGTGGCATCAAGATCCCACATGGTTCCTGCGATTTGAAATTCTTCTCTACAACCAACAAAGGCAGTTGGTGCTGGTGTGCCATTACTGGTATGGGCAGTATTCGATACATCGATAGTGACAAAGCCACCTCGTCCATCTTCAAATTCAAGCACAGGATTTCTTAAGGCGATACAGGAACCCCAATGGCATGATCCTTCCTCAACAGGAACTAGTGGATGATGTCCATAATATGTTGGAAGCCATCCATTCTCCACTACGTGGGTGAATTCATGACCAATGGTAAAAGGATCGGTTGTTCCTTCTCTTCCGGGCGGGAGATGGATGGTGTATCCATTTTGGTATGGATAAGCATTATTATCGTTGATATTGTCACCATCATTATCGTTTATATTGACAACACAGTATGATGGGGCAGTATTCTGGTTTTTATGGTAATTGTAGAGTGTGATGAGTGTCTGATAGGCAAGTCCTCCTTCAATGCCGCTAAAAGTGATATGATGTGTAGAATCTTGGCTGTCTTGTAGTATCCAGCCAGCAGTTAATTTTAAATTTGAATTCAAATTATTAGGAGTTTTTGGGAGAATATTATCTCCAAAGGCGGTTTCATTGAGCACATAGATTGCTGCTGGAAATTGCCGTGTTGGCACATATTCAAGAACAGCTGACACATAGGTTTGTCTTCCAGGCTTCAAATATTCACTGTTTGTCCAGAATTTATAGCGTCCCGTATCATCTGTTATCGTGGTTGAAACATATTGGCAAATAGTAGCATTACATTGTTGGATCTCAACACGTGTTCTTGGAAGATGAGTTGTAGTGATGTCGTGTTGAAAGATATAGCCAGTAATACTATAAGTTTTAGCGTTATTGTTGGATTCATTGGTTTCCCATATCTTGTTTTCTGGATCCACTTCGATCCAGATATCTTCAAAACGGTAGGGATCAAAGTTACCTTGAAAACTGACATCAACTGAGCTTTCTGCTGCAATGTTACTTATGGTTTTTGTATCTGAGGAGACAATCGATTGGTTGCTATCTGTTTTGTAGAGCAATACATCAACATTGTTTACCTCAGTTTTTCCGTTGTTGTGAACCGTGACAGTAAGGATTGCATCTTTGAAATCATGATAAATAAATTTTGGAGTTGTTTTCTGCTTAATGGAAATATCTGATGAATTTATGCAGATATCCGGTGTGGTACTGATTTCTTTATATGTTGCATCTCCATATTCCCAATAATCATAAGGGTCTGCACCGGATGGATTTAGTGATGGCTCAAAGAGTTCGCATGCTATTTGTGGATCATATAACCAGCCATAATTCACTTTCATCCAGGTATTATCTAGAGAGACATCTGGGATTGGAATGACTTTTGTAACCGTCATAATCCCCATTCCTCCCGCAAAACTATCATATGTGAACCATCGAATGGATTTACCTGTGAAATTTTCCCTTGGAAGTAAACAGATATCCAATATCTCTATATCAAAAGGATCACCTTCATAGTTGGTGATTAACCAATTCTGGTAATTTTCATCATACCAGAACAATTCCTCATCCAGTACTTGTTCCGAAGTATCAAAATTATAATCTCCATCCCAATCAATCCATGCGTTCACATAGCGGAAATCTTTATCACGTTCAGGGTCTGGCTGACAGGGATATCCCACCATACAAAACCCTTCTGTTGTAAAGAATATGTCAACTGTAATCTTTATTGCTTCTGGATCTTCTGTTTTTGGTAGTAAATCATAATCCACATTTGTAACCCATGTAGCTACTTGAAAATCAGAAATGGTTTCTTGACAGTATCCATCAGGTTCAGCGTTTACAGTAAAAGAAATAAACGATAAAAATAAAATTAAAATAATCATAATAAATATATTTTTAAAAGTACGTTTTTGTTTAATAGTATTGGCCTTAATAACACTGGTTTTATTCGTCTCGTTCATAATCTATTCCCTTTGGCCTCATTAAAGAGACATATAATCTTTACGTTATCTGTTGTAGCATCTAATAGTAAATCGTACGTATAAGGTAAATATAATAAGCAAATTGAACCTTATAAACATTATTATTATATTAGTAAAATATATAACGATTGTTAAAGGTTGGTTATTTGGTGTCTGGGTAATTATTTGGATCATAATTCAATTTTTAATACTTCCCAGAAATCATCAGATCCATATGGTTTTGCTAATCAATATTATATCTAAATATACTGAAATATTTTGGATGAATCTTCCTTCATTCTAATTATTACAATTATGAAAAAAATGTAAGAATTAGAAAAATCAAACGCATACTTCATCAAACACTTCAATAAACAAAATCTCTTCCTTTTCTTTTTATTTTTTAATGGTAAAAATACGCTGGGAACAAGATTTGAACTCGTTTTTACTGGCAAACTAGTGTTTAAATCCTAATTTTAACGCAATTATGATATATGTGTAAAATTACCTACTGCACATAAATTGCAGGTATTTGTGTGCAAAGCCATTTATCTCCTTTTTTTGATTAGATGTTTAACTCAATTATGTATTTTTTTTAATAACCAGATTATTTGTTCTGCTAGTGCTTTCATGGCAGATAATCCCACAACATCCTCAAGGACTTCACCCTTTGCACCGCCAATTCCAATGTTCCAGAAACTGGATCCAGGAATAATCATTTTTTCTACAAGAAAAAAATGATTTATTGAATTATATGTATGGATTGCTCCAGCTCGTCGTTGGGTAACTATTGCAGCTCCAATCTTGTTTTTGAATAGATATTCATTAGCTCTTCCCACCTTTCCAGCCCTATCAATGAGTGCCTTCATTTCTGCTGTTACATTACAGAAATAAGTTGGTGATGCAAGAATTATTACATCTGCATTTTTCATTTTTTGTATACAGTTGTTTATAATATCATCTGAAATGATACAGTTCTCATTTTTATTTATTTTACATTGATCACAAGCTTGACATCCCCTTATTGTTTCCCCTGCAAGATGAATGAGTTCACATTCAATGTGATCCTTTTCTAGAGTATTAATTACGGTTTGAATAAGCTTAGTTGTGTTTCCATTTTTCCGTGCACTTCCATTGATGGCAATTGCATTCATATGAATATCCCTCTAATTTTTTTTATTATGTCTAGCTCAGTAGGTTACACTTTTTAATTACACCTCCATTAGACTTCTAATAGAGATGCAATATTAGCAGATGTAGACATTTGGAGGGTGTTATTTATAACTTGTTTAACGTTATAAATTTGAAGCTAAGAAAAAAGTTGAAAGGAACTCTGAGTTAATTATGTGTTTTTTAGAGGAGAAGAAGGCTCATTTCTGTAAACTTGCTGCGCATTTAGCAGTTGATAATCGTACGGAAAATGCTTGTGTTCAGCAAGTTCGTCGTTTTTTGTCAAATAAAATTGATCTGGTTAATCCTAACTTCCGCATTTTTAGGCGCATGAATTGGATTTTTCTAAAAATTCTCTATGTATTTCAATGGCCTTTATGGGTGTTGACCCTACATTTGAGAACGCAATTCCCTTAATTTTTTTCAAATTTTAACGGAAGTTCCAGAGCGTTTTTGACCCGTTATATCGAGAAAAAGCACTTTTTTCCACCTCAATAGTAGTCACTAAAATCTAACAAAACGATAGTTTTTTATGAGCAAATCCATTAATCTATGT
>Ga0164310_10001847_pt1 | contig 12097 bp, 14 predicted proteins | sample GuaBasSedimGuay1_FD_121795 | JGI IMG/M metagenome (GOLD analysis project Ga0164310, IMG submission 121795) | Subseafloor sediment microbial communities from Guaymas Basin, Gulf of California, Mexico - Guay1, Core 4569-9, 0-3 cm | ecosystem: Environmental > Aquatic > Marine > Hydrothermal vents... | reverse complement strand
GCAGCAAAAACTTAGAAAATCTTCCTCATTCCAGCCGGTTTCGGTAGCCACCTGCGGCAGGAAACATCCGCTGACCCGACCGTCTGTAATATAAATGCCGTCAACGCCCAGCCGTAAACTCAGCGGGTCATCGGTTTTTTCCATTGGGGACAGAACAGAAATCTCGATATCCAGATCGGGTAATTCGGCTGCTGTAATGCGGTCGCCGCCGAAACGCGGGTCATGCATACAGGACGAGACCGCCATCTGACAGACCATCTCGATCAGCGGCTTGTCAGCGGTAAACTGGCCGATACATCCGCGCAATTGCTCGCCGTTTTTCAGCGTTACAAAACACCCCGCCTCGACCAACATCGCCGGATCGTCCGTCGTCGGCTCATGCACCGGTCGCCCCACAACCGCCGCCGCAATCGTATCCTTCGCAACTCTCAACAAGTTTTTTTTCTGCGACTCATTCATCAAATTCCCTTATATTCCTACATACCTGTATTCTTGTATACTTGATTTAATGATGCAGCCATTTCAACTGAATAGATGAGAAATCTTTTTCATGACGAACACAAGCACGATAAGTAACAAAATAACAACAACGGTGGCGATATTGAAATATTTTTCGATCAGGCGACGGGCTTTTTCACCAAATAAGTAAAAAAGCAGGCCCTCGCTGCCGAATCGCAATGTTCGAAAAATGATGCTGATGCCAATAAATTTAAGCAGGGAAACTTCTGCCATCCCTCCCAGCCAGCTAAAAAGCATATACGGAACCGGGGTCAGCGCTGAGATTGCAATCGCCCAGGAGTCGTATCGCTGGTAAAGTTCCAACGCCTGCTGCGCCTTGTCGGCTAATTGAATCGGCCCGACGCTTAACACATCAAAGAAATGCACAACTCTTTCCGGTCCGATTGCCAGACCGAGAGAGAACGCAATCGTTCCGCCTGTTACCGAGAAAACAGAACACAATAAACCGTATTTTATGGAGTTTTTCGGCCTGCCCATACAAAGACCGATGACCAACACATCGGCCGGGATCGGCACACAAATCGGCTCCGTGATTGCAAGGACAATCAGCGCCAGAACGCCAAACCGTGTATCGGCCCAGTGAACAACCCAATTATATAGTTTACGATGCCAGTGCCACCAGGTAACCTGCTCATTCGTCTGTTCGGCCATATTCGCCTCTCAAAAAAAGTTGTTGATTTGCAGTACCGCCTGATGATATATTTAATGTTCGTTAAAGTCAAGGATTCCGAGCATCTTATGAAGCAGGCAGAAACACTGGAGCAGTTTGAAGACACCGTTGCCGGACTTGTGGTTCGTGCGCCCGCTAAGATCAATCTATCCCTGCTGATCACCGGAAAACGACCAGATGGGTTCCACGGTATCGAAACGGTCATGGCCAAGATCAACTGGTACGATGAGTTGTTATTCGAGCCGGCACAAACGGACGGTATTGACCTGATCTGCACCGGCTCGCACTGGGCGCCGGACGGCGAGAAAAATCTGGTGTATCGCGGGTGCCAAATGCTGTACGAGCGGGCCGGAAAAACACCTGCGGTTCGTGTAACCCTAACAAAAAATATCCCCGCCGGAACCGGTCTGGGAAGCGCCAGTTCGGATGCTGCTGCGGCGCTGATGGGTCTGAATCGATTCGCAAATCTCAACCAACCCGACTCGGTTCTCAATGAAATCTGCGCCTCACTCGGCAGCGACATCAATTTTTTTCTCGGCGGACCTTTGGCGTTTTGCTCCGGTCGCGGCGAACAAATCGAAGAAATCCATAAAAAATGCGGCTTTTCGGCAATCCTGCTGATGCCGGACATAAGTGTATCAACAAAAGATGTTTACGGAAATTACCACCATAACAAGATAGAATACCGTCAACTTTCTAAAAAAATAAATCCTCTTTTACAAAAAAAGAGCATTGATTCTGTAGCCAAAATATGCGCAAATATGCTTTCAGAAAGCTGTTTTGACCTGTACCCTCAACTGGAGCGGATCAAACAGGACTGCGAACGACTTTGTAATTTGAAAGTTTGCCTCAGCGGCAGCGGGTCGGCGATGTATATGCTGGTTCCGGAGCTGTTTGAAGAGTTCTTGCAAGTGCAGGAATATATGAAGAAAAAATACAACTGCGAAAGCAGAGTTATCTACAACAATAGATGGTAATTTTTTCATGAGGCAGTCAAAATGGAAATCAGCGAAGTCAGAGTCAAACTGGTAGCCAATCAGGATGATCGGCTCAAAGCGTTCTGTTCGATGACCCTTGACAACGAGTTTGTCATTCGGGATGTCAAGATCATCGAAGGCACCGGCGGGTTGTTTGTTGCAATGCCCTCTCGAAAGATGAGCGACCATTGCGGCAAGTGCGGCGGCAAAAATCATCTCCGGGCAAAGTTCTGCACCAACTGTGGCGGCAAATTACCGGAAAACCGCGTCAAACCGGATGCTCACGGGCATTTGAAGTTGCATGCCGACATCGCCCACCCGATCAACGCCTCATGCCGAAAGAGGATACAAGAAACAATTCTTGCGGCATTTAATGAAGAGTTGGAACGCTCGCAACATCCGGACTACAAACCGGTTGAACTGGATGATGACGGCGCCTCGCACGGCGACCATTAACGGAGATGTTGTAGGACCTCCCTCGTCGCGGTCGCGCTGATAGGGATGTACTCCGAGTATGGCAGTGGTAGCCCCTGCAAGAGGAAGCTGTTGCTCAAATCAATTCTTCGAGGACGCGGTCCAGAGCGAGGTCCATTTTTGATTCCAGACATTCATCCGACAGTTGGACCTCTCGCCGGGCATGTTCGACCTTTTCAACCCGAACTTCCGGCAGCGTGGAAATAACTTTCAGCAAGCGGCCCAACGGACTGCACTGCATACTGTCAAAAAGCTTTTCCACGAGGACATCGGTTTCTGTCTCTTCCAGAAAAGAAAGATCCATCCGGTCCGCCGTCCTGATCAGTTCTTCATACCTCTTGACATTGTCTGATTGTGTGTCTTTTGTTGTTTTCATTTTATCCACCTGAAAGTATGGTCAGTCAAGTTACAGCGTCCTGCCGTTCCTCGCTGCCCAGCAACCGGGACTGTTAAGCCATGATTGCCTCTTGTTGTCGCTGCCCCCGAATCCATTTTGAGGGTCCTATATCAAACATTTCAAGGCCTGCTTTAATTCTCAACCACTATATGTTGTGTGTCTTGATTCCAGGCCTTTTGGGCTGTTTTGCCCCTTACACTACTGGTATCGACAGAGGCGTTGGCATTCCTTAATTTTTTTCCAGATTTCTCTTAAGTTTTCTTAAGTTCTATATTTGTAACGAGTTGCGTCTGATAAAACAAAAAATGGGGTTTGTAGGGCTATAAATCCACTTCCCGAAATACCTAACCGGTCCAATTTAATCCTGTCAAATGTGAACATGGAAAAGATAGGGGACACACAAGATGTAGAGGGCGAAGAATATTTTTGCGAAGTTTCCCCCTTGCACCGTTTTCCAAAAACTTATCGGATGTTATAAGACGAAATCACACAGCCCATTTACATAGAAAGACGATCCGTGGAAGTAAGTGGACTGATACCAGTTGAACCTTGAACTAAAAGAACGCCCCACTTTGAAAGGATCAGAAGCGTCGGTGGCGGATGATGGACGCCAGCAGCCAGACGCCCATGACCGCTGCGGTCAAGTATCCGATAGCGCCCAGCGTCTGCAAACTAACAATCCCCAGGATATCGCCGGTCTGCGACACCAGTAAACTTGATGCGATTAACAACGCCGCGATGATGACCGCAAACGAAATGCGGTTGGAGCTATTATCCAGTGTTTGCTCCAGTTCTTCGAGGTGGTCGTGATAGACATGCATCTTGAAATTGCCCCGCCGGAACTTACCGATGATTGCTGCGGCATCCTCCGGAAACCGAGCGGCCAGCTCACCAGCGCCGCGCGTCGCCTTTCGCAGTTGACGAAACAGGTTTTCCGGACTAACCTGCTGGAGGGCAAACTTACGGGCATAAGGTTTTAAGCTGTCAATAATCTGGAACTCCGTATTCAGATCCGTCGCAAACGCCTCAATCGTCATCAAACTCTTGAGCATCAGCGTAAAATCACGCGGCGGCTTGATATAGTGCCGGCGAATCACATCAAAGGCCCGTCGCAGCGCCTCGCCAAATGGAATATCCTTGAGCGGGAGGTTCGCATAGTCACTGAGAATTTCTTCGAGGTCGCGGGTCAGTTCGGCTATATCCGTTTCATCAGCCAGCATCTGTCCCCCTTCAAGACCCTGAATGATCTTGCTCGCATCGCCATCGACAACTGAAAGAGCAATGTATTGCAGCAATACCCTATCCTGTCGGGTCAGCCGCCCCACCTGCCCAAAATCCAGCGGCGCCAGAACATTACCTGGTAGGATCAAAAAGTTTCCAGGATGCGGGTCGGTATGGAAAAACCCGTCATCAAACACCTGCTTGAGCACAAAATCAGCCCCTCTCGCCGCGACGGTCGTCGGGTCCAGTCCGGCATTTTTCAACTGATCGATATAACTGGGTTTGACGCCGCCAATAAACTCCATTGTTAAAATGCCGTCAGAGCAATAGGCCTCAAACACTTCCGGAACATGCACTGTCGAATCGTCAGCGAAATTATTGAAAAACCGCTGCTGGTTGCGGCGTTCATTGGCGAAATCCACTTCCTTTGTTACGGCTTGGGTGAACTCGCTAACCATACGCACCGGATCAATCGTACTCTGTCTGCCCAGATGCAACTTCACCAGGGCCGCGATATCTTGAATCATCTCCATATCTGTATGGATGGTCTTGACGATGCCCGGTCGGCGGATTTTGACAACCCCCTCGCGGCCTTCTTTTGTGCGAACCCGATGCACCTGAGCAATGCTGGCCGCGGCGAGCGGGACGGGATCAAATGTCTCGAAAATATCCTCCGGAAACGCTCCCAACTGTTGTTTGACGGCATTGCGAATGGCTTCATATTTTTCCGGCGCGACACTATCCTGAAGCCGCTCCAACTCACTGACATATTCGTGAGGAATCAGGTCCGGGCGAGTGCTAAGCATTTGGCCCAGTTTGATAAAGGTCGGCCCCAATTCTTCGGCCGCCATCCGCATTCGCTGCGGCAACGAAGTCTGAGCCAGATTCTGCATTCGCGTCGTCGGCAGTCCTTTGGAGCCGAGACCCACCTTCAGGCGACGGGCAAAGACCCCGGCCATCTCTTCAAACCCATACTTCATCAGCACGCCCATAATACGACGGTAGCGCACCAAATGCGTATAAGTCCGCTTGATTCGGAAAAACGGATTTCGCATAGGACTTTTTCCTACTTCGCCAGTAGCTGATCCAGCTTGGCTTCGAGGCGTTTGATGTCGTCCTTGGTTGCCAGCGGCTGTTTGCCAAGGGCCTTTTCAACCTGCTCAGAAACAACTTTTTCCAGATCGGTTTTGGCCTTTTCGGCGTGATCCATCAAGTCCTGCACAAATCCCGCCCGATGCTCCTTTTGGGCCTTTCCCTTTTCGACATATTCATCGAAAATCTGCTCGGCCTTCTCTTTCGTCATACTCATCGCACCCAAGCCCGCTAACATAACTTTATCCAGTGTCTCAAACATAATTCTCTCCTATCCAAAGTGTGAGGTGAATGAAATGTACAGCTTTCTTCTCCATACTGTATCTCTACGACCATTATAGTAAATTGTTGACCCTAATTACAGGATATTTGAGACATTTTTTCCATGTTCAACCCACCCAATTCAAACTAACATGGGTGACGGGCTTTGCAAAAGTTGAGATTATTATTGAAAACAGGCGGATAAACGGGTAGAAGTTTTCCTTGGGCAATGTTAATTTTGGATAAAACAAGAGCGTTTATGTGAATTAACGGGGCCAAAACGCCGATATAAGGCAAGAACACAAGGACTAAAGGACACAAGAACTCAAGAATACAGGAGCCGAGGACCAATATGCACTATCCATTGATTGGTGAACGACAGGAAGAACCCAACAACGCAATCCAGCCGCGGATGCAGCAACCGGGCTATCAGCGGATGCGGGAAATGACACTGGACGATCTGTTGCTGGATAATCGGATCGTCTTTATGATCGGCGAGATCAACTACCGCATGGCCACCGAAGTCATTATGAAACTGCTGTATCTGGACAACCTCAAACGCGGCATCGAGATTAACCTGTACATCAACTCCCCCGGCGGCAGCGTCGATGACACGATGGCGATCTATGACACCATCCGCTTTATCGGCTCGCCGGTGGCGACTTTCTGCATCGGCCGCGCCCAGTCCGGCGCCGCAGTCGTTCTGGCCGCAGGCGCCAAAGGCCGCCGGCACGCCCTGCCGCATGCGAAAGTTATGCTGCATCAGCCCTGGGGCGGAGTCACGGGACAGGCCGAGGACATTCGCATTCAGGCCGAGGAAATTCTCAAAGCCAAGCAAACCATCAACGAGTTGCTGGCCAAACATACTGGTCTGACTCCGGAAAAAATCGGCGAAGAAACCGAACGCGATAAATATATGACCGCCGACGAAGCCAAAGCATACGGCCTGATTGACGAGGTGCTGGTCGAGCCGGAAGAAGACAAGAAAAAGTCAAAAGAAAAGAAAAAATAAAATATAGACTTGCGGCTTTAGGCCTGAGACTTGAGGACTGAAACCTGAATAACGAGGAATCATTATGGCATTGAATAGTCATTTAGTACCGATTGTTGTTGAACAAAGCGGCCGCGGCGAACGGGCCTATGATATTTTCTCCCGATTGCTGAAAGACCGGATCATTTTTCTCGGCGGCGGCGTGGACGATGATGTCGCCAATCTGATTATCGCTCAGATGCTGTTTTTGAGCAATGAAAACGATGAGGCGGACATTCATTTTTACATCAACTCCCCCGGCGGCGTCATTACCTCCGGGATGGCCATCTATGACACGATGCAGTTTTTGCGATGTGATGTGGCGACTTATTGCGTTGGCCAGGCCGCAAGCATGGGGTCGGTCCTGTTTGCAGGCGGCGCCAAAGACAAACGCTATATGCTGCCCAACAGCCGAATCCTGCTGCATCAGCCGCTGATCTCCGGCGTGATGCAGGGGCCGGCGACCGATCTGGAGATTGAGGCCAAAGAAATCCTGCGACTAAGGGAACGGCTTTATGATGTCCTGTCCAAACACACCGGTAAAGACGCCAAAGATATTGAAAAGGACTGCGACCGCAACCTCTGGCTGGAAGCCGACGAGTCCATTAACTACGGACTCGCCGACAAAATCCTGCAAAAGGCCCCGCATGTCACAAAAGACGAAAAGAAGAAATAAAGTTCGGAGAAGCCCGTAGGGCTTCAATAATAATAGCCGCGGGTGCAGAGAGCGAAGCGACTGAAACCCGTGGTTAGATGCGTAATAATTTACGACCCTGTATGGGTCGAATAACTGAACCGTTTTTATTCAACCCCTTTGGGGTTGTGATTGTTTTGTGGGTTCTTTACCACGGGTTTCGGCCTATGGCCTACACCCGCGGCTATTGTTGTTATGACCCCTCCGGGGTCTATGGAGAAACAAAATGAAACGACGGATCGATTGGTTCATTTTTATCGCTCTGGCCGCTGTGCTGCTGGCCGGATGCAGCGGCGGGAAAAAGCGATCGTGGGACACCCTCGAAGCCTGCATACAGGAAAACACCGACCTGTCAATGCGGGTTCAATCTCTGGAATCCGAAAACACACAACTGGCCGAGCAAGTCAACACGCTTTCGATCCTTGACGCGGCGGCTCGATTGGACGCGCTGGATACGCTTGAAAAAATCCGCATCGGCAAACGCACTGGCTTCTATGATAAAGACGACAACGGCACAAAAGAAATACTCGTAGTCTATCTTGAACCGCTGGACACCGCACAGGATTACACCAAAGCCATCGGCAAGGTCACTATCCAGCTCTGGGACCTCAACGCAAGCGAGGATAAGGCCAAAGAAGCCGAATGGACTCTCGAGCCAACTGAACTGCACAAAACCTGGGGCGGCACCCTCTTCGCCGGATACTACCGCATCAAGCTCCCGCTAAAAGATGTTCTTTCCGGCCGGGAAACAAAAAACCGCGTGGGCACGGCCCACCCTACCGAGTTGACGCTTAAAGTAACCTTCACCGATTACCTCACCGGCAAAGTCCTGACCGAGCAGAAAGTTATTACACGGTAGTATTCAATACCAGAGGTGATTATGTGGAATGTCCTTGAAAACTCCTGGCTGCTACTGACACTGGCGGGCGTTGCTTTAGTCGCCGCATCTCTCATACGGCAAGAAAAGCCCGAATGGGGTTATAAACCGCTTCTGGTTCCGGTATTGCTGGCGGCGCTGGCGTTCGGGCTGGACGCTGCGTTCACAACCGACTACGAAGCGGTCAGCGTGATCGTCCCGGCATGTAAACGCGCTGCGATAGAGACCGACGCAAACCGCATCATGGAATTTATCAGCGGCGATTACACCGATAGAGTACACGAAAACAAAGCGGCACTAAATAGAGCAATCGAGAGCATCCTGCCAAGAGCATCCATTGAAAAAATCCGTACCCAGTCGCATGTCATTTCTATCAAGGATAGCAAAGCCCAAAGTGAGTTGAAAGTGGTGGTCCACCTAAACAATGATAATCAGTACACCGGTGCCGGCGGTTTGTTTTTTGTTGAGATGGCGTTTGAATACGAAAAAATCGAAAAACAATGGTTCATTCAAAGTATGGATATAACATCCATAAACAATCAGCCCATGAACTGGGGCGATATCCACTAACGCCCCCAGCGAAAGCCGCGACAACCGTTTTTTGTCAGGCCGAGCAAACGGGCGATTTCTTGTGTTCTAAAACACTCTCGATCTTTTCGAGAAGCTCGCTTAGATCAAACGGCTTGATGATATAATCTTCAATATTACAGGCCTTGGCGCGGGATATATCCTGTGCCTGGCTTCGGGCCGTAAGCATAATGACGGAAATATCCTTGCCCCAGTCGGCCTGCCGCAGATTCTCAAGGGCCTCATGGCCGTCCATTACCGGCATAATCACATCCAGCAAAATCAGATCGGGAGATTCCTGCTTAGCGACTTCCAGTCCTTCCTGCCCATTACATGCGGTAAAAACCGTATATTCATTCATTTCGAGACGATCCTTGAGCGTCTGAACGATATTCGGTTCGTCATCAACAACTAATATCTTTGTTTTGCCGGCTTTCTTGCCAAATCCGAAAAAATCAAACATTTTACTTCTCCAAATCGAACCCGTTTCGAGAATCTTCTTTGTCGTTGCCTATACACATTGCAACCCTTTTAAGCAACGACACGCTTACTATTTCGGCTAATTCATAAGAGCGAAAAACCAGTAATTTATTTTTTTACAAAAATCGCAACAAAAACGGCCAAACCTATTTGTCCACACAAAAAGGGAATCGCCTCAAAATATGTTAGATGCAGGGGGTCTGCTTCCATTTGTCCGATAATAACACTGCTGGGTTTTAATTTGAATCGCAATGATCAGCTGTTTTCATCTACTTTTCAAGGTACGAAAGATGTCACCCCTCCCCTAATGTTTGGCTTAGAGCCAATGCGGGATAAATTATAGTTGACCCTGAAGGAACCACGCCCGGCAGGATTCGAACCTGCGACATCCAATTTAGGAAACTGGTGCTCTATCCGACTGAGCTACGAGCGCTACATCTTATCTTAAAAGAAGTTACACAAAATTCCACCGCTGTCCGGTTGTTGAATTTTAATTTTGTTATAAGTCTTTAGACTACAATATGTTATCCAATAAAACAACTACAAACGATTTGAATTTGTTTAGGATTTCGATATTCGGATTTATAATTTCACAAAACAGGTTAATCTCTTAATAGGCAAGAAGTTATAGTCGTGATGCAACCTCAGATCGCGCTGCAGCACAAAACACCAGGTTAATTTATTTTTGGCATTCCAGCCCAAATCAGCAAGAGTCCAAAGAGAGTTGCCATCACGCCCCAGAGTCGGACCATCCAGACCGGGCGGGCAAGCCACCAGTTTAGATAGGCCTTGATTTTTTCCAGGGGCAGCATACAGAATAATGTTGTGCCGCTGATCATCAGGACGCCGATGACAATAATGAATACAGTCCACCGGCACTCTCTGGCGAAAATCAGAAAGATGATCCCTATCGTATTTTTCAATCCGACCACGAGATAGATCGTTCTGCCTTTATTGAAAAAGCCAATCGTTTTTTTCATCCAGTCGGGCTTAGACAGTACCGTGATTGCCCACGCGGCGGTTAATGCCCCTACAGTGCATACAAAATAGGCCATTTTGTCCATCGTTTTACCCTTTCTATTCGTCGAGTTTTTCAACCATGTCCGAAGCAATCTCTACGCTGGCGGCTTGTCCCAGCATATCGACCTGTAAAATCAGCCGCGTTTCTTTTGGTGTTTGGACGACCATTCCTACAGTCCCCGCCAGCGGCCCGGCGGTTACGCGGCATTGCTGACCGACTTGAATATAGTCATGCGGCAGGACGGTCTTACCGAGTTTGAGCATCGTTTCAATGGGCCGCAGTTCCCGCACGAGCTGCTGCTGGTCTTCGACGGGGATCAAGCCGGCCGTTCGATTTGTTTTAAGCACTTCCATCCGCTGATCGTCGCCGCCGCAAAAGAATAAATAGCCCGGAAACAGCGGAAGCAGTGAGCGAATGGTGCGGCCGCGGGATTTGGAAACCTTCCAGTGCATCGGCAGAAAATAAGGTACTTCTCTGTTGACCAGTTGGCAGGCCAGCGCCTTTTCATTTCGTGATTTCGTATGCGCCACCCACCAATTGCCTTGGAAATCAGCAATCGACATTTCTTCCGGCCAGACAAGCGGCGGGTTTTCGCTGAGTTTCAACATGGTTGTCAATTCCAAAGAAGTTTTATGTTTACCAGAGAGTTGCGATAAGATATTCACACTCGGCGGCAAATTGCATAACTCCGTTAAATGCCGCCGGGATCAGTACGCAGTCGCCTTTGTCGAATTCTACCGGTTTTGAGTTTTCAGCCGTAAATTGACCGGAACCGCTCAGGATGAGCAGGACCTTCATCTGTTTGGTCAGCAAGACTTCGGCACCGGCGATTTGATGGCCCTTATCCACTTTGAACTCATCGGCGTCCACCAGCCGCCCGGTCGTTTTGAGCGAGAGGTTGTCTCCGGTCGGATCGAAGTGAATACATTCCAACGCATCTTCAATATGCAACGGCCGCCCTTGGCCGCTCGCCGGATCGATCCGGTTCCAGTCATAGACGCGATAGGTCGTGTCGGAGGGTTGTTGGATTTCGGCGATGAGCAGACCCGCTCCAATGGCGTGGCAAGTTCCTGACGGCAAAAAATGACATTCGCCGACAGCGACAGGGATTTTGACCAAATACTCTTGGCAGGTTCCGTTTGCGACGGCGTCGGCAAACTGCTGTTGTGTTGTGCCGGGCTTGAGTCCTTTGTAGATGACTGCTCCCGGCTCGGCGTCAATGATATACCAGCACTCGGTTTTTGGGTCGCCTTTGGCCATGCGTTTACAGGCCGCCGCGTCCGGGTGTACCTGTACGCTCAGGACATCCTGCGCATCGAGGATCTTGATCAATAGCGGCAAGGGCCGGCGGTATCCTTCTTTACCTGTAACGGCAACGCCAAATTGGGCGATGACCTGATCGATTGTCTGCCCGGCCAGCGAGCCGTTGACAATGGTGGATTTATCACAGGGAAGATCCGCCAGTTCCCAGCTTTCACCGATTTTGACATCTGCGGGAAGGTCTTTTCCGAAAACCTTTTCGATCTGCCGGCCGCCCCAGATGCGTTCTTTGAAAATGGGTCCAAATTTTAAGGGGTATAGGTTCATACTGATATTATAGCGGTTTTGGGTATGATGTCCAGCGACTTTATTGGGGTCATCGCCGAAGTGAATCAGAGGGCCGCGATGATGCCGTTGGCGATGGAGCGGGCGATGCGATCCTGAAAATCAGTGTCATAAAGCAGGGACGCATCAGACGGATTACTCAGATAGCCGCACTCGACCAGAACCGCCGGACACGCCGTTCGGACAAGCACACGAAAATCGGAATTTCGAAT
>Ga0164310_10001846_pt1 | contig 12098 bp, 13 predicted proteins | sample GuaBasSedimGuay1_FD_121795 | JGI IMG/M metagenome (GOLD analysis project Ga0164310, IMG submission 121795) | Subseafloor sediment microbial communities from Guaymas Basin, Gulf of California, Mexico - Guay1, Core 4569-9, 0-3 cm | ecosystem: Environmental > Aquatic > Marine > Hydrothermal vents... | reverse complement strand
GATATTAGATCACCCAGATGAGTATAAAGATAAAGAAGTAATTCTAGATGTTGAGCACTTAGGATGGGGTGCTAGTGATTGTAATCTCCAGAAGACAAGTATGAGAACCAGAAGCGATGTTTTACTTAAAGATGAGACAGGATGCATTTTTTCGGATCCAGTACCTGGGATAAGTCCGTATGAAAAGAAAAAAGTAAGAATCAAGGGAATTGTCGAATTGTATGCAGGCAAACCGAGGCTTAAGGAAATCTCACTGGCGGAGAATCAATAGCTAAATGTGATATATATTTACTATTATTTACTAAAGGGCAAAAAATGATTAAATGGCATTTGACCGGAAAAGTAGTAGCTGCTAAGATTATTCATATAAAAAAGGAAAACAGGGATATGAATTCCCTATATTTAAAGCCCCTAGAGAACATTCAAGAACCAAAACCGGGTCAATTTTTTATGATATGGGTTCCAGGCTTAGAGGAAATTCCTATTAGTGTCGCAGATTATTATAAAGGAATATTTAGGTTTGTTGTTGCTAAGCGAGGAAAAACAACAACATACATATTAAATATGGATGTTGGCCAACTTTTAGGATTAAAAGGACCGCTAGGAAACTTTCTAAGAATAGAATCTAGAAGAAGATATCTTCTTGTAGGAGGCGGCTATGGATCAGCGCCTCTTTTATTCGTAGCTAGGATAATAAAGCAGAAAAATAGTTTTTTCAAATTTTTAATTGGAACTAAAAATAAAGCACAAATTTTATTCCAAGATGAAGCAGAAAAATTCATGCCAGATATTTTATTCTCGACCGAGGACGGCTCATTTGGTTTTCATGGTACTGTAGTAGATCTAGCTAAAGAGACTCTCAAGGAAGAAAAATTTGATTATATAGTTGCCTGTGGGCCTATGAGTATGCTAAAAAATATAGTAAAGCTAGCAGAATCGCTTAGGATCAAAAGTTACGTTCTTGTTGAAGAAATTATGAAGTGCGGAATTGGGCTATGTGGCTCCTGTGTAATTGGTAATACAGGATTATTAGCATGCAAAGATGGACCTGTTTTCGAAGGTAATCTTATCTTTTAATCATTATTATTTTATATCTATATTGCCGTAACTATAAGTACAGACGTCTATCAACGATGTTAATAGGTTTCTGTCCTTTTACGAATCTTGCAATATTTTCGGCTGCATGTTCTATAACGTATTTTCTAATTTCTGATGAGAAACCGGCTATGTGAGGCGTCATTATGATGTTTTCAAGAGTATGGAATGGATAATTTTGGTAACATATGGAATCCTTTCTTTCTGGATATTTCCACCAGACATCTAATGCTGCGATAAAAGTGGGATTATTTTTTAGATGATCAAAAAGGTCTTTCTCTACGATCACAGGACCGCGAGATATATTGATTAAAATAGCATCTTTTTTCATTAATTCTAGTTTCTCTTTATCGATCAGTCCTCGTGTTCGCTTTGTCAGAGGAAGAGCGATGATAATAACATCAGAGAGCCTGAGAACCGAATCTAAATCTTGAACTGAGCCAATGAAATCAATTTTTATATCGGTTTTGCCTCTTCTATTTATGCCGTATACTTTAAATCCTAATGGTTTAAGTAGTTTGGCTATTTCTTTGCCAATATGGCCGAATCCAATGATCCCTACGATTTTATCGCTGAACATCTTGTTTTCCTGTGTTCTTTTCCATATGCCGGATCTCATTTTTTCTGTATGATATGTGATCTTCTTTATAGCGCTAAGAAGTAGTGCAAGCGCGTGTTCAGCGACGGCTCTTGCGTTTCCACCAGCATTTGAGCAAACGATAACATCTTTTGGGATTATATTCCATGGAATTAAATCCACTCCAGCAGCTAATGTTTGTATCATTTTTAGATTTCTCGCATTCTTTATTAAATTTCGTGTTATCCTTCTTCCACTACCTACTAGTAAAATTTCAATCTGTGGTAAAATCTCTTTTAGGAGTTCCTGCTCTAAGTCTTCCTTGAGATAAATTTTTACGTTCATTCCTAAAATATGTTCTAGAATTGCTAAGTCTTCAGAATGAGCAGGATATAGGACAAGAAGTTTGAACATATCAATTCCCGAGGGGAGTCTTATAATTGAGAGAGAAATAAAATCAATATCAACTTTATTCCTTTATTGCCTCCAGGATCATTGCAGGACATATTTTTATAACACCATCCATTTGCTCTATCTCGTGTATAATTTTGGAGAATTCTTCATTATCCTTTGCCCATATTTCAGCCATAATTGAATGATCCCCTGCGGTTATATAGACTTTCTTAGCCCATGTTTTTTCTGATATTTTTTTAGCTATACTAAACAGTTTATCTGGTTGAGCATCAATTCCGGTTAGACTAACAACCCTAAAGCCAAGTTTCACATGATCGGGGATAATAGTGAACCTTCTTATAACGCCATTGTTAACTAATTTGCTAACTCTCTTTCTGACTGCGGCTTCGGTAATTTTCAGAACTTTTGATATATCTGTATATGAAAGTCTTGAATCCTTTTGTAATAGTTCTAGTATTTTCATATCTTTATCATCAGGAATCATTGATATCACATTTTCTAGTTTTAGTATATTTATATCCTAAACATACCTTATAAACTACGAAAGTTAAGTTCATTTTTAAAAATAATCATTTTTATTATCAAACCAACAGATAATTCAATCAAAAAAATAATTTTGTTATAATGAACTTAATCTACTTTTACGGTTCTAATATTACAAGTATTTTCAACATTTCTTAAGCCAGAGAAGAGATTTATGGTGCATTATAATTAGGATAAAGATATGTTAATAAAAAATATTCGAGTAAATTTACCAAAACCTAAGTCATAGGCACGTTTTTAATTAGTGATTTAACTATGTTTCTAATCTGCGAGGAGACCCATTTAACGTCCCGTACCACCATACCTAATCTTGCGCCGTCTGTAGTGGAAACACTTAGAACAAATTCTGGGGTTACTGGGACTATGATTATATATCCAGACTTTGCCTTAATGATAATTTCATCGATAGTTCCTCTTTCGAAAAATTGTCCACTTCTTTTAGCCACATTGAGAATAACGGCTGATGCTGCAGCTAAGCTCCCCTCTTTAATCTCCGAAGCCTCTCTTGAGAAAAATGCTACAGCAATGCCCTCATGGGTGGCAATGAGTGCTGTCTCAGCAGAGTCATTTATTGCAAAAAAACGTTTGAATATTTTCTCAACGCCCTGAGTTAATTTCTCTACGGGAATTTTCATTTCAGGAATTGGCGGTGCAACAACTTTGGGAGGGGTTTCTTGAATTTCGATTGTTGGTGGGGCCTCAGGAAGCCCCTTTATTTTCTCCTTTTTGGAAATAACGGCCTCCATTTCATAGGCTTCAGGTACATGTATCGTTTCAGCGATGGGAACCTTACGATAAATCTCAGCATGAGGGATGACCTCTAGAGGCCTCAGACCAATAACACGTACTACACCTACGGATCTGAAAGCTTCTAAAGCATTATAGACATCTAAAGGTGAAACATTAAATTGCTTATCTCTGAGCGTAACAGAAATTTCCCAAACCGATTTTTTACCATCTAAAGTTCCTAGTAGAGCCTCCAATATATCCTTCTTTAATTTAACCCTCTTTGATATAGGTTTAATAAATTTTTTAGAGATTTCCTCAGGGGAAATCCATCTCGATGTCTCATAGATTCTTAACAGGTTCTCATCGGATAAGCTTTCATCTATTTCAGTTGTACTCAAGCTCAGCACCATTTAATTTTAGCTTTTGAGCTAAATTTTAGAATATTTTCACACTATACTAACTTAAACCGAATAGAAATTATATAAATTATTTTTGAAAATTTCTATTATCTATAAACTATACAGTTGGTTTCGTCCATTTATTTAGATATTCATTTAATAAGTTATGTTTCTTAAGAAACGTTCCATATTTTACTAGTGCGTTTATCGCAGAAATTCCTCTTTCTGGTGTTGGATATGCTGGAATACCTAATCTATCGAATTTCTCTCTGACCCAAATAGCCATCTCCGCACCACCGACATCAACAGCAACTATTGGTTTCTTGTACTTAAAGGTAATATTTGCAATTTCGTCTATAAATTCCGAGGTTAGTAGTGGAACATGATGCAATGCGATCAGGAGGATTGCATCGTAAGAATCATCACTGAGTACATATTCTAAAGCAGCCTTATATGATTCGTTAGTTGCACTGCCGCTGAGATCAAACGGATTCGCGAAAGTTGCTACAGATGGAATTAAGCCTTCTTTCTGGGCTGTTTTTAATTTCTTTAACAAATCATTTTGTGGTGGCGGAATGTTTAAACCTAACATTTCTGCTTTATCTGATGCTAAAATTCCTGCACCACCGCCATTTGTGATTATAGCAACGTTTCTACCAGCAGCTGGTGGCTGGAACGCCAAAGCTTTTGTTGTATCAAGGAATTCTGTTAAATCATTACAAACAACAGCTCCAATTTCATTAAATACAGCATCGTAGATCTTTATATTTCCTGCGAGGGATGCAGTATGGCTTGCTGCAGCTCTAGCACCGGCAGAAGTTCTACCACCTTTAAGAATTACTATTGGTTTTCTCTTTGAAAACTCTTTTCCAATTTCAACAAATTTCTTTCCTTGTTTTTTGATACCTTCTACGTAGATCATCACTACTCTAGTCTTTTCATCTTCAAGGGCATATAACAGAGCATCAGTTTCATCCACATCTGCTTTATTCCCATAGCTGATAAATTTGCTGATACCTAAGCCTTCACCATACATATAATCTAAAACGGAGACCCCTAAAGCACCACTCTGTGATATAAACATAACAAATCCCGGTTTCGGCCTTGGTGCAGCCAGAAGTTCTCTGTCTCCTGCAGCTTTATTATACGGTAAGAACATTGTATCGATACCAGAATAGGCATCAAAAACACCCAAACCATTAGGGCCAATTATTCTGATGCCATACGTTCGGGCTAGCTTAATAACTTGTTCTTCAAGCTCCACATTACCGATTTCCGAAAAGCCAGCGCTTATTATTGTAGCGACTTTGGCGCCTTTTTTACCAGCATCTTCTAATACCTTAGGAACATATCTAGCAGGAACTACTACAACGATATGATCAACATCGCAGGGGATCTCATTAATATTCTTGTATAGTGTATTGCCAAACAGAGAACCACCTTTCGGATTTACTCCGAAGACTTTTGCTTTTAATTTTCCAGCTTTGTGAGCTTCTGTTAAAAGTTTAAATATAACCCAACCAGGTGAATAAGGATCCCTAGAAGCTCCAATTACTGCTATATTTTTTGGATTGAAAAATGGATCAAGGGATCTCCTTGCTGTCTCGGCCAAAATGTTGATATCCATGTTCATTTTGTAGCCCTCGTATTAGTGAATTGTTGTGTAGAATCAAAACTTTTATGAATAATATTTTTTGGGTAAATACATTTTTATTAGTTAAAGATGGGTAAATCATTTAGAACATTTTTTTAGGCCATCCCCTAAATGGATATAATACATATTCTAAAGAAGAATTTAAGACGAACTTCGGCGAAAAAGCACTCATCAAAAATGAAGATGCTTTGATTGTACGTATCATAAAAATGCAAAAGAAAAATTTATAAATATCTCGACTTCCGAATTTAGTTATACTTCTATATACACCACTCGGTGTCGTAATGCAAAAAATTCTTGGTTCTATACTGCCTTTAAATTCTGTGCAAAAATATATTTATTATCCATTTGCTGGGCTTGATTTTCTTTACAGTCACGATGGGAAATTATATTTATTGGAAGCAAATGCAATTCCTGGAGGAGTTTGGGTAATCACAAGAGTTGCAGAAGAAGCACAAAAAATTCTAGATGAAAACGAACAATTATATACTAATAGGTATACGCGAACATTAGATAATTTTATAAAAGGAGCAATAAATTTTCATCTAAAAATACGTAAAGGGCGTCCACAAACAGCGATTGTAACAGTTCCTATTGAGAGAAAAGATCTTCTAAATCTTGAGAGAACGGCAATAGCTAATGCCTTTAGAAAGTTTGGTCTAAGATCATTTTTAGCTTCAAGGGATGAGTTATCATTCAAGAATGGCACTATAAAAGTAATGACGCCGAGCGGCAATGTAATAAAACCAGATATAATAATTAGAAGAACAGGAAATTTCTTTAAGGGCGTGAAACAAGTAATTATAAACAGCTCGGAAATTGGCAAAATAACAGGTAACAAATGGAAAACATATAAAATACTACGGGATGTAAAAGGACCCTTCTATTTACCGATGACATTTTATGCGAACTCGGTTGAAAAAATAAACAAATATGCAAGATACTTATTAACACGCTATAAATCTGTGGTTCTTAAGCCGTACAAGGGATCTAAGGGAAAAGGTATTCATTTCATAAATAATGAATATGATCTAAAAAGAGTAATTGATGAAATCAAGGAAAAAGAAGCAAAAACCTCCTATGTTGTCCAAGAAAAAATTGAGGTATATCCATTGGAAAAAAATGGCGAAAAATATGCTTACGATTTAAGAGTCCTTGTTTTTATGGGTAAAATAATCGGCATCCAGATACGACGGGCACCAAGACCAATTGATCCTGCTGATGAAAGCACTCTGGTGAGCAATATAAGTAGAGGAGGAGTCTTCGTCATTGCGATACTAGATAAGGCTCAAAAGAAGGCAATTACAATTCATGATATAAAGGGATTTGATATCAGACTTTCTGATAGAATTATGAGAGTGGATGATATTATTGTTCATTTGGGAAAGAAAATAATGCAGAATATAAAAAGTGCCTCAAAAATTATTCAAATAGCATTAAATAAGGCAGTTTGAGGACGGGAATCAGTTTGATAGAAAAACATACAGAATTTCTACAGCTAATTAAGTTGCACTCAGATATAAGTAAAATGGAGATAATTCTAAAACGTGAAAAACAGATAGACAATGTAATATTATCCTCGATTATAAATAGACTTAAAGCGATGAATCTTCTTGGTGAATCAACTTCTAGATCTTTATTAAACCATATCCCTCTCGAAATTTTCTTTATTGAGTGGAATATGACAGATAACCATGATTTACTTAAACTTATCAAAATTATTAGAATGAGCCTGGAGAAGATAATTCTAAGCTTTGGAATCAAAAAAGCCCAGAGAAAATTATCGTTAAGACAAGAAACGGAAGCTTATTTTTATTTTCCATTTGAAAGATTAGGAGTAGGATATCTCCTTATAAGAGGTCAAAATAAAGTTCTCATAACAGCTCCGCATGCGAAAGAACCATTATCGGATGACAATATAAGGACAATTGCTGAAAAAGTGGCAATAAAATCCAAAAGTTGGGCCTTAATTTCTATGATCTCAAGAATCTATATTGACTATAACAGATTAGGATCTAGACTTTCTCCATTTCGAAGAATAATCGAAAAATTAGCGCTTTCTGAGAGAAAAATAAGAATGATTATTGATCTTCATGGTCGAAATCAAACCTTTGAGGAATATGATGTTGAAATCGGGGCAATGTGCGGCTTCTCAGCAAAGCCAAAAGCCCTTAATCTGCTCCAAGAGGTATTCAATAAGTATAAAATTAAAGCTAGTTTCGAAGAAAAAGGATACATTGGTGGCGATATAACACAATACAATGGTATTCCTCCTTTTGTAAATGTAATTCAATTAGAGCTTAGTGATAGAATTCGAAAGCGAAATTCTAAAAGAATAATTTCTGCGATTTCTGAGTTCATTGCGGCTCTAAAATTCTAGGAGGTATTACTATGTTAGAGGAAACAACCAATAAATATGATATTAGAGTTGGTGTTGAAGAAGAGGTTTTCATTGTTAATGATCTGGGTTTCCTATCAATGCATTCAGATTCTGTAATGAAGAACTTAGTATCAATGTTAGAGAACGAATCCGGCATCCTAGATAGAGCAAAGAAATATCTTTTTGGTTTTCAGTGGGAACCGCATCCTAGTCAGGTCGAATATGTTACACGTCCGTATTCTCTACTTGAGATTAAGAAAGCAATACATTTTGGAAGAGAGATTCTAGCTAAGAGCGCAAAATTATTGAATCATAAAATATACGTTGGAAGCTTACATCCGGTTCAAAGCAAACCAAATCCAATGTGCGGAACGCATATTAGCATATCTGTAAATAGAAAAAATGGTAAAAAAGCAAAAATTAAGGAGTTACAATATATTTTCAATCATATAAGAAATCATTTACCAGAAATTATCGCTCTAACAGCAAATTCTCCTATTTGTGGGGGAGAGTATACTGGATTTGCAAGTTCTAGGCTTTTTTATAGCAAGGTTCTATCGGACTCATCATTAGCAGTAATTAAAAGAGGATCTATCTTTCCGGTTCCGCACAATAAGAGACGAATTAGTAGATACACAATCATATTCAGTAAGTTCCATAAGAGTTCCCTAAGATTAATTGCAAATCCAAAGGGAGAACGGTTATTAGATATTACACCAAGAGGGCCTCTCACCAATATTGTTGAAGATCTAAGTAAAAAACGAAACGAAAGTAGAATTGAGATTAGAGTCATCGATAATCAGCCAGATATCAAATATCTTGCAGACATTATAAAAATAATCTCTGGCTTAGCATTAGAAGCTCTAGATAATCTGGCTAAGGGCTATAAACTCAAAGAAAGAAAGAATCTCAGGAAACTTAAATATGCCGCAATACGAGATGGCATAAACGCGAGAGTCTCCATCGATTCTAAAACCATAATACTCAGGGATGCTACTAAAGAAATGATAGATAAAGCGATCCAATATCTAGAGCCTATAGGAATAAAGTTAGAAACAGCATTAAAAGAAGCAAAATCTGCTTCAGAACTCTATTCTATTCCAAGAATAGAAAATCCGTCTGAAAAGTTGGGTCTATATATTAAGAAAGGGAAAACCTATTTGGAAATTCTAACGCATGAGAGCAAAATATTAAAGACAATTTCTGGAATTCCAGTATTGATTCCAGAGAATACCAAATTATTTGGTAAGCTTTTTGCTGATTTTGAATTAGAATGGATAGAATCACCACAGGGAATAATTAGGTCTTTTAAAAAAATTAAGAAAAATTATTGGCTTGCAACGAGAGATGGCTATATCCGATTATCTAATAATGACAAAATATTGAAAGCTCGTAATATTGTAAATCAATTATTATGTATCTTTGAGTCAATAAAAGATAAAAAACAGAAGAGAACAAAGCCTCTTGTAACAAAAATATGGAAGGTGTAAAATATTGAATCTGAAATCCGAAGAAAAGTTGATTAATGTTCCAAATATGCTCACTTTACTAAACTTAATCTTGGGATTCTCAGCAATTCTATATGCGAAAATAGACCCTGCAATCTCGTTTATATTAATCTTTACTGCAACAGTCGCTGATGCTCTCGATGGCCTTGCTGCGCGTGTCCTAAAACAAACATCCGAAATTGGAAAGGAATTAGATTCTATAGCGGATATTTGCTCATTCGGCATTGCTCCAGCGTATCTTTTACTCACAATAGACTTCCGTGTCGAAGCATATATCGCATCCATAATCTATGTTTGCGGAGGGGCATTAAGATTAGCTAGATTCAATATCTATGGTGTTAAAGAATTCTTTGAAGGTCTGCCGATCCCTGCAGCAGCAATATTCTCTTCCTCAGCGGCGATAACATTAACTAATCCATATTCGAGTATCATTTTCATAATAGTAGGATTCCTGATGGTTAGTAAGATAGTTTTTCCAAGCATTAAGGTCCCGAGAGGGCGAATCTCTGTCCTCGCCTCACTCATTATTGGTGTTATAGCTACTTTAATAACATTATACATTAGACCTCCTGCTGAGCTTTCGCTCATTTTTGGAATAGAAATTGTATTCATTGTTGCGATATGTTATGTTTTTCTTTCCCCAGCCTTAGAACTATTACTAAAAAAGCGGTATCATAACTAGTATACTCGATATACGACGATCTGAAGAATCCCTGTTCGAGAATCAATTTCCTATTTATTACAAGACAACTCTTAATATGCATCATTGTACTGATAATATTATTAGGGATATTCGTGATTAGAAGGGTACTTAACTTCAGGGATCCTTCTTAGATTAGGGTACTTAGCTCCATTAGTTTTTGTAAGCATGTTATCAGCGATATCTGCATTTGTCGCACACTTTGAAGAGGATATCAAGTTCTATAACCTTGCCTATACTGCATTATCATAGTGTTTTCCTGTCTCGAAAAACATTCTGGTAAGCAGAATAAATTGTCGAACGAGAAAAATATAATAATGTTATAAAAAATAGAAATAGTCTAGAATTCCCGTTGCGAATGCATATATACCTGCTGGCAGAGTTCCTATAAAGAATGCAAGTATGATATTTACTCCCATATCAATGAGAATATTCCAGATCGCAAATCCAAGTGCAAAAAGAAACAGGAAAAAATATTCCTTGGGTCCCAATTCTTCCTTCTTTTTTCTTTCATTACTCATAGTAGGATCGCCATAGGAACCAGAACACTACTATGGGTAATATTACATTAAAGCCTATTAAAAGCCTTCTATTTATAAGTGATTAGATAAAGAAGTGTTCTTAAATGATCTTAGAAACCATAGTCCGAACGATACTATTTTTAAACCAATATATTACTAATTAATTAGGTAAGAAATAACATTGTTTTATGGATTGGTGAGTATGAATGAGTGGAACGCAAGTAGATTTTACGAGGAGCGAACTAAATAGGGTACTGAAAAAGATAAAACAGAATGTATACGAGATACCTAAGAATTTCAGACCTTATATGAACGTTCCTGTTAGAATATATATGACCGAAAAATTACTGAGGGAAACAGAAGATGGTGCTATCCAGCAAGCGATGAACGTAGCATCACTACCTGGTATCGTAAAATATAGTATAATGCTACCAGACGCGCATTGGGGCTATGGATTCTGTATTGGAGGGGTCGCAGCATTTGATGTAGATAACGGAATTATAAGTCCGGGAGGCATAGGGTACGGTTGAATATAATATCAAGATCTCATTCTGAAAAAATTAAAAGAAGATTAGATTAACTCATTCTTCATGGAACAATATTACCGGCTTAGCGAGGCAGCAAAACTTATTGGTGTTAGTGTAGATACTCTGCGAAAATGGGACAGATTAGGAAGAATAAAGACAACAAGGACACCTGGAGGACATAGGCGTATACCTCTTTCTGAAATTAAGAGAATACTAAACATTCAGGACATTCAGACACTACGATGTGCTATCTATGCTCGGGTATCATCACATACAAGGGAAGAAGATCTGGAAAGACAAATAATAACTCTTAAAGAGTTGGCAAGAAAAAATGGTTGGATTGTAGTTAAAACAATAAAAGATATTTCATCCGGACTAAAAGAAAGGAGAAGGGGCTTGAGGCAACTATATAAACTTGTAAAATCGAAAGCCATAGATCTGGTTCTAATTACATATAAGGATCGCCTAACAAGGTTTGGTTTTAGCTACATAGAAGAATTTTTCAAAAGCCACAATGTACAAATCTTCATTGCATTCGAGAATCCGGAGAAAACGGAGCTTCAAGAACTAGTTGAAGACTTTATCGCAATAATAACAAGTTTTGCAGGCGGAATCTACGGCAGAAGAAGTAAAAAAATTAAAAAATTACTTGAAGAATTATCCTAAAATCTTCTTCTTTATTAGCTCTGCTAAGTTGTTGCTTATTTTGTCTAGACCATCAGCATGCTTCCTTAAAGCCTTATCGATCGCTGTTTTTAGTAGTTCTGGATACCTCTCTGCCAGACCTTTGAATATTCGAAAAGCAAGATCATCTCCCAAAGATTCTCTACTTAGAGCACTACTAATACTTCCGGTACTAACATCTGCTGCCTTTGCAATCCTTGTCAATCCTATTTCATCAACTACATACTTGAGAATCTCTAGCTTTATCCGGCCGAAATAAAATATAATGTATTCAGCAACCTCTTGCGCACTCATAGGGAAAACCAGATTTTTACTCATTTATATACCTCCATGAAACCTGACTTTTGAATTTTTCTACTAAAATTATG
>Ga0164310_10001844_pt1 | contig 12102 bp, 11 predicted proteins | sample GuaBasSedimGuay1_FD_121795 | JGI IMG/M metagenome (GOLD analysis project Ga0164310, IMG submission 121795) | Subseafloor sediment microbial communities from Guaymas Basin, Gulf of California, Mexico - Guay1, Core 4569-9, 0-3 cm | ecosystem: Environmental > Aquatic > Marine > Hydrothermal vents... | reverse complement strand
ATACCATATCGCTTCCCGAGAGCGAAGCCACCCCAACACCAAGCAACTCATCTTTTTCGTTTAAAATAACAACCCCATCTGAAGGACGGATCTCAGGATCAGCTTCAAAAACACCAACAGCAAAGATGGTCGAACCCTTTAACTCCTCTCCATGTAATTTTAAATAATATTTCTTCTGTTTCGCGAGGGCCATACCCATAGGTACTGTTAGCATCAGTTGTCCTGTTCTGTGATGGATAACACCAATACGATTCTTCCCTTTGAAAAGAAAAATATTCTGGTTGGGTTTTTGCTTCAACGTTACCGGCTCCGGAAATAATTTTTCACCAATTCCCAAGCCGAATTGATAATCGCTTAAAGCACGAACAAACTCCAGGTCCTTATTATATTGATGGGGGGGTGAATCTGCTATTTTGGCAAGTAATGTTTTTTTCAAATTAGCCAAAGCTTGAAATGCCGTTGGTTTACTGCCTGCAGCAGTGTAAACAAAAGTTGTTTTTAATTTCTGTTCTGCTTCTTGACAAAGGGTTAAATATTCATCACTCACATGAGCAATGACAATTGGTTTTTGTTTCCGAGCTTTTAAAAGAACGGAAGTTAATTGTTGAACGGCTATAGCCTTTTCTTCTTCTGACCATAAACCTGTTACCGGAATGTCATAATGTGCTGCAGGATAGACCAATTCAAGCTCACGAGGGATAACACCCAATGGCGAAGTTAGAATCAATTGTTGAATATAGGCTTGTTTATCTTTTGGCAAGCTGTTAATAACCTCGAGGAATTTTCGATGGCTTTTTGAGAAAGAATAAGGCTTTCGAGCAGAACACGGGAAAATAACAACAATTTTTTTGTACGGCAATATGTCAAATCGTTCCCTAACCCTTCTTTGAAAGGCCTGCACTGCAGGACGATAATAACTCAGGGGTGTTAGGTGATATATGGGTGTTGATAACCAAGTGGCAGTTCTGGAGATGAGCATGTCAGTCCATGAACTATCCAGCAGCCGCAAAGCAGTTGCAGTAAAAGTATCAAAGAGATTTTGCTCAACATAGCTTCGCAGGTCTTTTTGCTTGAGTGCATACCTAACCTCCCGAACTTTAGCTTGATAAATAAGCATATTGTGCTCATCAAGCCCGGCGGCATTGTTTTCCAGGAGAGCCTTTTGTAAGTCAGAAATAGGCAAGTCAGCACAAATTTTGCAAGAGCAAATTTTCTCAGAGAGCTGAGTAAGCGGTAAAGCTCCCGCTGCTGTTAAATATAAGCCCGATTTTGTGGCTAACCAAACGTACCCACTATTAAATGCATCCACCCCACAATAGCTCAGAATAGGGACAACAGTATGGGGAACAGGTGAAAATAGATAGAGTAAGGTATCAAGAGGCAGTAGTTGTCGCAACCGGAGTATAAATTCCAAAGCTTTACGGGGGGTGTTTAATAATGGGGTAAAGTTTGTTATACCCACATGCCGAATCTTGTATTTTGTTATGGTTTTTGTAACAGCATCCAATATTTCAGGATTGATATTAGGCTGTAGCATAACCAGCGCATTTTCTGGGGGGACAATTTTAAGCCTATCAGCAATGAGGGCAGTTGTTTTCTGTAAATTATTTAAAACAAAACTAACTTGAAGTGGCTCGTGCATTAAGATGTTGGCAACAAATTGAATTGTTGTCTTCTTATTGGACACCTCTTGAGTTAAGCTACTTGGTGGGAGATTTATGCTTAATGTTTTGCCCGAGTCCCCGAGAAGCCAATTTATGTCATTTTCCTTCGTTGAAGTGAGGGTCAGAAGAGTTGGGAACACTAAGGAAGTATCATTAATAACAACTTTGGCGTATTTCCCATTAGCAGAGATATCCAACAAGTCAAAAAGCATTGGCAATCCAATTCTTCCTTTAAGCAGTAAATAAAAATGAGGGGGAAGAGCTTAAGTAATTTGCGATAATAATCTCAATTGCCAAACAACCCATTTGTTTTGATTTGTAAACTGACTAATGAAAGAGAAGGGATAAAAAAACAAATTTGCAATAAAAGATGAAGAGGGTAATTATTCCTGGAGTTTAGCACCACAATTAACGCAGAATTTATTCTTGCCATGTGGAAGTTTTTTGCCGCACGCTGGGCAGAAATTGGAAAAGTCATCCATAGGCCCAAACATTTTAAGACCGGTCATGATCGAGTAATTTGCCAAGTCAATTAATTGAGGCAAAGCCATTTCCATTCGTTCCAATTTTCCTCCCGTGGGATTTGTCGCTTCCTCAGCGATCCTTGTTTGAACAATAAAACGTGTAGTTATAAGTTCTTTAGGAATCTGCACAACGGCATCTTTTTGTGAGCCCTCTCGATTATAAATGGTAAATCCTTCTAAACATCGTAAATCATCCACCAGGTCGACCAGGATGCTCTGAATCATCGAGCTTTCGCCTAAAACTTTAACAAAATCATCTGGGGAGCCACGAAGGGAAAACTGAGTGGGCTCAATAGATTTAATCTGGAGAGTGGCATAAGCCTTTTCGTTATTCACCGAAGCATTTTCATTGGAAACCCAGATAAAGAGATAATGGAGTAAGCCATCCGGTGAGGCTTTCTTCGGGAGCGTCAATGCAATAACACGGTCCATATCAAGTCCCCGCAAAGTAAACGCACCCATAAAGGCATATTTATTCTTTCTCCCTTCGGACTCAACTGCAACAACCAATGGGTCAGTCTTTGGAACTGTGCTCCCAATGCAATAGGATATTAACCTAGCCAATTTATCTTTATTTAACACCGGCATACAATTCGACTCCTACTAATGAATGATTGTTCATTTCTTTTTTTAATTATTATTACATGCAATCACTCCTAAAAAGTATCCGAAATGCCAAAGAAAATTACCAACATAAGCCTTAACTTTGTTAGAATAAATTATCGAAAAGTATTTAGAAATACTCGCTATCGAAAAGACAGCGATAAAAAGAAGTGAATGGTGAGAAAACGCTGGCTCAAAGTGTTTCGGAACAAATAACAAGGCTCTGCGAAGAGAGTAATTTTAGTCGAGATGTGGTTAATCGACTGATTTTTCATTATGGCTATGCACGAACTGCAACATTAGTGGCCAAATTGAGGCAGCACCCAAAAACAATTCCTATACGAGTAAACACCCTTTTTACTACAATAGACAAGTTATTTGAAAGTCTGCAGGCAAAAAACATCCCGGCACAAAAACTGCCTGCTGTGCCCGACTGTTTGCTTATAGAAGTTGAAGGACCAAAAAACCTCGAAAGAAAGGAAAAGAGTGTCCAAATAAAATTTTCAAAGAAAGTTAATGAAGTGCTAACAGGGCTAAATTTAACCTACAAGGACTTTTTCCCCACAGAAGATCTGAAAATTGGAGATGAAATTTCAGTCGTTACTAAAAAAGGGGAAGTGATAGCGAATGGTATTCTCATGATGCAACTGGAGGACATTCTAAGAAGAAAAAAAGGCGTTGCGATAAAAATTATTGAAAGTAAATATGCAATCCCAAATCTCAAAACACTCAAAGAATTTTTACGGGGGCAATTTATCAGGCAATCCCTTGGAAGCATTCTTGTTGGAGCACAGATTTCCCTTAAGACCAAAGATCGGTTTTTGATACTTAATGCTGGCAGGGGTGAACTGCTTTCTTATATCTGGCAGAGAAATCAAAATGTAAAAGATGTCAAATACATTGCCTTTGAACGAACTGACGCTAACTGGTTGAAATTTGATGAAAACATCAAACGACTAAGGATGTACAAGTTACCTGTGGAACGCTTTAAGATGTCCTTTGCCGGTTTTGCTCGGAAGTTTAACCGCGATGAAACATTTGATGTAATTGTCATAGATGGCCCTTCGACAAACATTGGTCTTCGCCCCAAACTTTTTGAAAACTTGAAAGAAAATGCCATCTTGAAGACAATAAGCATTCAAAGAAAATACCTCACCGAAGCAGCAAGGTTACTAAAGAATGGTGGGACACTTTTCTATTTAACTAATAGTTTAGACCCTGCAGAAAATGAGAACAACGTGCAATTTGCTGTAGAAGAATTGAACCTGAAAGTCGCCAAACAAAACATTTTCATTGGTAGTCCCCCCCAAGGAGATTTTATTGGGGTAGAAAAATTGCAATATCTTTATCCAGACAAGCAAGATTTCAATGGACAATTTATCGCGAAATTTACAAAATAAAATTTGATGATGAATATGACAGGAAAAATAATCGTTGGGGCAGACGAAGCCGGTAGAGGATTGATCATAGGACCAATGATTATCGGAGCTTGCGCAGTTGATGAAAGCGTGATGAAAGAATTCAAGCTGTTGGGAATTAAGGACAGTAAAAAGTATTCATCGCGGACAAAATTAAAAATGCATGCAGAGATGATCAAAGAAAAAGCCCTTGCTTGGAGCATCAAAGTGCTGACTGCAAAGGATCTTAACAACTATAATAAAAACGGCTTAACAATGGACGAAGCTGAAGCATATGCTTTTTTCAGAGCATTAGAAAACATCAACGAAAAAGTCGGGAAGATTGACACGTTTCAAGTCGACAATTTCCAGGCTGTCAAACTCCTCCGAAAATTGCTCAAACAAAACTCACAATTAAAAGACACAAAATTGGTTGTTAGTATTAGAGCAGAGACGAAATATATTGCTGTAAGTGCAGGCTCTATTCTAGCACGAGATAAAGCACTTAGTGAATTACTCAAAATAAAGCAGCACTACGGAGATTTTGGCTCTGGTAGCACAAGTGACAAACGTACGATTAATTGGCTTACCAATTATTTTCAAAAATATGGCTCTTGGCCGGCCGATATTGTCCGGACTTATTGGAAAACTATAGAGGAAATTGAAGAGAGAGTGACCCGGTAGGCCACCTTTTTTAGAACAGATAATCAAAAGTTATGCCAATTTCGTCCCATTCAACATCAATCTTTCGTAATTCTTCCAGAATAGTATCTAATTCCTCTGCCCTATTTACAGAGATAATCGACCCAAAAGCTATCGGATCCTTCCGAGGTAAATTATCTAAATCTTGCTCGCTTTCAATAATATGGCTTTCAAGGTCATCATTTTGTTCGAAGAATAATTGATTCATTAAAACGGTTAATTTGGGGTTTTTCTTGAGATTCGAAATGATTAACTTTGCCTCATTTGTTGAAGAGATTTCACGGTCAGCTTTAATTTCGCTTGGCCTTAATTTTTTCTTAATCAAGATAGGTATGAGCCACTGGTCGATTGTAGAAACTACCTGTTCGAGTAATTCCGCCTGGTTTGCTTTTGAAAACTGAATTGCTCGATCAAGAAACTCTTCAGCAATCTCCATTTCCCTATATTCTGGGAGTAAGCCGATTTCTTGAACAGTGGCGACTTTGGTGTCAACAACATCCATGTAATCAGCAACGACAAAAGCATAACCAATTGGTTTATCATCTTTATAGGCAACAAGGAATAGCTTGTTTTCATGCGGGAAGTCAATTAATTGTTGTAAATCATCTGCAGTCCAGACACTACCGAAACAGTCGGAAACAATGGCTGAAACTTCAGGAAACAAGTCTTTAGGGTTTCCTTGCTTGATTTTAATTGTCATACTAAAATTTTACCTCGAATAGTTTTATCCTTATTATTGGTGTATTCCTAAAGCTGTATATATAGGTGTCTTTTACTGCCTTTTCAGACTTTAGTCTACCATTCGAAAGAACTCATTTTCTAACGTCCCCAACACTAATTGATATTGCTCTTTCCGGTGTCTTATCTCTACACGCTCGAGTTTTCCCCTGGCGATTATGCGATCCCCTTTTTTTGCCAGCTCACAATAACGCCCCCGAAGAGTGAAAATACGCCCCGGCAAGTCTTCGCATAATTTTGTAGAGGAGAGTAACTCAACATCCTTTAATTGATAAATACAAGGAGTGAAAATCGCACCTGTTGCATCAGCAACTTCAGCAGTGATCTCAATCTCACCAAGTGGAATAATGAATGTTTTCTCATACGGCTCGTAAAATTCATCGGGATGTAGAACCAAACGAAGATAAAAGTCGCGGCCACTGATTGTCCCTTGAAGAACTTTATGCTGTTCCAAAGCTGCAAAAGATGAAAAGTCAATTTGGTTTGTTTGCCTTCGAGTAACCCACAAAGTTTCGAGTTCTTTACGCGTATAACGAGCAACAAGCGATGAGTGCTCGAAGATTTCAGGCATGGCATGATAAATTTTCAAGCCATTCTCTCGGCCGTAGATTATAAGGTCAACATCAGAAGTTTCTCGATGAAGGGAAACAAGCAATGAGCCTGAAAGGCCAATTGCTGCAGGTTCAATATACTCCTCAAGTTGAGCGCTTAGAGCAAGTGCAAGATTTTCTAAAGCATCAAGCTTACTCGCTGGCTTTTCTCTTAGTCGCTGTAATTTTTCCATGGGATTGTAAATCGTTTGTATCTTTTCTCGCGGAACAGCTTGCAGAAGCCCACGCCCATGGGGGTCTCGAAAGAGATATTGTGGATAATGACTTTTAAGAAAGGCATATCTTTCATTCAAAGCATAAACTTTGGCATAGGATTTCTTTGGAGGGGTCTTTTCAGTTGTTTCTCCTGTCGCTGCTGTTGTTGCCATCGTTGGATAATATCGAATAAAAGCGATGATCCTATCCGTCGGGTGAGACAATCCCTTGACATCAAAAATTAAGTTCTCCTTTGTCGCCAAAAAAAAGCCTTCAATGGGCTCCTGAATTCTCTCGAACATGCTTAAACTCTTACCTGGTTAATTTTAGAATTGATTTTTCTCATCAAAATTTGATACATGGAATTCTTAGACGTTACTCGCCCAATAATTTTTTGATGATAATCTATTAACTCCAGTAAACGGCTCACTTCGCTTTCTTTGTCTTTGTCTCTTTGAAAAGCGAGAACCCGTGTTGCATGAATTAAAATCTCAATGAGTGAAGAAAACGCTCGAGTATAAAGTCTGGGGCGAAATTCGCTCAAATCAACTCTGACAATTTCACAGAGAAAGCGTGCCTTCAAGTCATCAATAGAAAATGAACTAACACGCACGACAATAAAACTGTGAGCGCAAGCTTTTAGAAAGGGAGCAGAACTTACCAGCGAAGTGAGAAAGTCTTCTGCATTGAACTCTTCTTGAAACAAAGCTGCTTTGACAAATAGCTCTGGGGAAGTTGTTACATTAATTACTGCCTCTTTATTTGTCAGGAGATTTTGATAGGTGGTGCTTGTTAGGTAGGGCTGCAAGATCAATTGCCCGTTCGAATATCGAACACCCATCGGCGCGGCATTTGGTTGCTTGGTATCATCAACAGTACTCACTATAACTTCGTAGAGAACTTCTTCGTCGAAGAATGGTAATTTTTCACTCATTGCTATTCTATCCTAAAGAGTAATTTGACCTCTTTATGAGTAATTATTTATATTCTACCTCATTTGTTTTTTGTTTAACGGAAACTTGTCCGAGTTGCTCTGACTTGCAGAAGATCTTTAAATTATCAAAGACGGATTATCAAGAGATTTGCTCGCTATTGAATATTGACCCTTCTGAGGATTGGCGAGCAACAAAAATCCTTTCGAAGATGCTAACCTTCTGGACTGTAAAGAAAACAAAAGAAGCTCTTAAAAAACTCATAAAAGGAAAGATTGTGTTAATTTTTGGGGCGGGACCATCACTCGAAGAGACACTCGAGCAATTAAGGGAGAGCCTTCCTTTTTCTCATGATAACATAACAACCATTGCAGTTGATGGAGCGGCAAATGCTTTATTAGAGAAAAACATACCCATTACTGCTCTTGTGTCAGATTTGGATGGCTGTTTTAACCTTCTGCAGAAAAATATTTTGCAAACCACAATAAAAGTCATACATGCGCATGGAGACAATATCCAACGTCTTTTGCTATTAAAAGACATAGTCCAAAAGGGGCGCTTCATTGGCACTACTCAAACAAAAGAGACCCTAAAGGTAAGGAATTATGGTGGCTTCACCGATGGAGATAGGGCAGCGTACCTTGCGGCAAATTTCCATGCGAAGGCGATCATCCTTTTTGGCTTTGATTTCGGGGCGATAGTTGGGAGATATTCAAAACCAGATGAGCATACCGGTCATTTTTCAGCCTCAGCAAGAAAGTTGCTGAAATTCAAAATTGCCAAAAAACTGCTCACAGCATTACCTCAACATTTTCCGGAAAGCAGTTTTTTTAACGCAACAATAAATAGCAGCTTGGAGACCTCATTATTTCAGACAATTGAAATTGAGAAAGTCGTCTCACTCTTACCAAATGAAAGGCACTATTAACGGGTTATGCGTTTCCAGCAACCTTGCCCTTTATATTCAAAGACTCCAACTTCAATAATGTTGATATTTGGGTAGGTTTGAAACAAGGGTGCTAGTTGTTCTGCCAAATATCGTGCAAATTCCTCAACGGTTGTATTTTCGATTGGCAAAAGTACAACATCGCTTTTGGGAAAAATGTATTTCTTTTGTTTTGGTGTAAAAAGGAGGTGAAACTCATTACCCTCAGACTTGATTTCTAACTTCGGGTTGTTCTGAGGTAAAATGATTCGGTGGTCCAGGGCTTCAACGAATTCGCGCACAAAAGGCTTTAACAACAAAAAGTCGATAACAAGATTCTTTGCCGGATCCTGTTCTCCATATATTTGCACTTCCACAAGATAGTTATGGCCGTGTAAACGCTCGCAACCTGTTTCACCCAGTACAAAATGGGCTGCAGCGAACTTGAAACTTAACTCACCTTGAACTAGTTTGTAACTCACAATAACACACGCACACCAATTTACTAGGATAATCGTTTGATATAATAATAATATTTACCGTTCTTAAAGTCCGAGAGAAACAATTCCTGCTTGTTTGTTTGACACCATTTGAAGATTTTTTCGTCGGCCTTTGGGTTATCAGTCACAAATTTCAGGATCTCACCAGGGTGAATGGTTTTTACTTCAATTCGTAGACTCAAATTAATCTGATAACACTCCCAACCCATACAATCTAGTTCTTTAGCAATAACGGCTTTTTCGCCGGTCATTTTCATCCTGGAAAGAGATTCATTTGAACTATTAAAAATATTTACAAAAGACTTTACTCATTAAGTATGTAAATGAAACTTTTCATACAAGAATATGCAACCTCCGGTGGCTTTTCTGAAAGCGAGCTAACAGCAAACCTCTTAGTTGAGGGGTTTGGTATGCTACGAACGCTTATTGGGTATTGTAAAACATTAGCCATCGAGGTAAGCACTACTCTTGACTCTCGCCTAATGTTTTTGAAGAAATTCTTACACGCAGAAACGATAGAGAGTATTTCTTCGCAAAAAGATTTCTTAGAAAAAAGTCGACTCCTTGCGTCCGAGGCGGATGCTTTTCTCGTAATAGCCCCTGGTACCGGCGGGATCCTAAAAGAACTGGTTACCAGCTATGAACAAACTGGCACTAAAAGTCTGAATTGTTCTCCCTTAGCAATAGCCCTCGCATCCAACAAAAAACGGATGTACGAAGTATGTGCAAAAAATCGAATCTTGTTCCCAAAAACAGCAGTTATAGCTGCTAACAGTCAAATAGCACTTGTTCTCAGTAGCGAAAGTACCAAAGAATTTTTCCTTTCGAAAAATTTCAACCTTAGTGATCTTGGCTTTGTTTTCCCGGTAATTATAAAGCCAAACGACGGTGTTGCTTGTGAAGGAGTAAGAATTATCCGGACTGAAGAAGAACTGCAAACAACATTAAGAGAACGAAAGGATTCTGAGCAACTCGTGCAGGCATTTATTGAAGGAGAGAATTTGAGCATTACCGCTTTTATTACTAACGAACAGATATATTTTCTCTCTCTAAATAAACAGATTCTTTCTCTTGGCTTTGAGAAATCTGAATATCTTGGGGGGATAACGAATTTTAAACACCCGAAAAGAGAAGAAATACTGCAATTTTGCAGGGAAGTTTTAACTAAAGTGCCGGGGCTATCTGGCTTTGTTGGCATTGACCTTATTGCTAAGAAGGACTCCACTGGAGCATATCATTACTATTTTATTGAATTGAATGCCCGACCAACAACACCTATTTGTGCTTTCCTTGATAAACTTACGGAGCCTTTCAACTTCCTCCAGCCAGAATCCCTCACTCATAATCCAACACAAAAAGGAACAACCTATTTTGCAAAAGCGAAATTCTATTTCCCATTAAAAACAGACCACCCACTCTATATAACCTTTCAAACTGAGAATGACATAATAACGCCACCTGTATGTTTTGACAAACGAACGGTTTACACACTGGTGCGTGGCTCTGGAAAAAATTCGCGAAAAGCGACTGCCCATTTTGATAAGCGACTTGCGTTTGTTGCAAATAAATTAAAGGAAGAATTTCTCTAAATAAGATGAAAGAAAAATGACAGTAATTTTAAGCTTAGACATTGGAGGAGCAAACACAAAATATGCTCTTTTGAAGAAAGAGAGAGGAGAAGAACGATTAATAACCCACGGTTCCATTTATTTCCCTTTTTGGCAAAAGAATAAAGAATATCCCAAACTTTTAAGACAGATCAGAACGACCATCGAAACAAATTTTGGAGAAATTACAAAAGTAGTCTTCGTCACTACAGCTGAACTCGCGGACTGTTTTACAACAAAAAAAGAAGGAATAAAAGCAATCAGTGACTATATGCTCGAGGTTTTTGCTGATAAAGAACCAGAAATTTTAGACTTTGCCGGAAAATTTATTCCAGCGGAAAATGCAACAGATTGTTGGGAACAAGTTGCAGCAACAAACTGGTATGCTTCTGCAATGTTTCTTGGTTCAAGATACTCCAACGCAATCCTTTTAGACATAGGCTCAACAACAACAGACATCATCCCGATCCATAACCGGAAAGTAGTTGCACAAGGAAGAACGGACCTTGAACGATTGGCTACTTCTGAATTAGTGTATACAGGATTATTACGAACCAATGTGATAGCAATACTTTCGCAGGTAAAAATTGATGAGAAGATAACGCGACTTTCAAGTGAGCTTTTTGCTACAACGGCTGATGTGTATTTATTACTCGATAAAATTTCTCCCAAAGAGTTTTTTGTTGAAACTGCAGATGGAAAACCCTTTACAAAAGAGCATGCAAAAGCACGGCTAGCGCGAGTTGTTTGTGCAGACACAAATCAGTTAACAGAAGAAGAGATTCTTGGGATTGCCCGACAAGTCCTAACTGAACAATACAAAATTATTAGAAACGCACTTGGAAAAGTTCGGAAGAGGTATCAAAAGAACTTTCGATGTGAACCAACGATTGTCCTTATTGGTGCAGGTGCAACAGCAATAGGATTGCCAGTCCTCAATCAGCTAAAAATTAAGAACTGGTTAATTGCTAAAGAAGAGCTAGCGGAGGAAGCATTAAATTGCTTTAGTGCCTATGCACTTGGAATGCTGGCTATTCAAATAAATACACCTAAAAAGAAGGGAAAATGACGGGCGCTAAATATCAAACACTAATTAAATTTGGTGGTTCAATTACAGAAAAAGGCACGCTCTCTCAGATCATGGTACTGGGGGAGAGCTTAAGTAAACTCTATCAAAAGGAACAATCGTTTTTAATTGTCCCCGGGGGAGGTGCATTTGCAGAAACAATAAGACAATTGCAAAAAAAATACCAACTCACTAATGAAACGGCCCATTGGATGGCGATTCTGGCAATGGACCAACATGGGTTTTTACTCAAGCAAGTCATTCCAAATGCAAAAATCATAGCAACAGAGGAACTCATTACAAGACGCGTGCAAGCACCACTTACAGAAGTTCCAATTTTATCAATTTATGCCTTTCTTAAAAAGTTTAGTAAATTAGAGCATTCATGGAAAGTTACAAGTGATGCTTTATCAGTGGAAATTGCAATCTCTTTGAAGATGAGCCAAATAATTTTCCTAAAAGATGTAGATGGATTATTACAACAAGGAAAGCTGGTGAAAAGGGTGTCATTTGAAAACGTTAAGACCCTAAAGCATACACTATTCGACCAGAAAGCAATTGAGTTAGCAGAACAGCATTATTTACCGATTAAAATTGTTAATGGCTTCTACCCAGAACGACTTGAAAAAGCATTAGCT
>Ga0164310_10001842_pt1 | contig 12108 bp, 8 predicted proteins | sample GuaBasSedimGuay1_FD_121795 | JGI IMG/M metagenome (GOLD analysis project Ga0164310, IMG submission 121795) | Subseafloor sediment microbial communities from Guaymas Basin, Gulf of California, Mexico - Guay1, Core 4569-9, 0-3 cm | ecosystem: Environmental > Aquatic > Marine > Hydrothermal vents >... | reverse complement strand
GATGCTATAGATTATTTATATCTTCGCCATATACTTTCATGGATGAATTTACCTATGCCAAAGCAGGAGTTGATATAGAAAAGGAAGAAGATGTTGTTTCCACTATTTTAAACACAGTTGGATTTGAAAAGGATAAGGTAGAAGTTAATGGGCTAAAATTGGTGCTGTGCACAGATGGAGTTGGGAGCAAAGTGATAGTTGCAAATGAAATGAAGAAATGGGATACAATAGGCATTGACTGCATTGCAATGAATGTGAACGATGCTTTAGTAATGGGTGCTAGGCCAGTTGCTTTCGTTGATTACCTTGCAATGGAAAAAATGGATGTTGATATGGCAAAAGAAATCGCAAAAGGACTGAAAAAAGGAGCAGAAGAGGCAGGCGTAGCAATAATTGGAGGAGAAACTGCAACATTGCCAGAGATAATAAGAGGCTTTGATTTAGCAGGGACATGTTTGGGGGTGGTAGAGAAAAAATTGCCTGGAGAAATAAAGGAGGAAGATGTTATAATAGGCATGAGGAGCAGTGGAATACATTCCAATGGATATACTCTGGCAAGAAAAGTTTTCACCAAAAATGGCTATTCTTTTCACGATGAAATGGAAGAAATTGGGGTCATTGGATATGCTCTGCTTGAACCCACTAGGATATATGTTAAGGAGATACTGGGGTTATGGGAAAAGATAGATATTAAGGGAATAGCACATATAACAGGCGGAGGACTGAAAAAGTTGAAAAGGTTATGCAAGGAAGTATGCTTCGTTATAGATGACCCAATGGAGCCGCAAGCAATATTCAAAGTGATACAGAAATTGGGCAATGTAAGCAATGATGAAATGTACAGAACATTCAACATGGGCATGGGGATGGCTGTTGTAGTGGATAAAAGGGATGTGGATGATGCTTTGGACATATTAAATAAATATGTTGAGGCAAAGGTTGTGGGGAAAGTAAGAGAAGGAAAAGGAGTGGAAATACCAAAGCTGGGAATAAAGGTTTAGTTATTCTAAATCCTCTGGCAGCACTCTTTTTGCTTTATTTCTGTAATATTCAAAAACCTTTATGCCCCATTTTCTCGCTTCTTCATCAAAACTTATTAAATCCTGGGTAGGATCATATAGTCCATCCTTTCTGAATAAGCCAAGAGAAAGAGCTGAATCTGTCACAGTAAAAGCAAAAGGGGGTCTTTCATCTAACAGCCATATCCCCAAATTTCTATTCTTTAGTAACTCTCTTAATTCTTTCACATTAATTTTCTTTATTTCCTCGAAAACATCTTCAGTGAGAACTATATTTACTTCTGCTCCTCTTTTAAGAAGATTTTTGACTAAAGATACAAACGCATCCACAAAAACCGGGCTTACCCCATAAAATACTTTTGCCCTTCTCACAATCTTCAGATAAGCCGTCAGCGTTCTAAATATGTTTCTTGTACTGGATGTAATAACCTTATGATTCCACAGCATATATACTTCTCTGATAATTTCATCTGGGATTTCGTTTACAGCATGATTTATCCAGAAATCTTCGCTTCTGTGGATAGTGTAAGCAGTTTTTATTATTTCTGAAAGTTTCAGTGCCATTATTCTACCAATAGATGTAAGGTGATAACCATCTGTCTCCTCAACTATAAATTTTTCTTTTTCCAAATCTCTTGCAGCATGAATAATTGTTGATGTACTTCCCCCGATTTCATCTTTAAGTTGTGTGGATGTTTTTGCTCTTTCCAATAAACTAGTTAATATTTTGATTCTGATTCCAGATGTTGAAAGAAATTTTAATTTTTCATCTATTGTATCATAAATTTTACATATACTCTCCATGATATTAATTATTTCCATTTAAAAAATATTTATTATGTATATCATCAATGCAAGATATATCCATTCACCATCCACCAGCAAGTCATATAGTAATTTATATGATATTCTATCCGAAAAACGAATATAAAGATAAGCATAGACAACAGAAAATAAGAGTACTGGAAGGTATTTGGTAAAAATGTTCATATATACACCTGCAAAAATGATTGCTAATATTGCTATATTCAACGAATGAAGCAATTTTTTAGTGGAATTTACGCCAATTTTTACTGGTATGGTGTTTATGTTTAATGTTTTATCGCCTTCAACATCTCTAACATCAAAAATTACGGTATTTATAAACAATTTAAGGAAAAAGAAGGAATATATAAAAATTAATTTATTGTATTCACTCGAGATGTAAAAAAAGGGTATCATTGCAACAGTTGTGCAAGAAAAAGCAATGACAGTATTTTTCATCAAGAATATGTCCTTTACTCTGAATCCTCCAATCTTTATGCTATATATAAATCCAGCTAGGAGAGGAACCAATAAAATAACCACAAATTCAATTTTTTCCATCCCGCCAAGAGCTAAAGCCGCTACATATGAAGAAAGAGAAACAGGAACAATTAAGCCAGATTCTGCTACTTTTTTTCTTTCGGGCATATTGATTTCGTCTTCTTCTTTATCTGTCAATTTGTTGAGCGTGTATATACTCATTGTCACAAAGAATGTTGCAGCTAGTATTTCAATGCGTGGCTGGAGGGAAAAAAAATAGAATGACATATACATTATACTTGTACTACAAAGAGATATGAAAATAGAGGATATCGTCAAAAAGTTTAAAAAGTTAATAAAAACGTCAAATATCCTCTGCCGAAATAGGCTTTGCTTTACTCTTGTAATATTCGAATAGCTCTCTACCCCATTTTATCGCCTCCTCTTCATAACTTATCAAATCTTGCGAATTATCAAAATTACCATCTGTAAAATATAAAGCAAAAGAAAGGACAAAATCTGTGACAGTAAATGCAAGTTTTATCTCTTTTTCGGAAAGATATAATGAAAAATTATCCCTTTCAAGCAAACCAATAAGCCTCTTTTTATATTTTGATTGGGTAAGAGTGTTAAAAACATTAGGGGTTACAACAAATTCCATTTCTACTCCCCTCTCCGCAAGCTTTTCTATAATGTCTGGAAACTTTGGGTGGAAAATTGATGAAATTCCCCTCATTTCCTTTGCTTTTCTTATTAACTTGAAATAAAGGCTAAGACCTCTCATTAAATTTGTTGGAGTATCTCTTATAATTTTTGCATTGGCAAGTGCACCTATCTTTAAAATAAGTTCTGGTGGTATATCACTAATATCATGATTTATCCAAAATTCCTTTTCTCCGGCCACGGTTCTTATGGTTGTTATTACATCTATTAGCTTATAAGCCAATATTTTACCAGCACCTGTAAGGTGATAACCATCTGCTTTTTCAATTAACAAACCCTCTTTTTCAAGATCTCTCGCAGAATGAATAACGGTGGAGGCACCTACTCCAATTTCATCTTTAAGTTGTGTGGATGTCTTTGGTGCCTCCAATAAACTTGTTAACATTTTTATCCTCACTCCTGAAGTCGTGAGAAACTTCAATTCCTCATCTATTTCCTCATAAATCTTATATAGGTCATTCATGAAGCAATATTGTTTTGGCCTATATATAATATTTGTTGTAATATATATTGTAAACTGTCAACAATTTTGTTCTGCTAGAACAATGCATTAATGAGAGGCTTTAGTTACTTATGATATGCTATACCCTTAATTAATGTTATGGCCCGATATATCTGCTCCAGCAAAATGATTCTGCATAATTGATAAGGGAAAGTCATTTTTGAAAGTGATAAAATAAAATCGGCTTTTTCTTTCTCTTTTTCATCAATCCCTTCCCAGCCACCAATAAAAAAACATACATTTTTATGTTTCAATATCAAACCATTTAAAAATTTTGAAAATTCTTTTGAGTTCATTTCTCTGCCCTCTTCGTCTAGATAAATCTTGTAGTCGCAGCTGTTGTAATCGAATTTATCCACTTCCTGTATCTCTATCCTGATAAATTTGTTTATTCTTTTTTTATATTCCTCTTCTGCCTCCCTATAAAATTTTTCCTTCAATTTTCCTATGCAAACTATTTTCAACATAATGTTATAGAGGATAGCATAAAAATATGTTTAGAATCAAGAATAAGACAAAATTGGGATGATATTTTCATCAGTTTCCATTCTATGCTAAAATTTTATTAATTGAAAGCGAATCATTAGGTAATGAAAGCAGTGATTATCGCAAATGAAAAAAGTTTCTGGAAACTGTGTAAAAAAAGCGTTTTGGAAGAATTGGTTGAAAAACTCGGAAAAGAAAATTTTGAGGAAATCTATGTTTATCCTGCCAGATATAAAAAATATTTGAAAAAGGCGAATATAAAATTTTTGAGGAGTCTAAATGATATAAAAGGCAAGGCATTTGTCATAAAAGGCAATGTTTTTATTAAAAGTCTGAAGCTGGAAGGCGATGTGTTTAAAGGAAATGATGGTGAAGTGATTGCGTATATAGGGCGTCCATCAAAAAATTTTAAGGAAAAAGGAAAAGTAAAAAAAATAGATGGTTTCGAGATAAAAAATGAAGATGATCTAAAAAAGGCGGAAAAGGAGCTGATTGATGAATTGGGACCTTCTGGCTTAGTGTCAAAATACATAAACAAGAAAATTTCCTCGGGGTTGGCTTCTATGATTAGCAAAACTTACATCACTCCTCTCCAGCTCTATATTACATCTTTCCTTATTTCCTTGCTTGCTTTTATCTTTTATATTCCAGCAAAATATATTTTTACAGCATTTGCTGGAATATGTATTTTTGTTTCATCAATTATTGAGGAAACTGGCAACAAAATCGCTTATATGGAAGGAGGAAAGGAAAAAATCGCCATAAACATATTCTCGGATTTTGTTATCATACTTGGCGCCACATATCTTGCCTGGAGCAATAGCAGCAATATATATGCATGGATCTTTGGCTTTTTATTGGCTATGGGCATTACATTTATTGAATTTATTGCTGCTCCTTCGCCTGTAGGAAGAGATTTTTTCATGTTTGCTATTTTCATTGGCTCGATTTTTAACCAAATATTTATAACTCTGGCTATACTGGCAATAATAATTAATGCTGAGGCAATCAAAAGGGTGTTGGGTAAATGAGGAGGGTAATTATTATTGCAATAATAATATTTGCACTATCCCTCTTCCCTGTAAAAGCAAAAGAGTATTATTATGAGAGAGTAGAAATAAATTTGCCTGACGAGATGAAATATCAGCCTGTAGATATTAAAGTTGAATTTGATGAACCATGCTATGCATTAAATGAGAAGAAGCATTCTATAAGAGTATTTTACAATGGAAGAGAGATTGAAAGTCAGATATACAATCTCCAGTTTAAAGGCAGCAATATAATAAAATCATGCAATATTGTGTTTCTTTACCAGGGCAAGGGAGAGTATTTAATAAGATATGGAAAGGAAATGGAGGAAATCAATTATGAAGACCATGTTGAGGTGAAAGATTCATATTATTATACAGAGCCATTGCCCGGATATTTTGCTAAACTCAATTATTACGAGATAAGAGAAAATGGAAAAAGTTTGTTTGGGGTTTGCCAAGAAGGGAGTATACTAGGCATAGAAATGGGAAACAAAGTTATTAAGATGGAAGAAAATGCAGACAAATTCGAGATGTCAAAATGGAGACAGATATTTTCCTTTGCATTATTTTATTCAGATGGTGAGGAGATAGGAAGCGATGAAAAGCTTATTGGAAAGAAAATAATTGTGGATGGAAATTTAATGACGAGAGTTGCAATAGAAACTGCATCGAGAGACGGAAAATTAAAGACTAAAGCAATCTATACATACTACTATTCCCCCACAGATGATAAGAGATTATTTGTTAGTCTGCAGCACGAGGCATATGAGGGCTGGGAAGGAAACGTAACATATGCTTATATAATGGCTGTGAAGACAAGAAGTAAAACAATAGAGGAGCTCAATATGGGACAAATTCTACCATATATTCATTTAAACGGAGAAAATGGTATAGAAGAATATAAACTGGATACAAATCCAGAAAATAAGGAATATAGATGGATAATCTCTGCAAAGAATAATGTTTATCTCGGCAATCCCCCATGGGTGGCAGTGGATGATAAAAGAAGGGCGTATGTCTTCATCTTTTCTACAGGGAAATTAAAAGTGACAGCCGCCGTCAAGGAGGAAGTGGGGGTGCCCGGCCTAGAAATAGATGGAGGAGGCATAAGTATCGGAGAAAACGGCGAAATAAAAGGGGGTAAGCTATATGAGGGGGTGATAGAGGTTTTCTGCGGAAGTTATGAAAATATTGGCAGAGAGACAGAGGCATTTTTTGACTTCAAGAATTTCAGGAATTTTGAGGCAGCTGAAGAGGTGGTCGGCCAAGAAAAGAGATATAATTTAACTGTTACCCTGCATCTTCGCCATTCAATACCGTTTTTGCCATATATTGCCACATTTTTTGGAATAAAGTTGCCATATATGGAAGTGGAAATATGGAATAATGGAATCGTTGCGAAAGGAACTGTAAATTTCAGGAAAATTTCTTTTGAATTGCCCGAAGGAGAATATGTGGTTAGAGTTTATTACAATGGATTTAGGAGCAGGAAATATATTGGGGCAAAATATGTGAAGCTGGAAAGTGATTCAAGCATCCATATTTTCTGCTCCTTTGAAGGAATTTTGAATGTGAATACAATTGAAGGAGCTAAAATAAGAGTTTTGAAAGACGGAGGAATTGTTGCGGAGAATATAAGCAAGGGAAAGGAAATGCTTATCAGGGTTCCAGCCATGCAAAAGTACACTGTTCAGATTATCTATAATGGCTTTTTGATGGAAGAAGAGGAAATATTTCTTCTCTTCCATTTACGGAAGAGCTATGAATTTAATACATATGATTTTGTGTTGAAAGTCAGAGATAAGCTGGGAATGGAGCCGGGAGTGAATATTACGTGTTTTATGAGCAGCGAGGAAATGGTAGAGGATATGAAATTATATGGAGAAAAAAGAGGGGGCATTTATGTATTCAATGGATTGCCAGAAGGAGAATATAAAGTTGTAGCAAGTTATAAAGGCTATAAAGTCGAAAAGAGGATTAGCATACCGCAGGATAAAGAAGCAGAGATAATTTTTCCAGCAGAATACAAAGTAAATGTAAAAGCATATGATAAGAGAGGTTTTAGAATAAAGGCAAGGGTGATTTTTGAAAGAGAGGATAAAGAATTTAAAGAGAATATGCTTCCCCCTGCAGAGTATACCATGAAAATATACGATGGAAGAAAACTTGTTGCAAGTAAAAAAATACTGTTAGCCAGTGATTCAAACTATGAAATTGTAACGAAAAAATCATCATTTTATCCATACATTATTCCTGTTCTAATACTTGCATTGTTTATTTTGAGGAGGAAAATTGAAATATTGTTTGCTTTGTTGCTTTCTTTATCTTTCATATTTTCATGGTGGAATATAAAAGGCGAGTCAACCACTGCCTTATACATGTTTCCTCCAAAAATGATTGAACTGAAGGCTACTTACGGTAATATTGTTTCATTGCCTTCTCTGTTGCCGCAAATATTTCTGATAGTCCTGGCATTACTGCTAATTTGCATAATTTTTATTTCTCTTTTTCCAATGGACAAATTATTTAAATTTTCCATCATTCCTTTAATGATTTCGTTAATAACATTCATTTACGCCATATCAAAATTTGCTAATGTTACTGTTGGCAGCGTATTTGGCGAGGGCTTTATTGAAGGAAGTCATGCTGAATGGGGGCTTGGATTAGGCTTTTATTTTGCTTTGCTTTCTTTGATTTTGATAACGGGAAAGGTGGTACGCGATGAAATTAGAAGAAGCGGCTAAATATGCAAGCGACTTGCTGCTTAGCCTGCCAAAGAAAACAAAAGTGCGCATAATAGGACATGTTGATGCAGATGGCATAGCAGCAGCTTCTATTGTAGCGATGGCGCTCGCAAGAGCAGGATATCGTTTTCATATTTCGATAAAAAAGACGGATCCGGATTTAATAAATGAGATTGAAAAGGAAGAGAATGATTTAATTATATTTGTTGATATAGGGAGCGGGTATCTTAACGAAATGGAAAAGTTGAAATGCAATGTTATCGTGCTCGATCACCACATTGACAGCAAGGACATACCCTCAAATGTAATGTATGTTAATGCCCGTCTTTATGGCTTAGATGGAAGTAGGGAAGCATGCGGAGCGAGCGTTGCATATGCTTTTGCAATGGCAGTTGATGAAGAAAATATTGATTTATCACAACTTGCTGTTACAGGAATAATAGGAGATAAGCAGGATTTTGCTGGATATAATAAAAAGATTGTTGAGGCGGGCATAGGAGCAGGATTTATTGAAGAAAGGGAGGAATATCTTTTTGTTGGAAGAAGTTTGAAGGAATCGCTGGAAAATTCTCTTGAGCCATATTTTACAGGCTTTCATAATGCAGCATCTTTTTTAGAAGAAATTGGCATAGAGCCACATATGAAATTTGAGGAACTGGATGAGAAAAAAAGAAAGAAGTTGTTGTCGGCTTTGACAGTAAAGCTTATTGAGCAGGGGTGCGATGAAATAGAATGGAAAAAAACAGTTTATTATGGCAAAAATTACGGCAATCTTTTTGATATATCTTCAAAGCTAAATGCTTGCGCCCGCCTGAATGAAGCGGGTATAGGAATTAGTTTATGCTTAATGGATAAAACAGCCATGGACAAGGCAGAGCTTATACAGGAAAAGTATAGAGATGAGATAAGAAAGGAGATGAAGCAACTTGAGAAAAAGGAGCCGTATGAAAAGAACAATTTCATTTATTTCTACGTTGATAAGCCAGCATTAGCTGGCGTGTTGGCCGGACTGGCGTTAAAATATCTGCCCCAATTTAAGAAAGGAAAACCAGTTTTTGCTCTCGCTTATAATGAGCTGATAGACATTTCTGCCAGAGCAGATGAAAAAATGGTTGAAAATGGAGTGAATCTTGGCCTAGCAATAAAAAAGGCCGCTGAAAAAGTAGGTGGCATAGGAGGAGGACATCCAATAGCCGCTGGAGGGAAGGTGCCGAAAGAAAAAGAGAATGACTTTCTTGATGCATTGGATAAAGAGCTGGAAAAATGAAGCAGCTTATAATATGTGAAAAAAATATTGCGGCAAGAAGGATTGCATATATACTTTCGAATGGCAAGGCAAAACAGGGGAGAGTATATGGAGTGCCTTACTATTATTTCAATAATACCATTGTTGTTGGACTCAAGGGACATATTAAAAAGCTGGATTTTCCAAAGGAATATGCAAAATGGAGTGAGATAGAGCCGAAAAGGCTCATAGATGTTGAGCCAATAAAGAAAATAGGAGAATGGAAAATAGCAAATGCAATAAGAACTCTCGCCAAAGACGCAAGCAGAGTAATAATAGCAACTGATTATGATAGAGAGGGCGAACTAATAGGGGCAGAGATAATGGATTTGCTGCCAAAGGGCATTGAAATAAAGAGAGCAAGATTCAGTGCAATTACACCCAATGAAATAAGAAGAGCATTTGAAAATCTGGAGAGGATTGACTTAAATTTAGCCAAGTCGGCAGAGGCTAGACAGTATATAGATCTAATATGGGGAGCAAGTTTAACCCGATTTATTTCTTTAGCTTCAGAGCAACTGGGCAAGGACTTTTTATCTGTTGGAAGAGTTCAATCACCTACTTTAGCTTTAATTGTAGAAAGAGAAAAAGAAATACAGGAATTTGTTCCGAAGCCTTTCTGGAAAATTAAAGTTGTGTTTGAAAAAGATGGCGTAAAATTTACTGCCGAATATCCGGAAAAAATATGGGATGAAAAGAAGGCTAAAGAAATATATGAAAAAGTAAAGAAGGAAAAGAAGGGCATAGTTAAATTCTATGAATGTAAAATCAGGCAGGATATGCCTCCGCCTCCATTTGATACAACTTCATTTTTGAAAGAGGCTTCACAACTCGGCATATCAACTCCGCAAGCAATGAAAATTGCTGAAGAGTTATATATGAATGGCTTAATTTCATATCCGAGAACAGACAACACTGTTTATCCCCCTCTGCCATTTAAAAATATATTGGAAAAGTTGGCAAAAGTTTATCCAGAAGAAGTTAAGCAGGTTTTCTCCATGCTGAGAAGTAAACCAGTTTCTGGCAAAAAATTCAGCAAGGATCATCCTCCCATTCATCCAGTAGATGCTGCCAAGCTTGATGGCATGCATGCAAAAATATATGATTTGATTGCTCGTCGTTTCATGGCAACGCTGAGTAAAAACGATGTGCTCGAAGTAAAGAAGGCAGAGATTGATGTTGCAGGAGAAAAATTTGTGGCAAATGGACTCATAATAAAGGAAAAGAACTGGAGGAAGGTGTATCCAGCTAGGCTTGATGAAAAAATTCTGCCAGAGTTGAAAGAAGGAGAGGAAGTTGAGATTGTGGAAGCAAAGAAAGTAAAGGATGAGACAAAGCCGCCTAAACGCTATACACAGGGAAGCTTGATAGTTGAAATGGAAAAGCTCGGATTAGGAACAAAGGCAACAAGACATGAAATCATAGGCAAATTATATGAAAGGAAATACATAAAAGGAAAGTACATCACGCCAACACCAGCAGCTTTTGCAGTCGTTGAAGCATTGAAGCAAGGGGCAGAAATAATAACAAAGCCAGATATGACTGCCCATCTTGAAAAGGAGATGGATAGAATTGCTGAGGGAGAGAAAAAATTCGAGGAAGTTATTGAGGAATCAAAACATATACTGAGGAAAGCATTTGATGTGCTCCAAGAAAAAGAAGGCGAGATAGGAGAGGCAATAAAAGAGGCAATAAGCAAACAGAATTATTTTGGCAAATGCAATAAGTGTGGGGGCGATCTAATTTTAATTAAATCTGGTAGAGGTAAGCGTTTCATAGGGTGCTCAAACTTTCCAAAATGCAGCAACAGCTATGCTCTGCCTCAAAAGGGCAGTGTGTACTTTGAAGGAAAATACTGCAGCAAATGCGGTGCGCCAATAATAGCAGTAATATATAAAGGCAAGAAATGGGAAAAATGCGCAGATATGAATTGCAATAAAAATTAGGCTCCGCCTTTCCTTTCCCTTGATTTCGGCCTAAGCCTTTTTGAACCGCATCTCCTGCATTTCTTAGCCTTTAAAGGATTGCGAGCATTACAGCTCATGCATATGAGCTTGTTCAACATGCGAGCCTCAGCCTCAGGAAATCGAGCCATGATGGTAAAATAAGGCATATTTATAAAGATTTGGATAGGATGCAAAATCTTCTATTCGCAAATCATAAATTATGCAAAGCATTTTTTAATTCATGAAATGGACTTGCATCTTCATTTCATTTCTTTTGCTTCTATCTTCATTTAGCGGTTCTCTTCTAATTAAAAACTCTTGCTGTTTAAGCGAGAATGGAAACATCCTTTATGTAGGTGGAGGTGGCGAAGGAAATTATAGTAACATACAGGATGCCATCAACGATGCAGAAGATGGCTATACAATTTATGTTTATCCTGGTTATTATAATGAAAGGGTGGTGATAAATAAGAGTATTTCATTGATTGGAATTGTTGAAAATGGGGAAAAGCCGGTTATAGATGGAAATGGGACTGAAACAATATGGGTTGCGGTGAATGACACATCTGTTAAAAATTTCGTTATAAAGAATGTAAGGGGTTCTGCTGGCCCTCATAGAGGCATACTGGCAGCTCGAATTTACAAACTTCGAAATATTCATATAGAAAATAACACCATTTTTGCTGCTCCTCCGATAGTAATGAGTGCAAATTATTCAACTATTGCGAATAACACAATAATTGGCAAGGGGGATGGGATACTTTCCTCTGGCTTTAAAAATAAAATAATCTTCAATAATGTCTCCAATTGCAGTAAAGACAAATTTTCGATAGCAATTTCTGTAGCTGGAAGATACAACATGGTTTACAAAAATATCATTCATAACAATTCCATTGGAATCTCGTGTTATGGTAAGTATAACAACATTTCCTATAACATCATTTATAAGAATAGCGTAGGAATTGAGATATGGGAAGTTTTTAGCCCATCATCATACAATGAAGTCCATGATAATTTCATATATAAATGCGAGAAAGGAATTGAATTGTCAGCATCTTATAACCGCATATTCAAAAACAACATTTCTT
>Ga0164310_10001841_pt1 | contig 12112 bp, 19 predicted proteins | sample GuaBasSedimGuay1_FD_121795 | JGI IMG/M metagenome (GOLD analysis project Ga0164310, IMG submission 121795) | Subseafloor sediment microbial communities from Guaymas Basin, Gulf of California, Mexico - Guay1, Core 4569-9, 0-3 cm | ecosystem: Environmental > Aquatic > Marine > Hydrothermal vents... | reverse complement strand
TTTCAGAGTTGAATTGATAGCGAAGATCCTAAAGTGGGGGGATGAAACTGGAAAATTGAGTAGCTTATTAATGTTGAAAGAAGCCGTTGAAAACCTCGAAAATGCATCCGACAAAGCCGAAGATGTAGCGGATATAATTAGGGGAATCATAGCTGTAGGGCTCTAGCGGTTAAAGTACTTCCTCTAGGCTTGGCCACTTTCAGCCTTTACTTTCAACACCTCCTCGATGGCTTTAGCGACGACCTCCTGCCCTATCTCTCTAAACGCCCGCACCTTTAGACCCGATAAATCCCAACTAATTCTCCCCTCTTTCAGGGAATAGGGTACCTCAATTCTCACGAGATCGCCCTTAGAGAGAGCAAGGTGCTTCACGAAGACTTCATAGAGTAGGCTGTTGATCTCTCCCGCGGCCCTGGCGACCTCCTTTGGATCGAGGGTACCAGACTTTATCTTTTGGGAAAGCTGGGCGAAAAGTGTCCTCCGGAGTTTGTCTGCATAAGCTCCGGCTAGGACTACCCCTGTCCGAACTACCCCCTCTTCAGGCTTCTTGACACCTTCCGCCATCACTTGATAAATTCTGTTACATGCTTATAAGTGATGATTAGAAAAGCATTAAAATTTCAGGGTATTGAGTTCAGGGCGCTATGGGTCTTCTTAAGGAGAGGGATAAGAGGTTTCTGCAGTCCAAGTTTAAGACGCAGTTAAGGGGAGAGGTTAGGCTGATAGTCTTCACCCAAGAATTTGAGTGCAAGTATTGTGAGGAGTTGAGGGAACTTTGTAAAGAAGTCGTCTCTCTAAGCGAGAAGATAACGACAGAAATCTACGACTTTCAGTCCGATAAACAGCTAGCGGAAAAATGGAAAGTGGATAAGATACCCGCACTCCTCGTCTTCGGTCAGAAGGAATACGGGGTAAGATATTTTGGGATTCCGAGTGGTTATGAATTCACGGCGCTCGTAGACGATATAATAGATGTTTCAAGAGGGACTTCAAGGCTTCATCCTAATGTAAAAGAGAAGCTGAAAGAAATCAAGCAACCCGTACACATCCAAGTCTTCGTCACGCCGACTTGTCCATATTGTCCGCTTGCCGTGAGAACCGCCCATCAAATGGCCGTAGAGAACGAGAACATAGTTGCCGACATGGTGGAGGCCTTGGAGTTCCCCCACTTAGCCAATAGATACCAAGTGATGGCCGTTCCGAAGATCGTAATTAACGACGCTGCATCATTTGAGGGAGCTGTTCCTGAACACGTCTTCTTAGAATACTTACTCGCAGCCATTAAAAAATAAGCATGGAGGCTTCAACACTTAATTTCTACTTAGTTAAGGTGAAGGATTGAAATGGCCTCTCTCTCGAGGGTTCCGGTGGAGGTCTTCGTCGAGAATATCGGCAAATTCGAAGGAGAGCTGATAAGGTTCTACGCCCCCTTAACCGTTCAAGAAATCGTGAGGATGCTCCCCATCGAAGGCGCCGCAGCGCTCTGGGATTACGCGGTATATTTTGAGATCGAGATCTCTAGGGGATTGGAGAAGGAGGTTAAGAAGGTCGAACCGGGAGATATATTGTTTTGGCCCCCTAGGAGCTACGTTCTCCTAGCTTTCGCGGAGGCGATGCCAGCAGCTCAGATGATGAAGATAGGAGAGTTTAAAGGAGATTACAGCAAACTTAAAGAAGTTAGACCCGGATCAAAGATAGTGATTAGAAGGCGTGAATAGGCGCAGACTCACTTCTTTGCTTTCTTTTTCTTCGGCTTTTCCTCCGCTTTCTCTGAAACCAGGGCTTCCTTTATCGGCTCATAGATCTTAAGCCTGCTATCTCCCTGAACTAGCCTGATATACTTCTTCTCCGCTAAACTCGAGAGGACTTGCTTTGCGATCGAGATCCTAATGCCAAACTTCTCCGCGAGAATGAAGGGAGTTAGATACGGCTGAGTCTTTATGAATTCTAGGACCTCTTCCATCGGCGGTGGAATAACGCTGCTCACAACCTTTTCTCTGGCCTCCCCTCCTCTACCCGCAGCCGCTTGCCTCGCAGTCCTCTTCTCCAGCTGGCTCAAGGTGGGTTTCTTAGGGCCGCCCACGTCCTCCTCACTGCCATATAGACCCCTACTTCCCTAAGATAAACCCTATTCTCCGAAAAGAACTAATGCGGCCTCAGAGATTGGTGAGTGGAGTGAGGCTCAAGGAATTCTTAGAGACGCGGGTTCCCGAGGTACCGAGGGACCTGCTTCCAGCCCGGGCTAAGCGCATAGGCGGAGTCGCCTTGCTCAGACTTAGACCTGAGCTAGAGGGATATAGAAGGCAGATAGGGGAAGCTGTTAAGGAATTTTACGGCGTAAGATCTGTTTATCTGATTAGGGGGATTGAGGGAGTCGAGCGGAGACCGTGTTTAGAGCTGTTGGCGGGAGAGCCCGTGGCCGAGATTACGCACCGCGAGTACGGCTGCGTCTTCAAACTCGACTTAACGAGACTCATGTTCTGTCTTGGTAACAGCTTCGAGAGACTGAGAATCGCCGGCTTAACCGCTAGGGGAGATGTCGTCGTCGACATGTTTGCGGGCGTAGGGCAATTCACGATCCCGATCGCCGTCCTAGCTGAGCCCAGTAAAATCTACGCCATCGAGATAAATCCAGATGCCTACCGATATCTCCTCGAAAATATACGGCTGAATGGAGTAGAAGATGTCGTCGAGGCGATCCTCGGAGATTGTAGAAAAATTGTCCCGGAAAGGCTTTCGGGAATCGCCGACAGGGTGATTATGGGATATTTCGGGGGGACGATCAAAGCGCTCTCCGCGGCGTTGTCTGCTCTGAAACCCGAGGGAGGCATAATTCATTTCCATGAGCTCGCCAGGAGAGGAAGTGAAGAGGGTTTTGTAAAAGGAGTTTTAGAAGCTGCGGGGAGACTGGGATTCGAGACTCGATTGATCTCCTGGAGGAAGGTTAAGAGTTATTCAAAGACGAAGAATCACATCGTGATAGACTTCTTGGCAGTAGAGACTTAAACTATTATGCTCGCAGCATTAGCTATTCTTGGCCATCTTTCAGCCGCTTCCCTGGCGACAGGGCCCTTTATCTCGGTCGCCTTAAGATCGCCTTCCGGGGTCACGAGCACGGCGGCCGTATCCTCGAACATGATCCAGGTGCCGTTCGGCCTCCTATAGGGCTTCCTCTGCCTGATTATCACGGCGTGCATCGGCTTCTTCCTCAGGTCTATCGGCCCCTTCTTAACGGTCACGGAGACCAGGTCCCCGACGGCCGCGCACGGGTGCTGCCTCCTCCTAGTCTTGATCCCATGAACTTGGATTATCTTTAGTAGCTGGGCTCCTGAATTGTCCGCGCAGGCTATGAGCGAGCCCACGTTTATCGTCCTAGGTATGTTAGGTCTGCGCTCGAGGACCCCTACCGCGGCGACCGCCCTGCTCCTCCTAGACATGAGCCACCACCTCAACAGGCTTTTCTCGAGGCTTTAAACATCACTTTTCCAGCTTCTCGATCACGACGAAGCTGACGGCCTTGCTAAGGGGCCTGCACTCCGCGATTTTGACCAAATCCCCCTCCTTAACATCGATACATGGGGGTAGGTGGGCGGGAATGTTACTCCTCCTCCGCTCATATCGCTTGTATTTTCGGACATAATGCAGGTATTCACGTCTAACTATCACGGTTTTGGGCATCTTCTTCTTATAAACGACGCCTGTCAAGATTATGCCACGTACCTTTAGGTGACCGTGAAAGGGACAATTAGGGTCATCGCATTCCCTCTCAGGCGGCTTAACCGGTATTCCTATGTTTCTAGTCACCACCTTCTCACCCTCTTCTTCAACCTCTCTTCGGGTCTTCCGATAAGCGTATGTCCCTCAACTAAAACCCTTTCCCCGGAGGGTAGGGTGAACTCGAAGAGGTAGGCGTTCTTTGGTAGCATGACGATTTTCCCATCTTCTCTCAAGACCCTGATCATGTTCTTGGTCTCTCCCACGATCTCTCCTACGTGGACGTAGTCTCCCTTAAGAGGCTTTGCCCTCACTCTCAGACCTAAAAGTTCATGCCGCAGTATATTCTTCGGGGTTAAAGTCTTGATTCTCAAACCTAATTTAGGGGGGAAACCGTTAAATTAAAGCCATTCGATTCACAGCTCAACCTCGAGTTCGGGGTCTGAGAGATAGATGGAGGATTTAACCGGATCATAAGCCATGGCAATTGCCCTGATCTCTATTCCCCGATCCTTGGCCGTTAAGAGAAGTGTGGAGAGCTCTTGGTCTGCTTGAAAATTAGGTTTAAAAGCTGAGACCTTTGGGAGCGCGGCTATGAATAAGAGCATCCCGCGGCAACCTTTCTCTGCGGCTTTAATGAGGTCTTTAATCTGCTTCCTAGCCCTGATCGATGGGCAATCCGGATAGGAGGCGTAGTTACCTATCCTGAGGACCGCGCTCTTAACTTCTAAGAAGACTTTCTCTCCACCGCATTCGAGAAGATAATCCAATAGCGAGCTCCCAACCCGCACATTTCTTCTCAATATTCTACACATCTTAAGCCATGGGATGAGGTTCATCGCCCTCTCGAAGGCCTTCAGCTGGAGATGAGTATCTATGATCGCTCCAAGCTCATCGTCTCTCACCGCGAACAATCTGTACCTTAATTTGCTGGGACTGACGAGTTCTGTACAGAACCCCTCCCTTCCTTTTCCTAAATAATCTAGGAGACGACCGGTGTTGCACAGATAGGCTTTAAGAACACGGTCTCCGATGGAGATGTTAACGACAAAGCGATTCACTCTCTCGAGGACCTTGCACCTGATTGTGGGGTTGACTTTAAGCAGCTCTGCAATAACCGATGACATGATTCGAAAATTAATTAGTTGATGATTGGGATAGAAGCTTGGAAACCGATTCTAGGATTCGTTTCTTCACGTCTTCATCAGGTTTTCCCTTAAACTCCACGACATCGATCACCGAGAAGTTTGCGGACCTAAAGCGCTCGGCGAGTTTCTTTCCTGCGACCCCCGCCCACCCATGTGAACTCAAAACTAAGATGGGCTTGTTTGGAGGAATCTTCCTCGCTATCAAGTCGGCAACATGAGAGATCGTTGGGAAGACAGCATTTTCATAGGTCGGGGCAATTATTATCAGCGACTCAGAGTCAACGGCATCGCCTATTATCTTGTTGATCGAAGCCCATCTCACATCGGTGAAGCCGTAAGTTATTACCCGCTTGCCCTGCTTCTTGAGCTCCTCGGCGACGATATTTCCCGCTTCCTCACAAGACCCATACATCGAAGCATAGATCACTAAGACTTTTCCCTCTTCCGGGATCCCATCCGCGATCTTGAGATAGTATTCAATAATCCTCTCGGGGTTCTTCCTCCAGATCAATCCATGGGCCGGGGCGATCATCCTTATTTCCAGCCTTTGATCCATAAGCTTCTTAACATTTCTCGGGATGTGCTGCCTGTAACTTCCTATTATCGTGGAAATGTATTCCCGGACAAATGGGAGATAACTTGAGACAACTTCGTCATCGTCGTCAAAGATCGCCGGGGGAATTGAGAATCCTCCGAAGGCATCCCCGGAAAAGAGTATTCCATGACCCCTAAGATAGGTCATAATGGTTTCAGGCCAGTGAAGCCATGGAGTATGGAAGAACTCTAAATGGAGACCTCCCAAGGAAAGGCGTTCACAATCCTTCACGGCCCTAAATTTGACATCAATTCCGTAGAATGCCCTCATCATGCCTCTGACAAGCGGATGCCCCAGAACCTCTGCCCTGAAACCATTTTCCTCCAAGATCTTTACAAGCGACCCACTGTGATCCGGTTCCATATGGTGGACTATCACATGCGTTATATCCCTGATATCAATTAGATCCTTCAAGGTCTCCGAAAAATCGTCGGCGTATTCCCGTTTCCAGCCATCCACCAAGATGACCTCGTCCTCGCCCGTTAAGAGATAGGAATTGTAAGTAATCCCGTTTTCGATCTCCCAGAGTGCCTCAAAATATCTCACCTCATCGTCATCAACCCTGAGGAGGGATAACTCCTTTGAAATCTGTTTTGAGTGGATTTTAGGCAAGTTTTCTCACCATAAATAAAAATGATGATATTGAAAAGGCTCACTTAGATGATTTCCAAAGCCCGTGAATGTTACAATATTCCCTGGCGCTGATTTCTTCTGCTTTGATTTGGAACTCGGCCTCCGGTTTATCTCCCGGGTTTAGAAACTTCCTATACACCCGATCACCCGCTATCAATTCGATCCATTCGATGTAGTGGTTTTGCTCCATTGGGTGAGGAAACGATCCAACCTTCACCTTTATTCCCGTCTCCGTCTTCTCGATAACCGGCAAGTGCTTCTCCAAACCCATGTCCTTGACTTTCTCCCCGAGCGGGATCATGGGCTGGCCGCAGCAGACGAGTTGGCCTATTCCCGGGTGAAGAACCTCGATTATGTTTCCGCAGACCTCACACCTATAGATTTGAAGTCTCTCAGTCAAATTCACAACCCTCATTAAATCTCCTCGAGGATACCGGTAAAGAAATCATGATGCTCTTCTTCATCAGCGAGTATCTGCTCGAATAGCTTGGCCGTCGTCGTATCCCCCGTCTCGCGGGCTTTTTGAATAATTTGCTTGTAGAATTTTATCGCGTCTTCTTCGTCTTTCACATCTTGCTCGATCATCTCTTTCAACGTCTTCCCGACATTTATTGGGGCCGGCTGGGTTGTCGGTGTTCCTCCGAGATAAGTCAATCTCTCCGCGATTAGTTCGGCGTGCTTCATCTCGGCTATGGCTATGGTTCTCAGCTCCTCCTTCACGGCGAATCCCTTGACGCCCTTCCACTGGACATGTTGCCACATGTATTGTATCGCGACCTGGAGTTCCCGGGCGACTGCCTCGTTTAACATTTCCAAAAGCTCCTTAGAGGACATGCACAAGTCACTTACTGCCTCATGTGATTTTAAAGTTTCTTATAGCAGAACCACCAGTCGAAGCACTCGAATTCCCCGGCCCTCGCCTTCTCAAGTCTATCCCTTGCGGCCTCCTCGTCGCTGGCGGGTGGGATTATTACCTTGTCGCCTATCAGCTCATTGTTTGGCCAATTGGCTGGCATCGCGACGCCGCTTTCATCGGAGATTTGCAGGGCCTTCACGAGCCTCAGTATCTCATCCATGTTCCTCCCGACCTCTTGTGGGTAATAAAGAACCGCCCTGAGTATCCCCTTCGGATCCACTATGAAGACCGCCCTAACGGTGTTCGTGCCCTTCCCGGGGTGGATCATGCCCATTAGCCGGGCTATCTTCCCCTGATCATCCGCTATGATCGGGAACTCTATCTCTATCCCGAGCTTCTCCCTTATCCACTCAACCCACTTAATGTGGCTGAATACCTGGTCTATGCTCAATCCGATGAGCTCGCAGTTCAGCTCCTTGAACTTGTCATATCTCTTCTGGAAGGCCACGAACTCGGTCGTGCACACCGGCGTGAAGTCCGCTGGATGCGAGAATAAGACAACCCACTTCCCCTTATAATCCTCTGGGAACCTTATCCGCCCCCGCGTCGTCTGGGCCTCAAAACTCGGGACCCGATCTCCTAGGAGGGGTAATTTAAAATCTTGTTCCAAAGACATACACCTCTGTTCCGCAAATTATTTATTGTCGGTCGATATTATAAACTTATGGTTCGAATTTCGGACATAACCCTCATAAAATTACTCATGGAAAATTCTAGGAGACCCTATATCGAGTTAGCTAAGATTCTCGGGGTCACAGAGGCAGCTGTTAGGAAGAGGATTAAGAGGCTTGAGGAGAGGGGCATAATTCGGAGGTACTCGGTCGAAGTAGATCCGAGGAAGCTTGGTTACGAGGTGGTGGCCTTTATAGGGCTGGATGCCGCGCCGGAGCATTATATCCGGGTAATGGAGGATCTGAGGGCAAGAGATGAGGTGATAAACCTGTATTCGACGAGCGGTGACCACATGTTGATCGCGGAGTGCTGGTTTAGGAACTCGCGTGAACTCTCGGCATTCATTAAAGAACTTGAGCGCGCAAGAGAGGTTTCAAGGGTGTGTCCGGCAATAGTACTCGAGAAGATCAAGTGATTTTTAGAGCTTTATTCCGCGTTCTCTCAGTATTGTGAGTATTCTGGCTATCCTCCTTCTGATGTTCCTAATCTGGGCGGTTTTTTCGAGGCCGCCTCCAGCCACGGTCCTGCTCCTAACGAGGACTAATTCTGCCCTGAGCCTATCTAGCTCTGCTATCAATTCTTCTGTAGATTTTTCCCTAAGCTCCCTCACTTCCTTCACCACTTCCAGTTCCCTCCGCGGCCTTGGACTCCTGAGCCGTTTCCTCCGAGGATTTTATGCTAACCTCCTCAGGCATGGGGGCATCGGGTGGATAGATCTTTACCTTAACGCCGAAAACCCCGCTCTTTAGGAGGACTGAGGCCTTCCCAACCTTGACGTATTTCAAGGCGAGGTCTCCGGACTTGGGCATTATCCCAGCGGAGAATTTTTCAGTCCTATGTCGGGCGGAGGTGAGCTTCCCGCTTATCTCTATCTCGACGCCCCTAGCCCCCGCATCCATTATCCGCCTCAATGCCCAGAAAGCTACTCTTCTATGCCTTACCCCTCGTTGAAGGGCTTGGGCGATCCTGTGCGCCATTACGTGGGGGTTTAGCTCTGGGACCTCTATTTCTGCTACGGTTACATTCGGATTCTCGACCCCGAAACGCTTCTCAAGCTCCTCCGTGATCTCCTTTATCGTCCTCCCCCTCGATCCTATGACCCTCCCGGGTCTCATGGCGTAGATCGTCACCCGGGTCCCCATGGGCGTGAAGAAGATGTCTACTCCTCCAAAACCGGCGCCCTTGAGCTTCTCGGCCAAGTACTCGTATATCTCGCCTTTCTTGATCTTGGTCTTGAGGATGTTCTTAATCGAGGACATCTAGCCCTTCACCTCGCCAACTACCTCGATATGGACGAGCTGCTTATCATAGGGTGTGGCCCTTCCAAACGCCCTCTCGATGAATTTCCTAATCCTCCTCCCCTTATGGGCCGCAGCATGGATTATCACAACCTCATCTGGGTCGAAGCCCTTAAAGTCTGCGTTTGCCTCGAGACTATCCAACAGCTTTAACATGTGCTTCGCGACCTTAACCGGATAACCTCCAGGACCCTTTGTCTGAGCATGATGTGCTCTTTTCTTCTTATATCTCCTGTAAGGTATCATGCGTTTCATCGCCACGACCTCTTCCAACAGCTTCCTGGCCTCAGGAATAGTCAGACCTACGATAGCTTTACATACTTCTCTACTCCATTTCGGAGATACATCTACCTCTCTTAGGCTCGCCTTGACCATTCTGGTCTCGTCGATCTCCTTCAGGGAGTAGCCCCAGTGAGGCATCGAACCCACACCCTTTTCAACTCTTCCTTGGCAAGTCTCCTCCAACCGAGCGCCCAGCCGCTATTTATCCTTTGAACTACGGCAATCATATGCCCTCATAGAAAAAGATTTACCAAAGTAAATCCCCAAGGCTAGGCAGGAAGAGGCATGGAAACGATGTCGAGCCTTATATCGCGGATAGGGGAGGAGCTACGGTCCCCGGAGCTAGCCGAGAGGATCAAGAAGATATTTGAGAAAGCCGGGATCCCATGGGACTTAAACCCCACCGACCTAGACATCAATCGCTTTGAGGCAGTAGCGAACTCCATGATAGAGGAGCTGGACCCAAGCGAGGGGAGGCTGGTTTATGGGAAGCTCCTAGAGAAGCTTAGAGAATGTGGGAGCAGGCTCCCGGAAATCCTAGAGGAAAAAGTCTTCCCCGAGAAGCTGCCGCCTGAGAAACGTAAAGAAAGCTTCGGGGAAATAGTTCTCCACGTAGATCCTGAAGAAGCCGCGGAAGAAGCGAAGAGATGCCTAAGGTGTAGGAACCCTAGATGCGTAGAAGCATGTCCACTGCATTTCCCGGTCCCGTCATTCCTCAAACTCACCGCCGAGAAAAAATTCGACAACGCGTGCAGAATCTTCTTGAGCCTCATACCCACACCCGCGACCTGCAGCAGGATCTGCATCGGATATTGCGAGGAGGCGTGTACGTTAAATCAGTTAGCTGGTAAACCCGTTAAGATTAGAAACGTGAAGCGGGCGATCTCTGAGGTAACCGATGCTTCTGAGAACCTCCCCAAACCCAGACCCCATACAGGATTAAAGATCGCGGTCGTGGGATCTGGGCCGGCCGGGTTAACCGCCGCATATCACCTGAGGCTTCTCGGACATTATGTCACGGTATTCGAGGCGTCGGATAGAATTGGTGGAATGTTGATAGACGCTATTCCCGAATTTAGGCTGCCTTCACGCGTCGTCGAAAAAGAGCTAGAGCTTCTGAGAATTCTGGGGATCGAGTTCAAGCCAAAGACCCTCATAGGCAGGGACCTCATGATCGATGATCTATTCAACCAAGGATACCATGCAATATTCATAGCAACGGGCGGAGGAGAACCACTTGTCCCTAAAATCCCCGGATTGGAATTGAAAGGAGTTCATATGGCATTAGATTTGTTGAGAAAAGTCAAGCGAGGTGAACACGTGGATATCTCCGGAAAAGTCTGGGTGATCGGTGGGGGAGATGTAGCGATGGACGTTGCCAGGACCGCCCTTAGACTCGGAGTGGAAGAAGTGAAGATAATGTATCGCAGGAGCAGGAGGGAGATGCCTGCCGATGAGAAGGAAATCGACGCGACACTCGAAGAAGGGATAGAAATAGTATTCCTAACTCAGCCAATTGAACTCATAGGAGAGGAAGGTAGGCTTAAGAAGATAAAGTGCGTCAAGATGAGGCTCGGTGAACCCGGACCCGATGGCAGAAGGGTTCCAATACCGATACCGGGGTCAGAGTTCGAAGTGGATGCTGATCACGTGATTTTCGCTATCGGCGGAAGACCCTCTACGAAGTGGATTAGAGAGGAAGATGGCATAGAATTAACTGGGAGAGGGCTGATAAAGGTCGATGAAAAACTAGCGACTTCGAGACCGGGAGTTTTCGCCGGAGGAGACGTTGTGAGGGGGTTATCGACTTACACCATTGCCACCGCTGACGGAATTAAGGCGGCGAAGGAAATAGATCGTTATCTGAGGGCTCAGCGATATTCTAAGACCACCATCACGTGATCACGTTCATAGGGTTCAAGAGAGAGAACTTCTATGGGCTTCAAACCATTCTTTTCCAAGATCTCGATCTCCCGCCTATAGACGACTTCGGGCTCTTGAACGCTGTCTATGCTCCTCGCCTTAACCGCAAGTAGCCCATGACCACCATCCTTGAGCATGAGCCTCGCGTTATCAACGAAAAGTTTTGCCTGCTCGGGCTGGGCAACATCGCAATAAATCACATCAACTTCGCCGACAATCGGCGCGTAGATCCCGGGCTTCCTCGCGTCGGCGAAGATTGGGACGACGTTCGGCCGCTTATCCGATACATTTTGCTTGAACTGTATCATCACCCTAGATGCGAATTCGACGCCATAGAGCACGCCATCTTTGCCTATTACGTCCGAGACGTGGCTGGACGTGGTCCCAGTCGCCGTTCCCAGGTAAAGAACCCTTGTCCCCGGTTCGATGAACATATTCTTCAAACCCTTCATAATCGCGGCGGCGAGCTTACTCCTATATGGAATCCAACTCCGATACTCTTCGGTACCCGACCTGTAAAGCTTCTCACCGTAAACTTGGACCCCTGGCGCAAGGTTCTTCGTCGCTAGAATTTTCTCCGCGTCCTTTATCCAGAAGACACCTTTGAATCGCTCATGGGGGATTACCTCAACCATTTTTCAAAAAATAGAATTGTCCAAGCAGTCTTTAATTATTTCCTCTTACGCTTGGGCTTCCCCTTCCTCGGCCTCTTCTTTGGAGGCGGCTGCGCATACTTCTTCTTTATCTCCGCAAGCCTCTCTTCCAAAGCTTTTCTCAGCTCCGCGCTCCTATCCTCTCTGGAGAAGTCATCTATCCTCGCGGCTAAGGCTATCTTCGAGGCCAGCAACCTCGCGATCTTCCCCCGCTGCCATCTAGGAGAACCATGCACATATGGATGTTGGAAGATAATCCCGTGTTTCGGAGCACCCCT
>Ga0164310_10001840_pt1 | contig 12116 bp, 14 predicted proteins | sample GuaBasSedimGuay1_FD_121795 | JGI IMG/M metagenome (GOLD analysis project Ga0164310, IMG submission 121795) | Subseafloor sediment microbial communities from Guaymas Basin, Gulf of California, Mexico - Guay1, Core 4569-9, 0-3 cm | ecosystem: Environmental > Aquatic > Marine > Hydrothermal vents... | reverse complement strand
AGGGCCATACCTTGACACTATTATATCTCCCCTTTCTAAGCGTGAGGGTGAAGACAATGTACTGGCATCCTCATCATCAACGAGCAACTGTTCACCTGTAAGAGGTATAATGTTCGCATCCGCAGCTTCAGCTTCAACCCCTTCTTCTACTGCACCCGAAACCATCCCAGAAATTGTAGATATTACTAACAGGGCGCCAACCAAAACTGGTGAAATACTTTTTCATTTTCACCACCAAAAATATAATGCGTTTTTTTTCATAAATGTTTTGAGAAATGATTGACGGACAGATAATGAGTTAAAAATATATTGTTAACGGCAAGCAAAATTGCTTCATGAAAACAACAAACGTGAAAATAGCTTTTTTACTTGTTAAAATAATAAATCAGCATAATTGTTACTCCAAGAATAACAAAAATTATCCATAGAATGTAGATGTATGTGAGTCTCTTCATCCATCTTGCCTTCTTCTCTGGAGTGTCGAAAAACTCGCCCAATATTGCATCTTCTTCAATCTTCATGTCTCTCAAGCAATGCCTTTATTCTTTTCCTTCTGAAGAAATCCTCTCTTTCTCTTTCTTCAAGCTGTCTTTCTATATATGTGATTGTATTAAGAAGGCGGGGAATGAAAATGTATTCTAGTGCATTAACTCTCCTCTTTGTTTTTTCTATTTCTTTTGCCAACATTTGCACACTGCCTTCAATCTCAGCCACTTCTATCAATTTTTCTAGTGCTTCATTAGCTTTTTTCACTGCTTCGTCAAACTCCGCACATGTTGAAAAAATGCTATATTCTGGCATCTCTGCTTTTTCGATCTCAAATTTTGGGATTGCTACACCCATTATATTTTTCTTACTCACATTAACTTCTCTTTCTCTTGCCATCTTATCTGCTATGTAACGAAGTCTCTCCTCCCCCATTATCATCTCTGCCATAATCAATGATTTGTATGCTTCCTGTAACTTTTCCTCCATTTCTTTTCTCTTTTCCTTCCTTTTCTTTATCAATTCAAAGAAAGAAGAAACGAGGGCATCTCTTTTTTCAGAAAGCAACTGATGCCCTTTTACAGCTAATGCTTTCCTTTTCCTTATTTGCAACAGTTCCATTCTTGTTGGAGTAACTCCCTCTATTATCTCCTTTGCCATTTTAGCCTCGATAATATTTAGCTATATACTTATCATCAATCTTTTTCAACTCAGCCTTCGGAAGCATTGAAAGAAGCTCCCATCCCAAGTTCAGAGTTTCTTCAAATGTTCTGTCTTCATCCTTGCCCTGCTTGACAAAGCGCTGCTCAAACTCATCTGCAAACTCCAGGAATTTTTTATCCCTCTCTGTCAAAGCCTCCTCGCCAACAACAGCTACCAAATCACGCAAATCACATCCTTCTGCATATGCAGCATACAACTGGTTGGAAAGCTGATGATGATCTTCTCTTGTCCTCCCTTCTCCTATTCCCTCCGCCATTAATCTCGATAATGAAGGAAGAACTGCTACAGGAGGATATATACCTTTGTGATGCAATTCCCTGGACAAAACAATCTGTCCTTCAGTAATATAGCCAGTTAAATCTGGAATTGGATGAGTGATATCATCATCTGGCATTGTGAGTATTGGGATCTGTGTTATTGTTCCTTTCTTACCCTGTATTCTTCCCGCCCTTTCATAAATTTGAGCCAGATCAGTATACATGTATCCAGGATAGCCACGCCTGCCAGGCACTTCTTCACGAGCTGCTGAAATTTCTCTCAATGCTTCAGCATAGTTAGTCATATCTGTAAGAATGACTAAAACATGCATTCCTTTATCAAAGGCGAGATACTCTGCGGTTGTTAAGGCAACCTTAGGCGCTATAAGGCGCTCAATAACAGGGCTGTTTGCCAGATTTAAAAATAACACACTCCTCTCTATTGCTCCTGTTTCCTCAAAATCTTTCATGAAGAAATCTGCTTCTTCAGCTGTAATTCCCATTGCGCAAAATATGACAGCAAATTCTTCTTCTTGCCCCGTCACCTTCGCCTGCCTTGCTATTTGAGCAGCTAATTCATTGTGCGGCAGACCAGCACCGCTGAAAATTGGCAATTTTTGTCCTCTAACCAGAGTATTCATTCCATCTATAGTTGAGATGCCTGTCTGTATGGGGTCGCGTGGATATTCTCTGGCAGATGGATTCATTGGAAAGCCATTGACATTTCTTATATCCTCTGGGATAGGTGAAGGGGCTCCATCGATGGGCATTCCTTTTCCGTCAAAAACTCTGCCAAGCATTTCTGTTGAAACGCCTATTTCCATTGGTTTGCCAGTGAAAACAACGCTCGTAGCTTTTGTGTCAAGGCCGCGTGTACCCTCAAAAACTTGTATGACAGCTTTTCCTTCAGCTGCCTCCAGAACTTGCCCCATTCTTTCCTCGCCATGTGATTCAATTTTAACAATTTCTCCATAACCTACTTCCCTTATTCCTTCAACAATAATAAGTGGGCCAGCAATTTCAGATACCGTAGAGTATTTTATCCCTTCCATTTTTATCCCCTCATTAACCTCTTTATTTCCTCCTCCATTTCCTTTTCTATTTGCTTAAATCTTTCCTCCCATTCTTCATTGGGCGTGGTAGCCATTCTTGCTATTGCTTCCTTGCTTTTCAATTCTTTTAACTTTTCAAAATCAACTCCTTTTTCAACTGCCTCTCTCATCAAATGATAGAATTTGAGCATTATTCGCAACATTTCATACTGCTTTTTGTGCGGGCAATATGTATCGACTTCATGATATGCATTCTGCTGCAGAAAATCTTCTCTTATGATGCGAGCTCCTTCTAAAACAACTCTATCCAAAGGCGGCAAAGCATCTGGACCGACAAGCCTTATAATCTCTTGCAACTCATCTTCTTTCTGCAATAAAGCCATCGCTTCATTGCGCAATTCAAGCCAGTCTTTGCCAACATTCTTTTCCCACCATTCCTTAACTCTATCCAGATATAAAGAATAGGAACGGAGCCAGTTTACCGCCGGAAAATGACGACGGTCTGCCAGATCAGAATCTAAAGCCCAGAATACTTTTACTATTCTTAACGTATTTTGTGTTACTGGCTCAGAGAAATCTCCTCCAGGAGGTGAGACTGCTCCAACTATTGAAATTGAACCTTCCTTATCTTTGCTTCCCAATACCTTTACTCTTCCAGCTCTCTCATAAAATTCTGCGAGACGCGAAGCTAAATAAGCGGGATATCCTTCTTCGCCTGGCATTTCTTCAAGTCTTCCAGATATTTCTCTTAAAGCTTCAGCCCATCTGCTTGTTGAATCTGCCATTAAAGCGACATCATATCCCATATCTCTATAATATTCTGCCAATGTAATACCAGTGTATATTGAAGCTTCTCTTGCAGCAACAGGCATGTTTGATGTATTGGCGATGAGTATCGTTCTTTCCATCAATGGGTGGCCAGTCTTCGGATCTTTCAACTTTGGAAAGTCTCTTAGCACTTCCGTCATTTCATTGCCTCTCTCACCACAACCAATATAAACAACAATATCTGCATCACTCCATCTTGCCAGCTGGTGTTGCGATACAGTTTTCCCTGTTCCAAAGCCCCCTGGTATGGCGCCTGTGCCGCCTTTGGCCATTGGGAAGAAGGTATCGAAGACACGCTGCCCAGTTATCAATGGAACTGTTGGCGGTAACTTTTCCTTAAAGGGGCGTTGCTTTCTAACCGGCCATTTCTGTAGCATTGTAAGTTCCTTCTTTCCGTCTTTTGTTTTTATGGTTGCAATAACATCTTCAACCTTAAACTTCCCTTCTTCTATACTTTCAACAACGCCTTCTTCAATATCAGGAGGAACCATTATGCGATGCTCAATGATGGGAGTTTCTTTAACTACGCCAATAACATCTCCTCCCTTCACTTTTTCCTTTTCTTTAACAACTGGAACAAACTCCCACTTTTTCCTTCTATTTACAGCTTCAACTTCCATTCCTCTAGTTATAAATTCTCCTGCTTTTTCCATAATTTTTGGCAAGGGCCTCTGTATCCCATCATAAATGGAAGCAAGTAATCCGGGCCCCAATTCAACGGCAAGAGGCATACCAGTATTGATAACTGGCTCTCCCGGCTTTAAGCCGGTGGTATCCTCATATACCTGAATAGTTGCCACATCTTCTTTCAATTCTATAATTTCTCCAATAAGCTCTTCCTCGCCCACTTTAACCAAATCGTACATCTTTGCTCCTTTCATTCCCTTTGCCTTAACAACAGGCCCAGCCACACTAACTATTTTTCCTTTCATTTATTCCACCTCAACTCCTATTGCCCTCACAATAAGCTTTTTAATTGTATCCTCTCTTTCCATTTTCTTTTTGCCGGGAATTTCAATAATAATAGGCATCTCTTTCAATAAACGATGCTGGATTATTTTATTTCTCAACTTTTCAGCATATTCATCTGTTATAAGCAAGATGGCAATGCTTTCATCATTTACAATCTCGCTAAATTTTTCCTCATTACCATAGCATATGTTAACGCCAGCTAATTTAAACAATGCAATTGTATCCTCATCTCCTATTAAAGCTATTTTCATTCAACCACCAGCACTTTCCATGCTTCTTTCTGCATTCCTTCGGCAATTGCTTTTGCAATTGCCTTTAAGTTTCTTGCTTCATATTCCTTTTCTACTATAAATCTTATCCCTGGTCCTAAGCCGAGAGGATTTTCATTTGCAATTTCTCTGGCAGCTTTTATAATGTATTTATCCAGAGCTCTTTCTAGAGCAACAACTCCTTCCTTCTCAAAATCGACTATAGCTTGCCTTAAGAAAGGCATGTAAGATGTACCTTCAAGCATTGAAATTATTTCTGCAATGGAATCTATTTTCAGCAATTCTTTCATCTGCCATTCTGATATTTCCCATCCATTGTAGATTAAACTCCTTTCTATATTTTTCAGACCATAATATTTTCCCCTTAGTATGGTCTTGATGTTCATGACATCAATCAATATTTTGACAAATTTATCCCTCGCTTTTTTGCAGGAGTTGGGCAATTTAACTTCAAACAATTTTTCCATCATTTTTCTGTCTTTTTCCTTCTCAATCTCTTCAATTGGCATTTCAAAGTTTATTTCATAGCCATACTGCTGCAGAATTTTTTCTGCCTCTTCCTTCTCTACTCCTTTTAAATCCTGCAACAATTTCTTTCCTTCTTCGCTGAAGGCAACATATTCCTCAAGTTCTTTTTCTTCGATAATATTCCTCACTGCCTTTTTAATTGAATCTACATCCAGTTTCTCCAGATATACATCATAAAACTTTCTGACTTTCCGTGGAGAATCACTTTTTGCCATTGTTATTATTTTTGCCAGAGCTTTATCTATGCTTTTTTGAACTTCATTTGCATCTTCTCCTTCAATTATGAAATCTCTGCTCACTACATTATTCTTAAATTCTTCGAGATTTTTCAATTCGAGAAGCCTTGATAATTCCCTTTCTTTAATATAGGGATATGGTATTGCACTGAATTTTGCATTTGGATAGGCAAATTTGGATAATAAAATAAAAGAAGGCAGGAATTTTGCCACAATTGCTATTGTAGCTATTGTTACGATCAATTCAATCAACATTTTCTCCAAATAGCTTCTTTGCAATCATTATTCTTATTTCCTCTTCCTTTCTTTCAAGCAGAAAATCAAATGTTAAATCCATTTCTTTGCTTCCATCCTTTGTTTTTATTATTACTCCTCCAATCCCCTTTTTCTCTCCCTTAACTTCGATGCCCAGTTTCTCTGCAATCTTTTTATCTTCTTTTCTCGTAGCAATTATGTAGAAATCTTTTAACTCTTTCATTGCATCTTTTATCATGCTCTTAACTATTTTCTGATATTTTTTGCTGTCCAGCTTACTTAATTTTTCCTTTATTGCTTCCATGCATAACTGTATCAGTTCCTCCTTTGCATTGGTTATTTCCATCCTAGCTTTTCTTCTGGCTGCCGCCAAGATTTTTTCTTTAACTCGCTTTGCCTCTTTCTCGCCCTGCGTCTTTATCTTCTCTGCTTCTTTTTTGCCCTTTTCCTTTGCCTCTTCGATGATCTCTGCTGCTTCTTTCTCAGCCCTGCTTATGATTTCATCTATCTCTTCTTTTGCTTCCTCTTTTATTTTTTGCAGTAAATTTTCTAGGGCCATGCTCTCATAGCAAGCCGAGGCCAGTCATCAGAAGTATGGCTACAAGCAATCCAAAGATGGCTATTGTTTCTGGCATCACAGTAAATATTATACCTCTTGCTGCCACTTCAGGATTTCTGCCTACAGATGCTATGCTGGCTGATGCTACCATTCCCTGATTTATCGCTGACAAGCCTGTTAAGCCCACGATGGTGCCGATCCATATGGCTGCCGTTCCAATCCATGGCTGGGCTGCGAAATCCACTTTTGCAGCTCCTCCAAGCAGGCCAGCACCCATCATAAGCAGTATAGCTGTAAGCAATCCGTACACAGATTGTGTCATTGGCAATACCTGTAAAACGAGCAGTCTACCAAATAACTCTGGCTTCTCTGCAGTTACTGCAACAGCTGAAGTTCCCGCCAGCGTTAAACCAATTGCAGATGCAACTCCTGCTATAGCCACTGCTATCAAGCACCCCATTATTATATTCAGCTTTGCTTCTTCGCCTCCGTTCTCTGCCATGACAAACGGCATGGCAAACAGCAACATCGCCCCTACAACTAATATTCTCCATTTCGCTTTCATTTTATTTCCTCCGTATATTTTCTCCTAATCTGGAATGGCATAAATTTCTTTCCCCCTCCTTCATAAAACCTGTTGAAGAATTCAACATACTGAAGACGCAATGAATGAATAGCAGCTCCCAAGGATTGAATAAGCAGATTCGCAAAGTGAGCAACAACAAGCAGAATAGGCACCAATACTATACCAACATATGGAACGATATCTGGAAGCAATTCAGCAATAACATTAAATGCCAGAGCCATGCCCGCCGTTGCTAAACCTAAAGCCAATAAACGAGCATATGAGAGCCAGTCTCCCAAAAAGCCGGTGATTTCAAAAAAGCCCAATGCCCCGTTTCTTTTGAACAATGAAATTAAGCCAATTACTGTGAATATTATGGCAATTATTTTGGCAATGCTGCTAAGTTGCCATAGTTCGAGTAAAGTCTCGCCAATTAGCATTCCTCCTCCAATTTCAAGCATAAACCATGGAATTTGCTCTATAAATATGTCCTTCACATGTCCTCTTTTCAGATTTTTATATACAGCCAGTATAAAGCCCAAGTTCAAATGAGCCAATCCTAATATTAGTGCGATGGAAAGAATCAGAACGGGCTTGTGAATTGCATCTATCGGCAAAGTCATTCCAAAAATTTCAGCATTATAAAGCATCTTTTCAGCATCGCCATAAATGAAGCGAGGAATAAAATCTCCGAAAAAGCTATTAAATAGGAAACCAGTAATTATATTGCCCACCCCAAGCCAAATCCCAACAAAGGACCAGCTCCTTATAAATTCGCTTTCTTTAAATTTAATGTAGGCAGCTAATGAAAGGAGAAAAATCACCATGCCGTAGCCCGCATCGCCAAGCATCATGGAAAAGAAAATCACAAATGCTATGCCAAGAAATACAGTCGGATTTATTTCATTATATTTTGGTAAGGCAAACAATTCCAGAAAAGTTTCAAATGGCTTAGCCCATTTCGGATTTTCTAAATGAATAGGTGGCTCATCGGGGTTTCTTTTTGCTTTTTTAATGAATATGGCATTATTTCCTTCTGTTGCCTCCTCAACAATTTGCCTAACCTTTTCCGCATTCTCCGCCAGGCACCATCCTTCTATCAGGAAAGTATAGAGTGTTTCGCCAAAATTCCTATACACTTCTTTCCTTTCCTTTTCAATTTCTATCTCTTCTTTTATTGCCAGTAACTCCAATCTTCTCTGCCTGTAAATTTTTGCCAATCTTTTCTTTATCTCCTCTTTCTCCTTTATAGCATCCTTTATTTTTTTCCTTATTTCCTTGAGCAATTCTCTAGCTTTGCCCTCACCTTCTATTTTTATTTCCTCAAAATTTTTTATTTTGCTTACTTCCTCCTCCATTGAAGAATGAGCTACAATCAAAACAGCCCATTTATTCTCTTTCTTTTCACCAATTTTTCTGTAATAAAAATCTATATTCTTTTCTTCAAGAGAGGATAAATCTGTGGAAATTCCAAATTTTATTATCAAATATTTGCTTTTCCCGAGCCATTCCACATTTATATCAAATAACGCCAGATATTCCAGCTTTTTTTCTTCAGCTCTCAAAAATTCTATTTCTTCTTCTATCTCATTTATTCTCCTTTCATTTTCCAGAACAGTCTGCTCTATTTCTTCCAGTAATTTTTCTGCTTCCCTTATTTTTTCTTCCATGCTCCTCTTTCTAACCCTTTTCTTTTCAACTTTCTTCTTTAATAAATTTTTTATACCCTTCTTCCTCGGAGCATAACCTTTTAATATTTCTAAAATTCTTCCAAGCCTTAAATCATAACCAGCTAAAATGCCAGCATCAGGATGTATTTTCCCTTCTTCTATTCCTTTCACAGAAACCCTTTCTATTTCCATAAGCCCGCTTTCATGAAGGGCTTCAACAAGCTTATCACCATTACTTTTATGAGCAAGAATTGTAATCTTTGACATCTCGCTTGGGAGGAGCATTTTATCACATTATTATTTCTTCTATTATTTCATCTGCCAGTCCATCTATTTTATCCTTCAATTTTTCTTTGAGTATCTCTGCCTCTTTCTTAGCTTTTTCAATTATTTTTCTAGCTTCTTTCTCTGCTTCCTTTTTTGCCTCCTCAACTATAGACTCTGCCTCTTTCTTAGCTTTTTCAATAATTGCCTTTCTCTCCTTTTCAGCTTTTTCCATTGCCTTCTTAACTATCCAGTCTGCCTCTTTCTTAGCTTTTTCAATGTTTTCTAGAGCTTTTTCCTCCTCCTCTTTAATCTTCTTCAATTCTTCTATCATTTATGCTCCTGAATTGGTGAGTGATAAAAATATTTTTCTATTATAAAGGAATGTTAAAAAATTGTAGGATAAAAATGAATGATAATATCGTTGCGGCATGAATTCAGTAAAAAATTCTAGATTTTATTTCTAGAAGTGAGTGATCGAACATGGATATTAGCATTTTTATCTTTTTTATCATCATGCAAAATACCCGATACTATTCATCCAATTCATGCTTCTCTTTAATTTTTTAAAAAAACCTTTTTATATTATATGCTCTTTCTCATTGCATGCCGTTTATAAGCGACGAGGATAAAAAATACATACGGGATAGATTTGAAAAAGAAATGGAAGGAGAAGTAAAAATAATTTATTTCACACAGGATTTTGAATGCCAGTTTTGTAAAGAAACTAGACAAATTCTTGAAGAAATTACTGCTTTAAGTGATAAGATACGACTGGAAGTGCACGAGTTTGATAAGGAGAAGGAAGTTGCAGAAAAATATGGCGTAGATAAAATTCCTGCAACTTTAATTTTTGGGAAAAAGGAATATGGCATTCGTTTCTTTGGCATCCCTTCTGGCTATGAATTTTCAACGTTGATAGAGGATATAATACATGCTTCGACAGGAAAAACAAACCTTAAGGAAGAGGTTAGAGAAGAGATAAAGAAGATAGAACAACCATTACATATACAAGTTTTTGTCACTCCAACATGCCCCTACTGTCCCACAATGGTGCATATAGCTCATCAGATGGCAGTGGAAAACGAAAATATAAGGGCTGATATGATAGAGGCAATTGAGTTTCCTCACCTAGCCCAGAAATACAATGTTATGGGCGTGCCCAAAACAGTAATAAATGATGAAAGAGAAATAGTTGGAGCAATTCCAGAGGAAATGTTTCTGGAAGAAATAAAGAAAGCTCTAGGAGAAAAAAGTGACAAAAGGTAAATTTTTTAAATACAATTTATATACCAATTTGCAAGTTTTAAGGGGATAATTTGAAGTATACAAGGTTTGAAAAAGCAAGAATCATAGGGGCAAGGGCATTGCAAATTGCAATGGGTGCACCATTACTTGTAAAACCGCCTTCAGGGTTAATAGATCCTTTAGAAATTGCCCTGCTTGAATTTGAGAAAGGACGTATACCAATAACTGTGAGGAGGAGAGGAAAATATATAAAAGGGCCTGTTGTATAAGGTGGCATAATGGAAGAAAAGAAACTGTTGGTTCCAGAGGAAATGTATATATCGTGCGGCGCTGAAATAGGTACTCAGCAGAAGACAGCACACATGAAACCATTTATTGCAAAAGTGAGAAATGATGGTTTGTATCTGATAAATATTGAGGAGACAGATAAAAGAATAAGGCAGGCTGCAAAATTACTTGCCAGATATGAACCAGAAAAAGTGATGGTGGCAGCAGTCCGACATTATGCAAGGAAACCCATAACGAAGATGGCTGAAATTTGTGGATTTATTGCACAGCCTGGAAGATTTTTGCCCGGCACTTTAACAAATCCATTGTGCGGTAATTATCATGAGGTGGATATTTTACTTGTTAATGATCCAATAGGAGATAAGCAGGCAATGGCAGAAGCAATAAAAATTGGAATACCCATCGTCGCCTTATGTGATACAAATAATGAGACAAGATATGTTGATTTGATAATACCTGTAAATAATAAAGGTAGAAAATCTCTGGCATTGACTTACTGGTTGCTGACAAGAGAAATTTTGAAGGCGAGAGGGCAGATAAAAAGCGATGAGCAATTCCAGTATAGTGTGGAAGACTTTGAAGCAGAATTATGATGCTTGATAAACACAATGCATTGTTAATCTTAATTGATTTTCAGGAAAGAATGCTACCCCATATCGAAGGGAAAGAGCAAATTTTGAAAAATGCTTGCAAACTCATAAAAGCAGCAAAAGTTTTTGGCATCCCTATTTTAATAACAAAGCAGAAAAAACTTGGAGATATTGTTGAGGAAATAAAGCGAGAAATAGAAGGTATAGAGGTAATAGAAAAAATCACATTCAGCTGTTTCAGAAACGAAAGTTTCGTTGAAAAGTTAGAGGAAGCGAATAGGAAGAAATGCATCATTATCGGAATAGAAGCTCACATATGTGTTTTGCAAACAGCTTTAGATTTACTGGAAGATGGATATGAGGTGCATGTTGCGTTAGATTGCATTGGTTCAAGAAAGGAAAAAGATAAAGAAGTTGCAATAGAAAAGATGATACAAGGTGGCATCATCCCAACAACTGCTGAAATAGCAATATATGAAATGCTTGAATCGGCAGATACAAAAGAATTTAAGGAAATTTTGAAGATAGTTAAGGAAGGGTAAGGAATCATTCATCAAGTAAAAAGCTCCCAAACTTAATTTATCATTATTTTTTGTAAGATTTTTATAGGGGGCTAACAGATAGAAAATCCTGAAAAAAATAGAAATTTATATAAAGAGTCACAATATTCCTAACCTAATAGCATGTTTAGGCAAAATAAGGGGGGAAAAAAATGAGTAGAATAAGTATGAAGGATAAGGGTATTAGAAATAAGAAGCTGGTAATGGGGATAATGGCAATAGCTGTTGCTGTAATAGTAGCGTTTGTAATTTATGTAATGGCACAACCTACAATAAATTCGGTAGATGATGCACCAGATCCAGTAGAAGTTCCAGGATATAATAACATAACTGCGAATATAAGCGATGCTACTGAAGCATGGGTTGAAATTTATTATCCAGATGGAACCTTATTGGGTAATTTTTCAATGAATCCTATACCCATTAATACATATTACACTATATGGTATTATAATAGAACTTATCAATATCCAGACCCATTAGGAACATATTCCTATACTGTAAATACATATGATGGTACAGGATGGAGCTCGTCATCAGGTACCTTTGTAGTACAAGACACCACACCTCCAACATCGACTGTTGATCCTATTGTACCATATTGGACTAATAATGCACCTATTACAATAACAGTTACAGCAAGTGATAATTATGCTTTGGCAAATGTTTCTCTGTGGTATAGATATTCAACAGATAATGCAACATGGGGTGCATGGGCATTCTTTGCAAAAGACACCGATGGAAGTGATGGATGGTCATTCTCGTT
>Ga0164310_10001838_pt1 | contig 12119 bp, 12 predicted proteins | sample GuaBasSedimGuay1_FD_121795 | JGI IMG/M metagenome (GOLD analysis project Ga0164310, IMG submission 121795) | Subseafloor sediment microbial communities from Guaymas Basin, Gulf of California, Mexico - Guay1, Core 4569-9, 0-3 cm | ecosystem: Environmental > Aquatic > Marine > Hydrothermal vents... | reverse complement strand
AGAGGAACTCGAACATGTTAGAGAAAAAGCTGCGCAATATAAATGTAAGCGTAGAATTTCCTTAGCAGATTGCTTCACACTTGGACTAGCCAAATACATATCGGCACCTGCGCTCTTCGCATTTAAAGAAAAAGAAATAATCGAAGAAGACGTTAAAGAACCATTTGACATAGAAATAATCTTCTTAGAAGAAATCTGTAAAACTTAGAATAATAATTTAGATCGTGAAAAACCTTTGAACTTTGCACATCTATGGGAAAAGCATTATATCTTTTGAATATCCAAAGAAGCAAGGTTTCTATCGTTCACTCCCTAACTCATTTTATCCCCCATAACTTCTTCTTTTAGTTTATCATCTGGTAACAACTTTAATTTTTCTAAATTAAAGCCTTAGCTAAAGTTTTAGGAAGTTCTTAATTGAGTTCTGTTCATTATCGAGCTTGATCAAGACCATAGTATCTTTACTATAAACCATATTTGTCCATTTATGAGGGTCCATGCTATCATTGGCCCGATAGAATTTTTTGTATATTTATAAATCAAACCTAACGCCAGTTTATAATCTTCTTCACTAAGGAGAGTTTCCCATTCTAAGAATTCTTCTGCAAGTTTACGAATACCTGGTATCCCTAAATTCCTGATAGGTGGATTTAACATCTGATCTGCCTTTAACAAAAGTCCTCTTCTTACTAATTCGTTAAATGGTAAGGGTTTTTCGGGAGGTGAGAAAGTGATAACTGCATTCTTCTTTATGTATCCTGGTTCGTCTCTTTGCCATGCAAGTCTCAAATTATCGTAACTTAAAGTTTGCAAGTCTGGCAAGTCACAATCAAATAAAAACAATTTACCTTCATTATCATCATAACCTACTACTAAAACAAAATGTGGAAACGCATGAATTTTTTGGAAGAATTCAGGTCGATATTCTAGGTAAAACATGTCAAGAGGCCCTATTACTACGGGATTTCCCTTATCGATCTCCTTCTTTACCAGTTTGAGGGAAAAATTAAAAGTTCTCCCTTCTTTGATAAATATTTTAAACCCAAATATACGTTCTATATTCCTATACTATTCTTTTAAGTTCCGACCCCAAAACACCATAAAAGGCGGCTTAAATCTCTTATTTTTAAGATAAACAAAGCTTGCAAATCCACTTGTAATTAACATAAACTCGTCAGGAAGCATCTGTCCAGTCTTCCATTGATAAACATCCCTCAAACCATTAACCATACAAGTATAACGACACACGGTATGAGGAAATTCTATAGTTTTTCGCATAACTCTACCCCTCCTTAAGACCACACAATTTAGCAGATATTATCCAAAATATTCTTTTAAGTTTTGATTAATAAGCTAAATATAGCTGTTGTTTAGGGCTGTTATGAGGAAGCATCCAATTTATAAGAAGGTTGAGCAATGGGAGATATGAGAGTCTCACGATAATACTTAGCTCTCATTTTAAAAGGTGGTAAGCATTGGTGACAAGCTATATAACAAGAAGATCACACTAGTTTTTTAAACTCATCAAACTTCATACCAACTTCTTTCTCAGCTCTCGGTAACATCTGTTTCCAAAGATGATTTAGGGAGTTTCTACGTCTTTGAAGTTCCTTTACGGAGAGATCTCTTACAAATATTATTTCTTTTAACTTTTCTTTAAATCCTTTAGGTAGCCATTTCAATCGTTGAACTTGATATATTTGCCACTTTTCATCAGGTAATAATTGATTATTTAACCCAAAAAGGGCTTTCATCAAATATTTTAAAGCAAGATTTATAGAGTAATGGGCACTTATCATATCATTTCTATGAACCCATGCTTCCGAACTATAATTACAATACCATTCAGATTGCGTCATACCCTCTATTATCATCCATTTCTTTTCTTTATCTTTGAGATGAACCTTTTTATTGATTAAAGCTTTAATTTTTCCTTCCGGATCATAGAAAATCTTCACACTGGAAAAAGCCCATCTCTTCTCCATTCCCCATTCCGATTTCACCGAATCTTCATAGTTTATGATTTCATAATCAATCTTGAACCCTTTATATTCAATTTCGTCTTCACGCTTCATCCCAATTTTTACCCTCTTCCTTTTGAAGACAATGATATCAATGTCAGAAAATTTATCGAAATAGCCTCTAGCAACTCCGCCTAAAAATACAATGCCAACTACACCTTTTCGTTTAAATTTTGATGCAAATTCTTTAGCTACAGCCATTGCTTCAACAAGCTTTTCTGTTTTAAGTTCTTTAAACTGCATATATATTCAACTTCCTTTCTATTATTTAAATGCCAAATAAATGGACTAAATTGCCGATATCGGACTATACAAAGTACGAATCATTTCGACGAATGTAGCAAGTCATATAGCCTTGTTATATGAAGTGCAAGCGTACTTCTCATTGTACAGGATATTATCACCTGTTTTCTATGCATTTAGATGAATATTTACGCGCCCAAAACCTGATAATATTTCTTAGTGTGATGTTCATATCCCTTCTTTGCCTTTTTGATCTGTTGTCGGAGCCATTCCTCTTTCCCAAGTTTTCTATAATCTTTGGCCCCTTCAATCATTGCCGTATTTCCTTTAACTCTATCACATGGGAACTCGCTGCAATCAAAGCATACATCAAGCCCGTGATTCTTGCAGCATTTTCGGATTTGACAATCAAGTCTTCCATCCCCACCTTTACAACCTTTCCGACAGACGAGCCAAGTATCCTTCTGACTGAAGAAGTCTAATGCTTTTCTGAACTCAGTATAATTAAACTCTTTGACCACGTCTGGCATCCAACGGTGAAAGCCATGGCTATCCACTAATTCTGCGAGTGCGGCAGCAAGTTTCCTAAGTGCCGAGTTTTCACACCATCTTGCACAAGTTCCACAGTAAACTCCACAATAACCTATCAAGTCGCTAAGTTTCATAACTTCATCCCCTTTTATCTTGCAAACATTTTATATAGCATACAGAGATTAATCGAAGTTGCAAGCGTTAGCAACCAATTTGAATGAGCAAGTTAAATCCTTGATTAAGCGAGAGCATGCAGAGTAAATCGCTTAATCTCCTGCTCAGTGAAATTTTACCAAATTATTATTTCTCAAAAACTTTAGAAAAGTTCTTATGTGATGTCTTTTCTACGTTCCAATCTAACTTTAATGATTCTCGAGTAACAAATGCTAACATTATATACTAATACTCTTTCTTTATTAATGTCTATGTTCCCCGCTAAAGCGCATCTGTAAAGGGTATCTATGCCTACAGATGTAAATCTGTTTGTACATATATATTGGGGACCCATAGATCTACTAATAAACCTTTATCGCTACATAGTAATTACATTGCAAAAACTGTTAAGAAACTTGTCGAATATGGAGATTACACAGAAGTATTTGAAATAACTGGTCGTAAAATACATTTAACCTTACATGTGTTAACAACAAAAGAAGCAGAAAGACTTTTAGCAAACCAAGGATTAGAAACAAAAATTGAAAAGAGAGTCAAATTCTTCCACGACTGGTTCATGACAACTGCAACAAAATAAACTTTAGTAAAGAGCTAGATAATAAAGATTATAAATAACATGTGTAAATTTACTATCTTTTCTTAAACAGTCAGTAATGGATTGTTTTTCTTTTACTTTTGATTAAAGTGCTGCCTCCTTCACTGTGTGTGCAAGATTTAATTTTGAGACATATCGTATAGCTGGGACTTGAGATACAAATATTGTGGTTAAAAGTACAGAGGTGATATTGAAGTAGCTTATGGGTCGAATGGTTAGTGTAAGTATCAAAAATTCTTCTGATACTGCTTGAGTAAAAAACTGTATAAAGAAGTAAGCAGCAAGATATCCTAATACTGTGCCAATTAAAAAACCGATAAAAGATAAAACTAAACTCTCCATAATAATCAACTTTATTATTGTTCTTATCTTAACGCCTAGTATTCTAAGCGTTACTGTTTCATACTTACGTTCAATTACATTAATAGTAAAAGTATTTAGAACAATGGAAAAGCTACGAGCATAGAAATGATTAGCATTGTATAGGAAAATACTGTAAACTCGTCCAGAAGTTTAATCCACTCACTTTTAATTTCTGATTTTACTTCAACATATTGTATATCTGACATCTCATAGAGTTTTTTCCTTATATCAGATATATTATTTGCATCGACATCTAGAAGAATCCCATTTGCCTGATTGGTTGCGTTAAACAATTTTTGAGCGGTTTTCAGGGTAGTAAAGCAAGTATAGAGGAAGAAAGGTTCTTTATCTATACCAGAAATGTTAGCTTTAAAACAAACATTATGGGTACTTATGTTTAAGGTGTCAGCCACTGATACTTTCAATTTTATTGCTATTCCTTCTCCAATAATTAACATGTTATCTCTTAAACCAGTACCGCAAATTATGTTGAATGCATGCATGGTTGTATTGGCAGGAAAAGCTATAAGAAGAGCATCCATGGTTTTGTTCTCAAATTTTAATGTTATAAAGCTTGTGATGAATGGTTCAACACGTTCTACACTATTCCAATTTTTTACACTAATTAATTCACTAGTATTCTTCATTGTTGAGAAATAGGCGCGAATATCCCATTTTGTGTGATAATCAAACTGTGTGTTAATGTTCACATAAAAGCTATCCATAAAACTTATCATGGACAGCGTGAGCATCAAACTAAAAGCTATACTTATGATAGTAGTTGTTGTCCTTGCACGGTTTCTAAATAGATTTCTCATAGATATACGTGTATGCATAGATAGAAAACAAAACTTGCCTAATACTCTTTCAAATAGGGGTATCCGACCCCTGATCATGGAGGCACTTATATACGGCCGTAAAATATCTACCGATTTTAATCGCGTTACCATTAAACTTGGCAATATCGCTCCGATTAAACAGGTAAAGACACCCATAAAGATAGATTCGCCAATTATTTTATAGTCTATTGATGTAAGCACAAACGGAATACCCAAAGTATTCGTATAAAAATAGGTGATCTCCTTAGATAAGTATATAGAGAGTACTGCGCCAAGAACAGATCCCAGGATACCAACAATCAATGCGAATGAAAAATAATGAAAAACGATGCGACGTTTACTGACCCCTATCGTTTTTAATATTCCAATCTCTCGTCGCTGAGACAAGATTAACCTTTTTAATGTAGCGTACGTTTCTACAATGGCTACAAACAAAATTAACATAGGAAAGAAAACGGACATTTCTTTAAAACCTTCAATATCCCATTGTAGAGCCTTATAACTGGGCTACTCTGACTTCCTTATTACTTTAATGACACCGTATGGACTCAGAATCTCTTTAAAATGAGCTATAGTAGCATTAATTTCTGATGCATCCTTAACGGTAGCAACAATCTCATTGATCATAGAAACCATATCAAGTATTTTTTGAAGTCCTTCCAGTGGGAGGAAAACAACACCATATGTGTGACCACTAGAATACTCCCATGTCCCACTCATAATAATAAGATGTTCTGGGCTTGCAACAACACCAACAACGGTGAAGTTTACTTTGACGCCATGAATGATTAAGGTAACATTTTCACCTTCCTTATAACCATAGGCAGCTGCAAAATGATGTTCTAAAAGACAAGCATTTAACTCATCTGGGCGGAAATACCGTCCAGACTCTATTTTAACATTGTTAACAGTTGGTTGATGCGTAGAATTTATTCCCGTAGCTAATCCAGCGATCTGTCTGGTCCCATTTATATAAATTCCAATATTTAAAGTAATACGGCCTTCCACATTTTCCACATTTTCAACTTCCTTAAGTTCACGAACCACTTTTTGTGGTGTTGGATTTAAGAGAACTGTAAAGTCTGCATAGTGTAACTGCTCATATACATAGTTATATGAATTAACAAGATTGTTCATGGCAATAATAAGGGTGGAGTAGAAAGAAACACCAATAAGAACCGTTACAGTGATCGCAAAGAACTGAACTTTATGTCTTAAAATGTCACGAAACATCTTTCTCACTAAAATTGACAAAAACATAAGCCTTATCACCAACTTAACTTTTCTATCTCCATGGGGTTCTTAACAACTCTCTCCCCTATAATTTTTCCATCTCTTAAGCGAATTACCCTCGAGCCGATTTCACCAATCACCGTATTATGAGTCACCATAATTATCGTCTTCCCATCGTTTTCATTAACTTTTTTAAGAACAGAAAGTACAGCTTTCCCAGAATTTACATCAAGTTCACCAGTTGGTTCATCACAGAGAATTATTGGAGGATCTTTAGCTAAGGCTCGAGCGATTGCAACCCTTTGTTGTTCTCCACCGGAGAGTTCCGATGGAAAGTGGTTTGCCCGTTTTTCTAAACCGACATCGGAAAGTAGTTCCATCGCTTTTTCCTCAATCTCAAATTTTGTCAAACCACGTAATTCTAAACTGAGCATAACATTTTCTTTTGCAGTTAATGTTGGAATCAAATTGAAAAATTGAAAAACAAAGCCGATGTTCCTACGTCTGAAATCAGCGAGTTCTCCTTCACTAAGCTTCGTTATTTTTATATTGTTGACAATAACTTCCCCGCTGGTAGGTCGATCAATACCTCCAATTATATTTAGAAGCGTAGTCTTACCGCATCCACTCGGACCCAAAATAACGATAAATTCTCCTTTTCGAACTGAAAGGTTAATACCTCGTAATGCGTGAACCTGAATTTTTCCCATCTCATATATCTTAGTTACATTTTTAAGCTCGACTACACTTTTAGGAGACATTATATCGCCTTCTAGAAGTTACACTAGATTTAACAATTAATATCAAATACGTTTTTGCAATTGAAACTTTTCTTTTCTTCACAGTTTCCTTTTAAATGATTTTAGTAGTGTATTGTTTTTGTGAAATGGCGTGGTTTCTTACTTTCTTTACCCTTAAGCCAAAGGTATTCATCTATCATATTTTCTGTAACTTTATCCTTCCTATACTTATTAATCTCTCCGCACAAAAGGTGAGAAGAATAGATTGTACACGCTCTAATTTCAATTTCCTCATCAGATCCTTCTGGTATTAAAATGAAATTGTCAACTTTATATGCTAACTTCGAGGAATATTCTAGAATTCCTAAATCTCTTAAAGCTTGGGGAAGCTTATAATCAGCAAATACCGTTAACTCACCAATGTCCCTTAATTTAAATCCAGATTTTGGATTACAATGTAACATTGCCAAAAGTAGTTGAGCCCTTTTATAGAACTTAACTACAGTCCCTGTAGGTTTATAGATTCTAATGTCATTAAAAGATAGGAATTCCCTTGCTAACCTTTCGACTAACCCTTTTCCCTTATAAAATGCTCTATTAGAAACCATTAGGAAATTTGAAAATTTTCCATCATATTTTTCATCTAACACTTTACCTATCTCTCTAAGTATCTGCACTCTTTCCTTAAACATCGGAATAACGATGTTTCCCTTTAGAAATTTTAAAGCTTCTTTTTCGTTGAGCTTAGTTAGAAATCTTGAATCCAGAATAGGTACATCACTTTCTAAAGCTTTTCTTAATGAGTAGGCAAGCCCAAAGAAACCTCCATAAATACGCCCTTCATACTTTACTTTGAATTTTCGCCAAGGTTTCCTAAACTCACGAAACTGAAAATTAATAGAGTTCAGTATAAAGGTAAATTGAATCAGGTCGTCTCTCTTCAACTCCGGAAAGAAATCATAACCTTGTTGAGGAAAAACATAGTCTCTTAACTCTCTAGCTACCTCCTTTATCCTTTCAAAATTTATTTTGACGTGAAAAGAATTTTCCACAACCGGTTTCACACTTTTCAAAACCGGGTTCTCATTTTTCAACTTAATTTCCCCTCATTAGAATGATCTCTAAACTCTAAGTAGTTACTAATGAATTAATTAATAATTGCTTTCAATCCCTTTTCAGCAATACACTAAAGACAAAAGGTATGTCTGTTTACATTTTTGCTTTAAAAGGCTTAAGATAAGGTAAAATAACTGAAAAAGGGAAACATAATGAAATATATTAAGTGAAAATTAAAGCCTATTAATAACTTTAATGTTGGAGCCTTTTATCCCTTCTTTCTTCAAATGAAATTCTTTAATTAACTTCCTTTCTTTTAAGTGAACAAACTTACCTTCTGGAATTTTACAACATCTATTAAACCTTTGTCGGTTATTCTAAGTTCAGGTATTACTGGTAAAGCTAGGAGTGACATCGTCATGAACGGAGACCTTATAGTGCACCCAATTTCTTTCCATGCTTCCTCAAATTTTTCAACCTTTATGCACAAGTTTTCAAAATTTTCATCAGTAATTATTCCAGCGATTGGAAGCTCAACGGACGCTATGATTTTTCCATCTTTAGCTATAGCCATGCCTCCATTTGAATTTACAACTTTGTTAGCTGCCAAAGCCATATCGTTTTCATTAACACCTAAAACTATCAAATTATGACTATCATGAGCTATCGTCGATGCAATTCCACCCTGTTTTATTCCAAATCCCTTAACTAACCCTAGTCCCATACTTCCACTTGCCTTATGCCTATCTATAACCGCAATCTTAACCAAATCTTCATCTGTACTCACATTTATTTTCCAATCTTTAACATTTACATCTACTATAAGATGTTTGGTTGTTGCTTTTCCCTCAATTACACCTATCACCCTAGTTTTCACAACTCCCTCTTCAATAGGAGCTTTTATTACAAACATACCAGCACTAATCGTTTCCTTTATTTTAACAGTCTTTTTAGCCCAATCAGGATATTCAAACCTAGGAACATCCACCATAAGCTTTCCATCTTTAGCCACTAGTTTCCCATCAGCAAAAACCATATCCACATGTACCTTTTCTAAATCACTTAAAATAACGAAGTCCGCATATCTTGGAGGAGCAATACCACCGATATGTAGATCTAAACCGTATCTCTCAGCTGGATTTAAAGTAGCCATTTGTATAGCTGCTACCGGATCCAAACCCTCCTCTATAGCCCTCCTAACCACATGATCTATATGACCTTCACGAATTAGATCAGAGGGATGCCTATCATCAGTAACCAATATCGCTCTCCTATGATTTAGACCATGTTTCGTTACTGCTTTTATAACTTCAGCTAAATCTTTCCATGCTGATCCTTCTCTTATCATTAGATACATTCCTAACCTAAGTTTTTGAACCCCCTCTAATTCAGTAGTAGACTCGTGACACGAAGTTATTCCCGCAGATATATATGCACATAAATTTTCATCTAGTAATCCAGGTGCATGACCATCTACAGGCTTACCAAGTCTATGCGATATACGTATCTTCTCCAAAACCTCTTTGTCACGGAATAAAACCCCTGGATAATTCATCATTTCCGCCAATGCAACAACTCCATTCATTAAAAGAAGCTCTTCAATTTCTTTTGGACCAATATATGCTCCTGCTGTCTCAAATTCTCCACCAACTGCTGGAACACAAGACGGAGCACATATAAGAACTTTTAACGGTAGATTTTTAGCTTCGTCCAAAAATAGTTTTACACCTTCTACTCCCAAGACATTTGCTATTTCATGTGGATCTGCAAAAATACAAGTAGTTCCTCTAGGTAAAACAGCTCTAGCAAACTGAGAAGGCGTCAACATACTGCTCTCTATATGGACATGTGCATCAATAAAACCTGGAGCTACATATTTCCCATTTAAATCGAATGTTAAAGTATTTTCACCTATACAGTGTTCTACATTTCCAATAAGAACAATTCTATCACCCTTTACAGCTATACTACTCTTTTCTATAATCTCACCACTATACACATCGATTATTGAACAATTTTTCAAAACTAAGTCAGCTTTTTCCTTCCCTAAAGCCGTATCTATTAAAGAATCAAGTATATCTTCCAACTTACTCCTACCTAAAATTGAACTTAGCAAAACCATCACCACTATAAGTTATAATTCCTCTCTTGATGATATATTTTTGTATTCATACACAAATCTACTGGTTTTCCATTTTAATATGTTCTCTACAAGGTTGCTAAGAAAGCTCACGGTTTTAACTGTGAGATGAATTAGTGAATTTTTAAATATTGCAATAACAGTAAATACAGTATATGAGAAGTCGATAATACTAAAGGAAGAATCATAGTGGAAGCTAATGGAAGTTGAAAGCAAGGCTGAGAGCAGTAACCTGGGAAGACTTAATCGGTAAATTGCACGAAATGGTGTTCAAGAATGAAAAGAGTAAATAAGTTCAGGCTAAGACCAGCGAAAGAGCAAGAAAAGGCTTTGTTTAACTTATGTGAAATGTCTGCAGTGTTATGGAACAAGCTAAACTATATTAGGAGGCAAGCGTTCTTTGAAGGAAGATTTGATTGGAGAGGAGGGATCGATGAACTATACGGTGAGTTTAAGAGAATTTTAGGTTCAGCTACCGCTCAACAAATCATGAGAAAGAACAATGAAGCTTGGAGGAGTTTCTTCTCCCTGCTAAAGCTGAAAAAACGAGGTAAGCTTCCCTCTCACGTTTGCAAAATTTCACCACCCCGATACTGGAAGGATAGGCTAACCGGTAGAAGGAAATTAATGACCATTATAAGGAACGACTGTTATAGGATTGAGGGGGTGGGAAAGAAATATTTGGTCCTGCCTAAGGGTTTAAGAATCAAAATAACTGGGGAAATTAAATGGCGAGGTAAACAAGGAAGGTTAGAAATTCACTACGACGATTTAACGGGAAGGTGGTACGCATATCAGTCAGTTGAGGTTAATCAACCGAGTACCACCTTCTCTAAGAGAGCCTATGTAGATTTGGGAGTAGTAAACATTCTAACTACATGGATTGAAGGAGAAAAACAAGCTATAGCTTTTAGTGGAAGGCAACTGCTTTCAGATTGGTGGTACTGGACTGGGAAGATTGCCAAGTACCAGTCGAAACTTAAGCGAGTGAACAACAAACACACATCTAAAAGGTTGAGAAAGCTATATAACAAAAGACAACACAGGTTTAGGCATGGCATTAACACAATCGTCCATCGCTTCGCTAAACTTTGTTTGTATAGAGGGGTTGGAGAAGTAGTGGTTGGTGATATAACTAACATAAGAGAGAACAACGACAAAGGGCACAAGATTAACTCGATGATTCACAATTTCTGGTCTTTTCGCTATATTGTTGATAGATTAAAAATAACACTAGAAAACTTTGGCATCAAACTAAAGTTGAGGAGCGAAGCGGGCACATCTTCTAGATGTCCTTGGTGCTTAGGCAAAGTAGTAAAGTACAAGAGACAAATCAAATGCTTTAGTTGCGGTAGGATTGCCCACAGGGATGTTGTTGGCGTGCTAAACATAGCCCTTCTCCACGGAGAAGGGTTTAACAGGGTGATGGCACACCCCTTGCTTCTAAGGGTTGACAATGCACTTGAGAGTAAAAGCTCGATGTGGATGCAGATGAGGATGAAACCCTTAGAAGCAAGAATCTCCTGGCTTTAGTAGTGGAGAATGCCAATCACTTGTTTTGTAATTTCATGTTTGGTGATGAGGGATGAAAGCAGTTATACTAGCCATGCATAGGGATTATATATTTGATAAAGATAGGCCTCTTGCTTTAATAAGGGTATGTGGTGTTTCCTTAATAGCAAGGATTTTAAATTCACTTAGAGTTGCAGGAATTAGAGAAGTTCTTATCGTATTAGGGTTCGAAGGGGAACAGATATCAAATTTACTTAAAAACGGTGAAGAAATTAACATGAAAATTTCTTATATTCAAACAGAAGAATATGGAATCCCTAATCTTCCACAAGAATTTTTGAATGACGATTTGCTGATAATTCGATCAAATATCGTTATGGACGCTGAATTTGCAAATGAAATTGTAAAAATACATGGAAATGTTGTCTGTTATTCAAATGACGATTTTGTAGGAGTATGCAAAATAAGTAGAGGATCTCTAAACATATTGGAGAATGAAGAAGCGAGAAAAAGCTTAGACAAACTAGTAGAAATTATGGAAAAATCGCTAAATGTGATTAAGCTTGATGTTTCTAAGATACAAACGGAACACGTAGAATTAAAACGCAAAGTTCTCCCATTATGTGTTAAAATAGAAGATAAGAAATCTATTAAACATGCTAAGAAAAAGTT
>Ga0164310_10001837_pt1 | contig 12136 bp, 6 predicted proteins | sample GuaBasSedimGuay1_FD_121795 | JGI IMG/M metagenome (GOLD analysis project Ga0164310, IMG submission 121795) | Subseafloor sediment microbial communities from Guaymas Basin, Gulf of California, Mexico - Guay1, Core 4569-9, 0-3 cm | ecosystem: Environmental > Aquatic > Marine > Hydrothermal vents >... | reverse complement strand
CCTGGGTGGCAGAAGAGGTCCGTGCGGGCAGAATGACCCCTGAAGAGGCCAGAGAGCATCCCCAAAGAAATCTTCTCACCCGTGGGCTGGGCCTTGATGCTCAGGTTGAAGTGGATACCTTCCGGAGAAATTTGGAATCAGGAGACATCATCGTTCTGTGCTCTGACGGTTTAACGGAGTATGTCGAGGACGATGAAATCAGAGAGGTGGTCACCAATGAACACTCCTCCGCTGCACTGGCCGTGAAACGATTAGTCCAAATGGCCAGCGATAGAGGGGGGGCGGACGACATCAGCGTCATCGTAGTTAAGGTGAGTTAGTGAAGCCATCAAAGGAGATTTTCGCTATGTTTAGGAAATCACAGAGTATAGTTGGCAGTCTGATAGTCTGCCTCACTTTGTTGTTCACGTTGGTGGTGCTACCAGCCCAATCGCAGTCCAACGTAGCCCAAGTCATTATCACCGATATCATGGCCGAAGCCAGACCGGGTGAACATCCCCTAATCACGGCTTACGTGTCCGTATTGGATGATCAAGGCCAGCACGTATCGGGCCTGGGGGCGGGCGATTTCCTGGTCGAGGAGTTCACTAACCCGGTTTCCAGGATTTCGGTCTCGCCGGAAAGGCAGGGTGTGGCGGTTGAGTTGCTAGTGGACGTGAGTGGCAGTATGGAGGGCCTCGGGATGTCGCCTGACGGCAGGCTGCAAGACGTCCAGAGTGCTGTAGGGCAATTCCTGGGAAGCCTGCATGACGAGGATCTGGCGGGTATCTTCACTTTTTGTAAAAAAGTTGAGCAAATCCGACCTTTGGAAAGAGGCGTGAGTGGTGGGATCGCCTTCACCATACCGACTGATCCTGCACTTCAGTTCACATGCCTCTTTGATGCTATGTGGAATGCCATTGAGGACCTGACCGGCGGTGAGAAGGAACTGGGGCCTGAATTCGCTCGTATGAAGAAGGCCATCTTCGTCTTCTCCGACGGGGCGGACAGTGGTCGCGATGCAGGCTGCCTGCACGACCTTACCGATGTGAAGAAACTGCTCATAGCCAGAGATCCGAAGGGGAAGATCTCGGTCTACGCCGTTGGCGTGGGTTCCGAGGAGGCAGGGGCTGACTTTCACGATTTGAAGAACCTGGCCGATATAACAGAGGGCGAGTTCATTCACTACTTCGGCAGGACTGAGCAGGAAATAGGAGGTGCACAAGGGGAACTGAATGGAGCCTTTGAGCGCTTCCTCACTCAGGGAGAGCAGTACGTCATTAGATATGGCACAGAAGCCTGTGCTGACCAGGTGACGCTCCACATAGAAGTCGGTGGGCAGGCGGACGAGGGGGAAGTCAAGATACCGTCTGTTGAGCCTGTTATTGACCTGAGCGGCGTGGAAGAGGGCCAACGGGTCTCAGGGAGACTTGTTTTGGAGCCCAAACTTGTGCTTGAGCAGTGTCCCGTTAGGGAGGTGACCTATTTCGTTAACGGCGTGAAAATGGTGACTGTGGCTCCCCCCTTCACCTGGGAGTGGGACACTTCAACACTGCCCGATAATCCAAACTGCGGGCCGGTGGAGGTGGACCCCCAGGGCAATGGTTTGGTCAGGAACGTCGTTGTGCGAGCGGAGGCTGTGGATCAAAAGGGGCTTGTGGGGGCGGATGAGGTCTCCGGCCTGGAGGTGGAGATCCTGCATCCTGAAGTCGCAATCATTAAGCCCGAGGCCAATGCACATATTGAGCGCACCGGAAGATGGCGGACCAAGTTGGAAGACGCCACGCCAAAGGAGTTGCCCGTACAGATTGAAGTGGCTTGGCCAGGCCAGCGTCGAGATATCGAGCGGGTGGAGTATTATCTGGATGGGCAGCCGGTCGAAACGACGTCCTCCCTGGAACCACGTGCATTGGACATCTCGGCCCTGGGAGTCGTTGGTGAAGAGACGCAACACACCCTGAAAGTTCGGGTGGTGGACGAGTTGAATCTGGTGGCGGAAGCCCAAGTCCCCCTGACTGTCAGTGTGTACATAGAGACCCCCCTTGACATTCTCAAGGGGCTACTCGCACTGCCCACGCTGATGAGTTTGGTGGCTATTGTAATCGCGTTGGTCGTTCTGATACTCTTCCTCCGCAGTCCAAAGAGGGCGATCGAAGTAGTCGCTGGAGGCGTCAGAAAGGTCACGGAATTCCTGGGCGTGGCTACCAAGGGGACGCGGCTTGTTCTGATCGAGAATGGCAAGGATGTGAGGCCCTACGCAGTGTACGACGTCACGCACTTGGGGCGCGATGAGAGCAGGGTTGATATCGCATTCGACCATCCTCTGGTATCTCGCTTGCATGCGACGTTAGTGAAAGAGGACGAGGACTTCGTGCTTTACGATCAGGGCAGCAAGAATGGCACCTGGGTCAATGAGCAGAGACTGCCATTCAAGGGACATCGGGTCCTGGAGAACGGCGACATCATTGACCTGGGGCGGGGAGGCATCCGGCTTCGCTTCGAAAGGGAAGGTGAGGCCGCAGGCGGAAAGGGAGATTAAGGTCACGAAGGGTGAGGAGGCTCGCCCAAAAGGAGGATGTGCTATGTTGGATATAAGAGCAGGTAGCAGGGTGGGGCCCTATAAAATCATAGCCCCTCTGGAAGAAGCAGCCAGAGGTGGTACATCCACACTGTTTCTGGCCCAATTAGCGCAGGTGGACAGGACCCAGCTTGTGATCGTCAAGATCGTTCCAGTGGAGGAGGGGAATGGGGAGCGAGGGCTTTTTGCGCTTAACGCCTTGCGCAAGGAGGTCGAGATACTCCAGAAACTTCGGCACCCCAGCATCGTCAAGGTTTACCCCATCCCTTCTCGAAACGGGCGCAGAGAGCATTACATCTCGAGGGCTACTAACGTGCCCGGTAATCCGTGGTTCTGCGTCTTGGAGTACCTGGGGGGAGGATCACTGGAAAGCCGCCTACAAGAACTGGGAGTTATTCCCCTTGAAGAGGCAGTGGAGATCGCTTACCAAGTTGGGTCTGCACTGGACTATATGCACGCCAAAGGATACGTCCACTGGGACGTCAAGCCGGATAACATATTATTCCGCTATGCTCGGTCTGAAAACGGCATCATAGAGGCGGTTTTGACCGACTTCGGCATTGCCAGAAGCACTCACGAGCCCGCGGTAGTGGCCGGCAGTGTGCGCTACATGTCTCCGGAGCGTTTGAGGGTGCACCTGGGGGAACTGCCACCTGATCAGATTATGGATCAGCGGCCGGCCGACGTATATGCCTTGGGGTTGGTGCTGTACGAGATGCTGGCAGGCTGTCTCCCCTTCGTTGCTGAGGATGAAGAGGGCATCAAGTCCGCCATTCTTGAGGAAACACCTATTCCCTTAACTGACTTCAATTATGAGATTCCCCCCGTGGTCGAGGACATCATCTTCCAGGCCCTGGAGAAGGACCCCACTAACAGGCCGACTATGGAGGAGATGGTGACCATGCTGGATAGGGCCGTGCCTGCCCCACGGCTTGGTATGCCGGCCCCTGCTGTTCCTGGTACCGAATCAGCCGAGGCTATCGGATGGGTGACGACAGGGGCTATTCCACGCCGTGCCGGGCCGTCACGTGCGGGGGAACGGGAAGCGGAGAGGCCGGAGCGAAAGCCGTCACTGGTTAGGCGCTGGCGACCGGCTTTGATAGGGGCAGCGGTGGCGTTGCTGGTCTTCATCTGCGCGGCGGCCCTCATATTCCCGCAGAGTTTCCCTATGGCCCTGCCGTGGTCACCAACGGATACCCCGACGCCGACGGCGACACCCACCACGACGCCGACACCGACACCGGTACCGTCCCCCGTGGCGATCAGTATCAGCCCCAACTCCGCTTCGACAGACGAGGGGAGCGTCACGGTGACTATCATAGGTGAGAATTTCCAGGAAATCCCGGACGTGTTCCTGAGCGGTGCTCAGGGCGACATCCCGGCCACAGGGGTGAGGGTCTACGCTGCCGGGAGCAGGATGCAGTGCTCCTTCAATATTGCCGACGCCGAGCCGGGTGTATGGAGCGTGCTGGTGATCAACCCCGACGGTAGCTCCAGCGAATTGCCCGGTGCTTTCACCGTTGTCGCTCCGACGCCGACACCGACACCGACGCCGATGCCGACCGATACGCCGACACCGACGCCGACGGCCACAAGGGTCTGGCGGCCACGACCGACGGCAACGCCCATCCCGCCGACAGCGACACCGCAGCCGTCGGGGGGTGGTGGGGGTAAGCCGAAGCCGACGAAGAAGCCCGCGTCGCCGCCTACAATACCGCCGCCATAGGCGATTTTGCCCGTAGTAACGACTTCAGTCGTTCAAACGAGACCAGAGCGACTGAAGTCGCCAATACGACCCCCACATCTTGCGGTTCATCAGCCGTCATACCATAAACGTGGGGGCTCCAAAATTCGTCAGACTCCAGTTAAGCAAGTTGACCGTGGGTGGCGTCCCGAAGGTACTCTGTAATACTCTATATCGAGGAGAAAGAGCATGGAGATCACAATTCGACATAGGCGGCTGATGGTCGTTGCTTGCGCCGCCATCACGTGCATGTTACTTTGGTCCTTTGCCGCCAGTTCCGCTCAAGTTGCAGGTACTGTTGATCTTTCTCCTCCTGCGTCTGGGTTTGGGGCGGCGGAGGTCTCCCCGGATCTGCTGAGAACGCCCAGGAGCATACCCGCGGCCGGGGGCGAGTCTCTCACCCAGATTGATCCTTTTGAGCCTGACGACACCATAGACCAGGCAAAGAAGATCGTTATTTACACCCCGCAAGTTCACTATTTCCAAGTGCCGGGTGATGTAGATTGGGTGAAATTCTGGGCCTGGGCCGGTGTTGAGTACACGATCGAGACCTTTGATCTGAGCCCTATAAACGATACGAAACTTTGGTTATACGATGCAGATGGTACTCTGCTGACACAAAACGATGATGGGGATAATCCCCCTGCTTCCACAATCCTTTGGACGGCTCCTGCAAGGGGGACATACTTCATTAAAATGGCGCATCCCAAATTCCAGGGTGGGGATGGTTTCTCCTACTCCATACGCATCACTGATAGCGACGACCCCTGTGGCGAGGGCTTTGAACCTGACAATACTATGGACGAAGCCAAGTCAATTGACGTAGATGGCATAAGCCAGGAGCATACGTTTCACGGCTCGTGTGGTGGCGATGTGGACTGGGTGAAATTTGATGCTATAACAGGCACTGTGTACACCATCAAAACGTTCAGTTTGAGCGGTGGCAATGACACAATACTGGGGCTATACGATGCAGACGGCATCACGGTGACGGTGAATGGCGATGAAATGGTGAATGATGATGACCCGGAGAATCCCCCGGCCTCCAGGATTGACTGGATGGCCGATAAGGGCGGAACGTATTATGTGAAGGTAAGGCCTTTTAATCGCTACGCTGGCGGGTGCGATCTCAGTTATCGTCTAAAAGTGGAGACCTCACTGGACACACCCACGCCTACTCCTCCCCCCGGTGAGTGTGCTGACGAGTTTGAGCCTGACGATATCCCGGGTGGGGCTAAACCTATCGTTGTGAACGGCGACCTCCAGCGGGATCGCACTTTCCACGTGGAAGGCGATGAGGATTGGGTGAAGTTCTGGGCTTTCGCCGGCAACGAATACACCATCCAGACGCTCGACCTGTCTCCTGGCAATGACACGGTGCTTTGTCTGTACGACGCGGAGATTCGAGAGTTGGAATGTAACGATGATATTGACTATCCGGATAATCTGGCTTCCCGGATCATTTGGAGAGCCTCTGCAAGTGGGACATATTTTGCCAAAGTGAGGCATCACAGCCCCCACGTTGGTGGGTGTGGCTTCTCCTACTCCCTGGTGGTCACTAGCAGCGTCCTCTGTGAGGATGCTTATGAGGAGGATGACACGCTGGATCAGGCGCAGCCAATCACCGTGGATGGTCTATCTCAGTCTCACAATTTCCACGTCCCGTGCATATGCCAGGGTGAGCGTGCTCCCGATGAGGCGGATTGGGTAAAGTTCAACGCCGTAAAGGGTTATACGTACCGCATCAGGACATTCGACCTGGAGGGCAATAACGACACCGTGTTGGGGTTATATGACGCAGACGGTGTTACGGTGACGGTGAATAGCGATGAGGTGGTGAATGACGATTATGCAGACGATATTCCGGCCTCTGAGATCGTTTGGAAAGCACCTGTGGATGGGGTGTATTACGTGAAGGTGTCGCCCTTTGAGGCGACTGTCGGTGGTTGTGATGTCAGTTACCGCTTGGAAGTAGCCACGGTTCCCTTTTACTGTTACCTTCCCGTTATCTTCAAACCTCTCCCCAATAATCCACCTAACACACCGTCAACTCCTTCACCTTCTGACGGCGCTACAGGGCAACAGATTGATGTTGACCTGAGTTGGAGCGGCGGTGATCCTGACTCTGACGATACAGTGACCTACGATGTTTACTTCGGGAGCGACTCGCCTCCACCGCTCAAAGAGACCATCGGCCCCTACCCGGCTACACAGGCCTCTATAACTTACGACCCCGGCACGTTGGACTATAGCACTCAATACAACTGGTACATCGTGGCCCACGACAGCCACGATGCGGAGAGCCGGGGGCCAGAGGAAGGGTGGTGGAGTTTCACGACCTGTACTTGTAATGACGAACACGAGCCCGATAACGACCAGTATCAATGCCTGGATTGGCCAGCCCTCGAATCCGGCGAGCCCATTGCCGGCTATATATGTGAGGAGCACATACATCTGGAGGACAGCCAGCAGGTAGAGCGTGACTGGTATCACTTCGAACTCACCCTGGACGACTGGAATCAGGGTTTGAGAGAGATCGAGGTTGATCTTGAGGTGCCTGATACGGTAAACTACGACCTATTCCTTTGGGTCGGGGACCATTGGGAGGGATCCGAGAATACGGAGCCGGGTGCTGATGAGCACATTGAATGGTCCGCCCAGGGCATCGGGACGTATTATATAGTTGTGAAATCCCTCGGCGATTACGACAATTGCAATCCATACTCGCTTCAGGTTACCCTGAATCAGAGTCAAGGAGCGTCACGGATCTTGCACCAATTTTGGCGACGTGGGCTGTGGGGGAGTCCTTCATATAACCGGCTGCCGCAACCTTAAAAGTGTCACCTCCGGGCGGCAGTTAAAGCGCACTGCCGGGCGGACCAGTCCCACGCCCCGGTTGACGTAGAGCCACATCTCTCCCACCCGGTAGAGCCCGGCCGGGTATTTGCGGCCCAGGTAAGGCAGAAACGGCGGCCCGATGAAGGGCAACCGTACCTGCCCGCCGTGGGAGTGGCCCGAAAGTTGCAGGCTCACCCGCCCATCGGCTGCCACCTCGTCGGCGTAGTCGGGCTCGTGGGCCAGGAGCACGACCGTCGCGCCGGTCGGCACTCCCTTCAGCGCCTTCTCCAGATCGGCGTGCCGCTCCCATACGTCGTCCACTGCCGCCACCCACAGCCCGTCCGCCACCTCCCGTGCCGCGTTGCGCAGTACAGTCAGCCCGACCTCGGTGAGCGCTCCGGTGATGACGTCGGCGTCCGTCCAGTGGTCGTGGTTCCCCAGGCAGGCGAGCACGTTGCCGGCGGCTGCCAATGGAGAGAGGGCTTCCGCGCAAGAGGGTGCGTGCTCGGCGGAGCCTGTTACGTAGTCGCCGGTCAGTACGACCAAGTCGGCCCTCAGCCGCAGCGCCAGTTCCACCGCCCGCGCAACGTCCTCCTGTGTCACATCCAGTCCGCGGTGCAGGTCCGAAAGTTGCGCGATGGTGAAGCCGTCGAGGTTGGCGGGCAGGCCGGGGAGCGGCACGCTCACCTGGTTGAGTGCAAGCCAGTGGGGTTCGACGAGTGTGACGTAGCCCACTCCCCCGAGGGCCGAGAGGCCGGCTGCCGCCGTGCTGCCCAGCATCCATTTGAGGAACCGCCGTCGCGTGATCCTGTGTGCCATATGGCCTTTGGAGAACTCCTTCCTTGGGATGGTTCAATTACAAGCGAAAATAGGTTGACACTTCGATCTCTGCTGCACACCGCCGCCCGGCGATGAAGTCGCCGGGCTACAGAGCAGCGAGGGATCAATCCCCCTTACTTGCCGCAAAGACGTTTTTCTGCTGTGTTGCGGCGTAAGCCCGACTCGTCGGGCGCTGCTTCGTAGCACGGGCACTTCATGCCCGTGCGGGCCGCTGGCATTGGCAAAAGCATTACGAGGTGTGAAGTGAAAGGTCACAATTGTCGCCCGATAATCTATTTGGCTTTGGTGTTGTTCCTCAGTACTAGCCTAACCTGCAATTACCCTGCCACGTTCGATGCGGAGGAGGAGAATGCAACAGCAACTCCCTCAATCCTCGCTACCGCAGCGACAGCGGAAACCACCACGCCACGTCCCACCACAGTTGGCGGGGTTGACAAGTGGGCGCTGTGGGCCGGTGGGGCCACTCGATTGCGCGGCGCCAATATTTACCAGCGTCGCGTTTACCCCGAACTGGACGGGGAGGAGTTTATGGGACCCGGCCCCGTCGGACCACCCTATACCCAGGAGGATTTCAATCGGCTGGCCGCGCTGGGTGCCAATTACGTCAATATCTCCCACCCCGGCCTGTTCACCGAGACCCCACCCTACACCGTGGATCTGGACATTCAGAACAATTTGGACAACTTGCTGAGCAAGATCGCCCAGGCCGATATGTTCGCCGTCATCTCCTTCCGCACCGGGCCAGGCCGGGCCGAGTTCAGCGTATGCTGCCTGGAGGACGTTGGAGACTGGTACGACGAGAGTTATCTCAATGATTCTATGTGGCAAGATCAGGACGCCCAAGATGCCTGGGTGGATATGTGGCGCTACACCGCCCAACGCTATCGCAATAATCCCATCGTCGTCGGCTACGACCTGATGGTCGAGCCCAATTCCAACGAGGTTGGCAGCGACGCGATCAACGATCCGCTGGACATTTGGGACCCGGAGGAGTTTTACGCCCAGTACGGCGGCACATTGTACGATTGGAACCAACTTTACCCCCGCATCACCGCCGCCATTCGTGAGGTGGATTCCAGTACGCCCATCCTCATTGGCGGGATGGGCTATAGCGGTATCGAGTGGCTACCCTATCTGGAGCCGACCGGCGACCCGCGCACGGTCTATATGGTACATCAGTACGCACCGATTCAATACACGCACCAATGGTGGGACTCCCTGGACTGCACCTACCCCGGCACGTGTGACGTAGACTGGGACGGCGACGATGAACAGTTCGATCGGGCCTGGTTAGACGATCTACTCTCGACGATTGACACGTTCACGGCCACGCATAACGTGCCGGTAGCGGTGAACGAGTTCGGCGTGATGCGCTGGGAGCCGGGCGCGGCCGACTTTATGGACGACCAGATGGACCTGTTCGAGCAGCGCGGCTTGAACCACGCGCTGTGGGTGTGGGACCCCGCCTGGGAACCGTGGGCAGAGGAGGTAGACGCCTTCAACTTCCGTCACGGCCCTGATCCTCAAAACCACACCGACGTGGAATCGAGCGACCTGATGGACGTCATCATCTCCTGCTGGGGACGCAACACGGTCCGCCCCTCGTCCATGCTCACGGAGACGCTCTATATCCCGCTGGTCTCATCCCTCTCCACCCCGTGATGGTTCCCCCTACACCAGTACCGCGAGGCCGGCCAGCCCCACCAAAGCGATGGCTACACACGTCTGGGGGATGCCCAGCACCGGCACGAAGAGCACGGCGGCCAGCAGCGCCCCCACGCAGCCCCCTACCAAATCGGCCCCGTAGAGTAACCCGGCCACGCGACCGGCGCTCCCCCGCATCAGGGCCACCGCCAGCGGGAAGGCCATCCCCGTGAGGTAGCCCGCCAGCAGCGCTAGCAGCGGGAACACCAGCGCCGGGGCGGGGATGGGCAGCGAGGTGAGGAGTGGAAAGACCCCGCTGTAGGCCGCAACAGCCGCCTGTACCGCGACCAACGCCCGTCTAGCCCTCCAGCCGCTAACCGCTAACAATCGGTTGCTCGCTGCGCCCCCCAGTGCCAGCCCGGCCATGAAAGCCGTCACGATCAGGCTGACCTCGGCGTAGACGTAACCGTGCAGCACCTGGAAGGCGAAGAGGATCACTACCTCCAGCGTCATCTCCGCCAGGCCGATACCGGCAATGGCGAAGGGCACGGCCCACCCCCGCCGCCAGCGCACCAGGAGCGCGACCAACACCAGCAGCCCGACCACCCACCATAGGTTGACCAGGCTCGTGCTCTCGAAGGCCCCGCGCAGGTTGGGGTAGAAGAGCGAAAGCCACAGCACCAGGTCGTAGTAGTAACAGATGGGCGTCAGATCACGGTTGAACCGTACTCCTGTCGTCGCCTCCAGTTCCTGCCGCACCTGCGCGAAACGGTCGGTGGTGAAGATATATTCGATGTAGCCCGGCGTCACCCAGCGAGTCTCGATGCCGCGTTCGGTCAATCGTCCCGCCAGCACGGCGGGGTCGGTCTCCAGAGGTGCGTCGGAGGCCAGGAAGAAGTTGTGCTCACCGGGGAGCACTATCACTTCGGGAAAGACTCTATGCAGAGTGTGATAGACACTGGCGTTGCGCCGCGCCAGTTCGGGCGACCAGTAGTTCTCCGCCGAGGGCAGCCCCAGCGCGAAGACGCCGCCGGGGTTGAGCACCGCGTGTACTTCCTCGAAGAACTCCTGGGTGTAGAAGCGGTTGAGCGCGCCGGTGGCCGGTTCGGGCAGGTCGAGGATGACGACGTCGAAGGTGCGGCGGGCCGCTTTGACGTACAGCCGACCGTCGCTCAGGATCAGCGTGACGTGGGGGTCGTTCAGAACGGCGGCATCCTCCGGGGGCAGGTGGGCCTGCGCTGCCTCGATCAGCAGCGGGTCGAGTTCGACGTAGGTCACGCCGGCCACGGGGTGTTTGAGGATCTCGCGCAGGTCGCCGGCCACGCCCCCACCGACCAGGAGCACGCTTCGCGGGTCGGGGTGCATCAGCAGCGGAAAGTGGGCCACCTCTTCGGGAAAGGTCCCCTGGGTCTCGAAGGCCAGCATGCCATTCTCGTAAAAGACGCGCTGCCCATCACGGGCCTGGATAGTGATGCGACCGTAGGGGGAATCGGCGGCAAAGGCCAGGTCGGACCACTGCCAGCGGAGGGTAGCGGTGTGGAGGTGGTGACCCAAAGGAAGGGCAGCAAGGACCAGGAGGAACAGGCAGATCAGGGAGCGTTTCAGGCTACAGGTTACAGGTTTCAGGAGTTGGAGGGCGACGGTCAGGTTGACCGCTGCCACCAGTAGCGCGGTCTGGAAAGGATCGAGCCAGCGGATGAGGAGGAAACTGAAGAGCGTGCCGCCGACGACGGCACCGGCGCTCTCCCAGACGTAGGCCCGGCCCGCGGTGGAGCCCTGCTCGACAGTCAGCCGTGCCCCCAGTGTGAACAGAAAGCCCCCCAGGAGGCACAGCGGGGCCAGAATGAGCACGACCACCACGACCATCGGCCCGAACTCGACGAAGGCGCCCGGCGTGACCCCCAGCAGAGCCCGCACGTCGCGCACGAGCGCGATTTGCGTCGGGAACAGCGCCGCAGCGAGCGCCAGTCCGGCCGCGAAGGTTCGCGTTCCCCATTGCCGCCGCTCTGCCAGCCGGGCCAGTCCCCACGAACCTACCGCCACCCAGGCCAGCCAGGCGGCCAGCACGAGCCCGAAGAGCAGTTCGTTGCCGTAGAAGGTGGCGACCAATTCGCGCATCAGCACAACCTGCGCGATGGTCGAGGTGAAGCCGACAGCGGCGAGAGCAACTCCCATCATTGCACTTCCGGGACTCCGGCGGGAACAGGGTTGGTCAATCGGGACAAACCGAGTATAATGTCTGCAGGATGAACACTATCAGGGCCAGGTGCCGCGTGTCGTTAAGTCTACCAGAGGTGGCCCTATTTTTCAAGTCAGCCCGATCTGGCCGTCTCGCGACTCTTGCGCCTACGTCCTTTCCCTGTGGACATCCTCGCCGAGACGTCGCAGGTGACCCGCCGGGCGCTCGACCAGGGAGACTTTTTCATCCGTGAAATCCAGGGAATGTTTAGAGTGTCGTCTGGGCACTGGTCATCTCCAAAAAGTCGTTGCCGGTTTCTCGCACGTCCGCCCGG
>Ga0164310_10001836_pt1 | contig 12141 bp, 9 predicted proteins | sample GuaBasSedimGuay1_FD_121795 | JGI IMG/M metagenome (GOLD analysis project Ga0164310, IMG submission 121795) | Subseafloor sediment microbial communities from Guaymas Basin, Gulf of California, Mexico - Guay1, Core 4569-9, 0-3 cm | ecosystem: Environmental > Aquatic > Marine > Hydrothermal vents >... | reverse complement strand
GAATTTTATTAATAAACGTTGAATCTTTCAGGAAAGTTTTTTATATCTCTTTTTGATTCATTTTCTCCTAGAAAATAAAAAATTTTATATAGTAACGTTACATACTGTAACATTAATGGAGCGTGGGACCATAAACACTGAAATCGAAAAACTAAACACGAAAGCTGCCACATATGCAAAAGATATTGAAACATTAGAATCTGAGATTAAAAAAATCATTGTTGGTCAAGAAACCGTAGTTGAAAAACTCATTATTGCATTAATCATACAAGGTCATGTCCTTTTAGAGGGTGTGCCTGGCCTTGCAAAAACACTCATGGTGAAAACCTTATCTGATTGTATAGACTGTAGTTTCATACGAATGCAGTTCACACCTGATTTGCTTCCAGCCGATATTACTGGGACAAAGATTTACAATCATAAAGAAATGACATTTACTACATTAAAAGGCCCTATTTTTGCTAATTTCATTTTAGCCGATGAAATTAACAGGGCACCTCCAAAAGTACAATCAGCATTACTTGAATCAATGCAGGAAAAACAAGTCAGTATCCAAGGAGAAACATTTCCATTGGAGAGACCATTTTTAGTTATGGCAACACAAAATCCTATTGAATCTGAAGGAACCTATAAGCTCCCTGAGGCTCAACTTGACCGTTTTGTATTCAAAGTTCTTATCAACCATCCCTCAAAAGAGGAAGAAATTGAGATCATGAATCGATTCACAGAAAGCATCATGCCTGCATCATCTAAGATTCTTTCTCTAAAAAGGATACTAGAAATCCAGGATTTTAATCAGATGATATATGCAGATGACAAGATTAAAACATATGTTTCTGAAATTGTAGATGCAACAAGAAATCCTAGTTTATATGATCTTGATCTTGAGGATTATATTGAATATGGTGCATCCCCTCGTGCATCATTATGGTTGATTCTTGCGGGTAAAGCTCATGCTCTTGTTCATGGAAGAGGATATGTTACACCTGAGGATATTCAAGCAATTGCATATGAAGTCCTAAGACATCGTATTTTACTAACATATGAGGCAGAAGCAGAGGAAATAAACAGTGACGAAATAATTAAAAAAATTCTTGCAAACATTGCTATACCTTAGTTGAATTCAACTCATTAATATTTGTAATTATATCATATTTGTTATAGGAAATTTGTTATGGAACAAACCAAAGAGATCATAAAAAAAGTAAAAAAAATTGAGATTACAACAAAGCAATTAGTTGATGGTCTAATCACCGGAAATTATCATTCAATTTTTAAAGGTAAAGGCATTGAGTTCTCTGAAAGCAGAGAGTATCATATTGGTGATGATATTCGTTCAATTGATTGGAAGATGACTGCTAGATTTGATCACCCTTATGTAAAAGAATTTATCGAGGAACGAGATCTTCAAGTTTATTTTGCTCTTGATATGTCTGGATCAAGTGCTTTTGGAAATAATGTTTCAAAGAAGATGAAATCCATTGAAATCATTGCAAGTCTTATGTTTGGTGCAATGCAGAATAACGATAATGTTGGCCTCTTTCTTTTTACTGATGTAATTGAACAATTTATCCCTGCTCGAAAAGGTCAAAAACATGTATTAAAATGCATCAGTAATCTTGTATCATTTAAACCAAGATCAAAGATAACAAATATTCATGATTCTCTAAAATATATCTCAAAAGTTGTCAAGAAACGCAGTATTATTTTTGTGGTGTCTGATTTTTTTGATGATGGATTTATTCACCCCTTAAAAATCTTGAAAAACAAACATGACGTTATCGCATTACGAATCATTGATAACCGTGAACTTAGTATACCAGATATTGGTTTTATTGAACTTGAGGATGAAGAAACAGGCGAGCAAATACTAGTAGATACCTCAGATGAACAGTTCAGAAATAATTATACACAACTTATGAAACAACGTGAAGTTGATCTAATAACATCACTTCATAAAATTAAGATAGATATCGTTAGGATTCTAACTGATGAACCTTTTGATATTCCTTTACGTAAATTTTTTAATATTAGACTACGGAGAGTGATTCGATAATATGGCTGGTTTTGATGATCCAATTATACTTGTGGCATTAATCTGTATCCCTTTGCTTTTTCTTTTTTACCGACGTATTGTTGCAAAGAAAAGACAAGAGGCAATGAAATTTAGCCATATTGGTTTTATCAAATCAGCTCTTGGAAATAAAAAGAAATCAAAACGAAGTGAAATCCTTTTATTTCTCTCTTTTAGCATGATTGCATGTATGATCATTGGCCTTGCAAACCCTCATATACCTCTAGAACAAACCAAAGAAGGAGTTAATGTTGTACTTGTTCTTGACATTTCAGGGAGTATGCTTGCATCTGATTATCAACCAAACCGTATTGAAGCAGCAAAAAGCTCAGCTGAAATCCTTCTTAATTCATTAAATGATAAGGATCATGCTGGAATTGTTGTTTTTGAATCAGGAGCAACAACTGCTGCATATCTTAGCCCATATAAAGAAAAAGTGATCGAAAAACTCCGTTCAATTACTGCAAAAGAAGGGAAAACTGCAATTGGTGACGGGCTTACCCTTGGCATCGATATGGCATCTTCAATCCCTAATAAGAAAAAAGTAGTAATTTTACTTAGCGATGGAGTGAACAATGCAGGTATTATCACCCCTGATGAAGCTATTCAATTTGCTATTGCAAATCAAATACAGGTAAACACAATAGGTATGGGTTCAGAAGGAAAAGTAAAACTTGGTGAAGACTGGTGGGGAAACCCAGTTTATGCAGAGCTAGATGAGGAAACACTTCAAAATATTGCAATTCAAACCGGTGGATCTTACTTCAAATCTGTTGATATCTCAACTCTTGACAGTGTTTATGAAAATATTAGTGAAAACATTGAACGTGAACAAGAAGAAACCAATATTAAAGACTGGTTTTTCTTTGCCGCAATCACATTATTACTCATTCAGTTTTACCTACGTTACGGTAAAGGAAGGATTATTCAATGAGAAAAATCAATCTTTTTCCACTTCTTCTATTCCTACTCATCATAATGCCTTTAACTTCTGCTGAGGATATTACATTTTCAATAAATCAAACAGAGTATTATTTTTTAACAGGTCAAGAAGCAGTAATTCCTTTAACCATTAACAATACTTTTGATAAAGATATTGCTGGACAGATCAGTTATTCCATCATTCAAACCGTTAATCAAGGTGGTCAAAGCTATAGTTCAACTCGATCGAATGTGCAATCATTTTCCGTTCAAAAAGGAAATAACACATTAGGGATGAATTTTGGTTCTTCAAATACGCCTGTTACCTACACTGTTAGTATAGAATTTTCATATGATGAACAAGATGATGATTATGTTGTTTCCCTTGATGGCATTAAGATATTTTTTGTATCAAACGAATCGCAACAGAATAATCAAGAAAATCCGCAGCAGAGTAATTCTGAAAAAATCATAGATGCCACTCAACAGAACAATCAAGAACAGCAGCAACCTCAAACACCTCAGGAGCAACTGCAAAACAATCAGATGAATCAAGATAGTCAATCATTAAAAGAGCAGATGCAGCAGCAAATACAGCAGCAGCAAGCAGAAAAAAAAGAATTTGAACAATCCGTCAAAGAAAATAACGAAGTTCAGGAAATGCAGGAGGAACTGCAAAATCAAGGTTATAACCTTACAGAAGAGCAGTTTAATAATGAAAACAACAACACAGGTGATTTCAATTTTTCTTATCAAAATGATGAAGGGGAAACTGCAAATATTGAAGGACGGATGGAAAATGGGGAAATCACGGAATTACAAAAACAGACGGCAGAAGACCGTCAACAGATGATGGATACCCTTAATCAAAGTCAGCAGTTTCAGGATTTCCAAGAGCAACTCAATTCTGAAGGCTTTAATCAAACAAATATTTCATTTAATCAAAATGGAAATGACACAACCGTTGAAATTGAATATAAAAATGATAAAAATGAGACGGCAATGATTCAAGCTGAGTTTGAAGACGAAGAACTAAAAGAGGTACGATTAGAAAAGCAAGAAGACTTGCCTTGGTATTTTTTGCTTCTTGCGATAATTATCCCTATTTCAATTATTTCATTGTATCTATATAGGAAATATATTTTAAAAAAACAGGTAGATACAAGCAAACAAAAACCAATAATTTCAAAACCATTTGATTACCGTAATGAAGCATATAGGCTATTAAACGATGCAAAAAAAAATTACAAACAGGGATTATACAAAGATGCTTATGGTAAAGCAGGTCAATCTCTTAGATTATTTTTAAGTCATTATCATGGTGTTAAGGAAGAGATGACAAATGTTGAAATGATAAGATATTTAAAAAAACTGAAAAAACCACATGATCATATCAAACAATGTCTTGATCTTTGTAGCCTTGTTGAATTCGCTAAATATGCTGAAAATGAATCTGATTTTTCAAAAATCATTCAAGTAACTAGTGAAGTAATTTCTCAATAGCTCATTTTTTATAGTGCAATTGTTGGGGTGCGCTTATACACATCTAATAATAAAGATACATGGATTTTTTTATCAACACCTTTAATTGTTTTAATATTTGCATTGATAAACTTCCATATCTCTTTTCCATTTCTTGCGATTAATTGAATGATGAGATCATGATCTCCTGAGGATGTTGCAACATTTTGTACTTCATTAAAGTTGGAGAGATGTTCTGCGATTTCATCCATTTTTAATGGTTCCACATTCAATCCTATTACTGCTGTTGCATCAAAACCAACTTTTTCAGGATCGAGTATTGCAGATACTGATGTTATGATTCCTAGTTTTTTTAGTTTTGAAATTCTATAATGAATAGTACTTGTTCCAACATCCAATTCTTTTGCAATTGTTTGATATGAAATCGTTGCATCATTTTGAATAATATTCAATATTTTTCTATCAATGTCATCCATATAACCCCATAATATTGAATAATATTTAAATGTATTCGTATAAAATACTAAATTAATAGGTTTTATATCGACAATTATAAATAGTTGAGCCCAATATCCGCAATTCAATTAGAATATCTAAAAAATAATAAAAAAAGGATGTAAAAAAATGGGCATTGAACATCTAGATAAGATATTTAAAGCAAAAAGCATCGCCGTAGTTGGCGCAAGTAATAAGAGAGAAGCAGCAGGATACCGCATCTTTCGAAACCTAATTGGTTCCGGATTTGAAGGCATTGTTTATCCTGTAAACCCAAAACATGAAAGTGTACAAGGAGTACAAGCGTACAAATCAATTAATGATGTACCAAAAGTAGTTGACCTTGCAATCATTGTCACACCATCAATTATTGTACCGGATATCGTTGAGGAATGCGGAAAAAAAGGTATCAAGGGAATTATTATTATTTCAGCAGGATTTAAAGAAATTGGCGAAGAGGGAAAAAAACGGGAAGCTCAATTGAAAAAAATTCAAAGAAAATATGATTTAAGAATTATAGGGCCTAATTGCGTAGGAATCATCAATCCATTCCTCAACCTTAATGCAACCTTTGCAGGTACCATGCCCCTCAACGGAAACATTGCACTTTTTTCTCAAAGTGGGGCAATATGTGGATCTCTTCTTGATTGGGCTGCATCCTCACGTGTGGGTTTCAGCTCATTTGTTTCAGTAGGATCTATGTTAGATGTTGATTTTGGAGATCTTATTGATTATTTTGGAAGAGACATTCATACAAAAAGCATTGTTCTCTATGTTGAATCAATAACTCAGGCAAGGAAATTTATGAGTGCTGCTCGAAGTTTTGCTCGTTCAAAACCAATCATCGTAATAAAATCAGGAAGATATGCAGAAGGTGCAAAAGCAGCAGCATCCCATACCGGAGCTCTTGCAGGAGAAGATGCAATTTATGATGCTGCATTCCAACGAGCAGGTGTCGTTAGAGTTAAAGAAATTGATGAATTATTCAATTGTGCATCTATTCTTGCAAAACAGCCTCGTCCACGTGGACCAAACCTTGCAATAATAACAAATGCCGGAGGACCCGGTGTTCTTGCAACAGATTCAATCATTGAAAACAATGGAAAACTTGCTCAATTATCTGATGAAACCATGGAAAAACTAAATGCTTTCCTTCCAACTCATTGGAGCCATTCAAATCCAATTGACATCATCGGAGACAGCGATGATGAAGTCTATAAGAAAACAATTGAGGTTTGTTTAGAAGATAAAAACATTGATGGAATCCTTGTGATATCCGTACCTCAAGTTGTAGCAGACCCTAAGAAACTCGCAGATGCCGTTATTGATATTTCCAAGAAATCAACAAAACCAATTCTAACTAGTTTTGTCGGCGAGGAAAGCGTACAATATGCAAGACAAATTCTAAATCGAAATAATGTTCCAACATATCACACGCCAGAAGGGGCGGTACGTTCATATATGCATCTATATCATTACGCTCGTAACCTCGAGATCTTATTTGAAACACCCATCGAACGTATTGTGAAGGACAAAAAAGCTAGTGAAAAAAACATTCATGAAATTATCAAAAACGCAAAAAGGGAAAATCGAACTCTTCTAACCGAAGATGAATCAAAATCCATTGTTAATTATTATGGGATTCAAACCACAGAAACAATACTTGCAAAAAACAAAAAAGAAGCAATGCAAATTGCAAAAAAAATAGGATATCCCGTTGTAATGAAAATTCATTCACCTAATATTAGTCATAAAAGTGATAGTGGCGGTGTGATTCTTAATATCTGCAATGATGAAGAAGTGGAAAAAGCATATACGAAAATGATTGCAGATGTAAAAAAAGCCGAACCTGGCGCAAAAATAAATGGAGTCACAATCCAACAGATGATAGATGCTCAAAGCCCTGAATTTATCTTAGGCTCAAAAAAAGATCCCATCTTTGGTTCAGTTATTCTTTTCGGAATGGGTGGAATATATACTGAACTGTTCAAAGATAAATCAATTGGAATCCCTCCATTAAATCAGGCTCTATCTCAACAAATACTCAAACAGACCAAGGCATATTCATTGCTAACAGGATATCGAAATCTTGTCGCACCAGACATGAAAAAAGTAGAGGAGACAATGATTAATTTTTCTCACCTCATTGAAGATTTTCCAGAGATAAAAGAAATTGATTTAAATCCTTTGAAATCAACAGATAAAGGCCTTATTGCAGTTGATGCAAGAATAATTATTGATGAACATCCTAATAAACATCCTCATTTAATCATCAGTAAATATCCAAGTCATTATCAAAAGAATATTACATTAAAAGATGGTACAAAAATTCTATTACGACCAATAAAACCTGAAGATGAATATCTCTGGCTTGACATGTTTAACACATTTTCACAGCAATCAGTACGTTTTAGGTTCTTCAGATTAATCAAAGAAGCAGATCATGCAATGCGTGTACGGTTTTGTAATATTGATTATGACCGTGAAGTTGGAATTGTTGCAGAAATTGAAGAAGATGGGAAAAAACGATTTCTTGGCGTAACTCGTATTATTCTTCCACCTGGAGAAAAAGATGAAGTTGAATTTGCGTTGATTGTAACGGATAAATGGCAACGTAGAGGCTTAGGTTCTGAATTTCTTGATTTTACTATTGAAATGGCAAAAATGAAAGGGGTGAAACGAATTGTTGGCGAGGTTCTTAAAGAAAATAGATCGATGATTAAGCTTTGTAAAGATAAACAATTTGAAATATCAAGATCAAAAGATCCTGAGGTCTACAATTTAGAATACGTTATTTAATAAAAAAAGATGAGGTGGAGTTTCTGAATCAAGCCCTCCTCCTTATTTTAAATTTTTATTATTTAAAACTTGAATATAACATCAATAAATAATGATTAATACAAAGTTTCATCAGTAACCTTTTTAATAACAAATATTATGAAAATCACTGAATATTCAGATCCATCAACTTTTCTATCTATCCTAGAAAATGATTTTTCAACACCCTTTGAAAATGAACTAATGATCGGTTTAACATCCACTTTATTAAAGAATCCTAATCATTATCAAACAAAACCATTTCTTTCAACCATAGAAGATCAAGGGAACATGAAACTTGCAGCCTTTTTAACGCCTCCATGGCCAATCGTTCTATATTCAGAAGACACACCAAGTATACAATCATTAAACTGTCTTATTGAACATCTTGAAAATAGTAATATTTCATTGTCTGGTGTTAACGCTAAAAATGATCTATCCTCACTTTTTTCAAAACAATGGTCTTTAAAGAAGAATTGTTCATCGTTTCAAAAAATGAAGATGGCTCTTTTTGTATTAAATCATTTAAATCCCATAGAACTATGTAATGGATATTTAATAGAAGCAGAAGAAAAACATTTTGATCTTATCTATGATTGGGCTCTTTTATTCCAAAAAGATTTAAATTTGAATTATGAAAATGAAGTTTTGATTAAGAAACACGTTGAGTATATCATAAAATCAGGAAATGCGTTTCTATGGGTTGATGATAAACCAGTCAGTATGGTTTTTCTTGAAAGGGCTCACAAAATAGGGTTCTCAATTGGGTATGTGTATACACCAGATAACTTACGATATAAAGGTTACGCAACTAATCTTGTATATGAATTATGTAAAAAATCGTTATGTAAAGGATACCTTTATTCCTCGTTACTTACAGATTTAGAAAATCCTATTTCCAATCATATCTATAAAAAAATTGGGTTTAATGAAATATGTGAATATCAGATATTTGATTTCAAATATTAAAAATCAACTCAGATTTGAAATTTTTCTATTTATTTTGAAACATTATCAATTTCTTCAATCCTCTTCCCATAACTTATTACCTCATCATCTGTGAAACCAAGTTTTTTATAAAATTCAATTACTGAGTTATTTGTTTTTCTTATCTGAACATTAATTTTTTGACATCCCATATTTGTTAATATCTCAGTTGCATAATCCATTAATTTTACCCCAAATCCTTTGCCTCTAAATTCTTGATGTATCGCTAAATAATTAATCCAACCTCTATGGCCCTCATATCCAACCATTATCGTACCGATTAATTTTTTATCGAGTAATCCAACAAGAAATAGATCTGGTTGAAATCTTATTTTTTCATCAATATCTCTCAAAGGATTATTTTTTGGAATAATTAAATTACTCATTTTCCAAAGTTGTATAACCTGTTTTTCATCCTTTTTTATATAAGATCGTACAATGAAGTTAGTCATAATGAAAAATGTGAATAAATAATCAAGTTAAAAAAAATATCCCCATATTTGAAGATTTATTAAAAGAAATAATATTACTAGAAAATGGGAAAATCCCACAATATTATACATTGTTTCAATAATCATTTTTATTATAGAAATAGGGAATCTTTTGATTTCAAATAAATTGTACAAAAAGATACAAATAATTCATTTTTTGTTAAGGTTTTTAAAAACTTACTATTTAGTACACATTATATATGGTTGAGGGTGAGGGATGCTGAAAAAATTAATAAATTAATCATAGAAGAAAAAATTCTAGTTTATATAGAAAAAAAACCTTAGAATAAACAGTTTCTATTTGGTAGTTGAATGATTATCACTCATACCTCGCCACTATTAGATAAAACAATATTTGAATTTTCGTTTACTGGCTCCATCTGAGAATTGTTTCTTGTTCCAAAATATTTAATGGCATCAATACTCCCTGCCGCCAGTAAACGAATCAGATTGATTTTTCTTTTAATGCCTTTGTTTGAAGTGAGTAATTTAGCAACAACTCGAGCTTTATCAATATTCGAAAAGTTACTTTGCCCTATTCTAAACTCCCGAAGATCTATATCAAAATCAATTGAGCAGTCATCATGCTTTCCACGGATAACCTGAATATATTCAACTTTTTCTTTTGTTGTTTTAAAAATCCAGCTAGTAGGAGTCATTCCATCATTTCTTAAAGACATCTGAATTTTTTGTTCACCAAGTAAATTTAAAAACCTAGACATTTCAACAACATTATGCATACCAATTTTTTTTGTATACTCCATTATTGCTGGATCTGGTGATGCATCTAGAAATTCTTTTGCATGTTGACTAAAATTACCTTCTTGAAGTTGCACTCCCGCATCTACTGAAAATTCAAGATTATGCATTCTGTCATTAATGAATTTCATTAATGGTTTTTTTGTCTTATTTTTAATTACGCCCATCCTTTCTTTTTCAATGAATCTATCTATTGTCCAAAATTTTGCCATACAAATAGAGGCCAACTCCTCAATACGTTCACTTGAAAGATGTTTAGTTTTAAACACTGAATGCATTTCATCAAATCGATTCCAATCATCTTCAAATATCAAATCTTGTGAGTCCAATTCCTCATAAAATTTTGTTCCAGGATATGGTGTAGCGATACCAAAAGCAGAGCTTGTAAGTCCAATTTTTTTAGCATAAATCGGAAATTGTAATATTTCTTCTTCGGTCTGATCTGGTAAACCAATTACAAGTGTTCCACCAGCACTTCCACCCCATTTTTTAATATTGTTAACAGCTTTAACATGAACATCTGTTTTTAACCCTTTTGACGTAGATTTTATATCTTTCATATTTGGGCTTTCAATACCCATTTCAAAGCCATCAATACCTGCTGCTATCATTTTCCGAACTATATCTGGATGTTTTGCAACTGAGTCAGGTCGCACCTTTACACCAAATCTTATGTCAAGGTTATATGGAATTAATAGATCACAAAGCTGTTCAACAATCTTAGGTTTTCCCATAAAATGTGGGTCTGTTACTTCAATGCTGATAGGTTTGTTATCATGAAATTTAACTATTTCTAAAATCTCTTCAATCACGTTTTCAGGTGATCGATATCGCTGAGAACTTCCACTCATTGTAGGTTCACAACAAAAACTACATCGACCCCAGCAACCTCTTGATGTGGTAATAACATCATGTTCCCTATCTGGCATTAACGTTGTATTATACTTATATCTTCTCAGATGTCTAGCGGGAAATTTTATACCATCTAAATCCTTAATAAACTCACGATCTGGATTGTGAACTATCACCCCATTCTCTTTGTATGAAATGCCATTAATATTAGATGCATCACCCGCAATAACAAGGTCCTGCATTGTTTGCTCACCTTCACCTCTAATCACAAAATCTACTTGTGAATGTGAAAGTAATTCATCAGGAATTTCAGTGGGATGATAACCTCCAAGAACTGTCATAATATCATGGTTTTTTGCTAATTGTGCTATTTCTAAACCTTCACTATGTTCTGTTGCAGACATCGAAATTCCAACAATATCTGGCCTAAGTTCTTCAAGATATTTTTCAATAGTTTGTTGAATCGGCTTAGGTTCCATTTCTAGATCTATAATGTTAACTTCATCAACATCATTTTCAATAAATGCGGCTATATATTCAAATCCTGTTGGAATAATATCAAATGCAAAAGACAGCCCATGTCTCCCAGATGGTTTGATTAATAGAACTTTTTTGAATGACATCTTTATTTCACAAGTTTTTTCGTTTTTTATATTTTTTCGTTTCTCATTCTTATCCAATATCTCATCAGTCAAACCATTAAAAAGGAAGTTAATCATTTTTTTCTCCCTAATTGGGTTTATTTAATAAAAGAACTTTGACATTTGAACCCTGATAAAAAAACTGTTTGGGTTGTTTTTTCTTTTACTATTCAAAGGGCACATATTACAACAACATAAAATATCTTTGGTATTATGAATCTTGGATAAAGTGTGTAACTTAATGAGATATATTACCTTTTGTTTCAGGATTTTTGTTTTCCGACATTAACATGTAACAAAAGTGGTGACACACGTCTTTTGGTTTCACAATACATTTTTCAAGATACATTTATATTATTATATGAGACTAAAACAAACATTATGTAGAATCTTCCAAAATTATCTACTGATTTAAATTAAAAAGTTGAAGTAACAAAAGGAGCACCTCAGTGGAAAGATTGAATCACAAACAAAATATTTTTTTTAATTGAAATATGCTTCAATATTCACTTATTTACCAATTTTTAAGAAAATATGTTAAATCCATTCGTTCCCAGTCATCATAATCTCCAATAAAAGGCCCTAGATGAGGTCTAGATCCATCTGAGTAATCTACCATACG
>Ga0164310_10001834_pt1 | contig 12144 bp, 10 predicted proteins | sample GuaBasSedimGuay1_FD_121795 | JGI IMG/M metagenome (GOLD analysis project Ga0164310, IMG submission 121795) | Subseafloor sediment microbial communities from Guaymas Basin, Gulf of California, Mexico - Guay1, Core 4569-9, 0-3 cm | ecosystem: Environmental > Aquatic > Marine > Hydrothermal vents... | reverse complement strand
CTCCTACACCGACCACACCAACTAGTTATCACACCAAGCTCCGGCGAAGCTGTGGTCATCTCCACACTTACCCTGGTTGCCCTAACAACACGAGCCAAAACAATGTCTCCAGGCTGAAACTCGGACAAAAGATTCTCCACATACCTCTTACTAATCTTTGATATATGTATAGCACCAAGAGAGGGAGGAGACAAACCTCTATCCTCACTACCAACCACACAGGCAAGCTCAACAAGCACAACCTGGTTTTTCACTTCAACAACACGCCCAACAACCAGGTCCCCCCTCCTAGGCTTGGGGGGCTGTTTAACCCCCTTCACGTGTAGCTTCCTCGTCTTTGGGTCAACCCTTGGAACCCCAACCACGGAGGAGAGGATCTCCCCCTTCTCCTCATACGCTCCCTCACCCGGGAGAAACTCCTCCGCCACACCTAGAAAGTCGCCTGGCAGCACGAACCGTTTTGTTGGAGCATAGCCTCGACCAACCATATACCAGCCACCTACCAACACGCTCAACAACCTTCTTTACATATGTTTCCCGGGCTGGTTAACGTTGGGCTAACCCAACAACCAACTATATGTGCCACATCTGCTACCCACCACAAAACACTTAGTCCGGCAAACCCCTTACTTTAAACGCTAACCGCGTTGCTAGGTGTAAACCTTGGCTGAGAACAAGCTGAGCTGGGAGGAGGTTTACAAGCTTTGTGTAACCCTAGCGGATAATATTTTGCGGGACAACCAGAGGCCTAGGGTTATAGTAACCCCGGACAAGGATAGCTGGCCTTTTGGGCGTATCCTATGCGACCTGCTAGGGGTTAAAACCCTGTTACACCTTGGCAACGTCGAAGATGTGGAAAAAACATTAAAACTAAAACAATTAAAACCAGATGAAATACTTTTATCGGTTACAAGGGCTGAATCACTTGGGAAAGCTGAGATCCAAGCGAAAATAAGTGTTTTCCCAGGTTTGAAGGTTGCTGCACTTGTTGCTAGTAGCACTGAAACGGGTTGGAGACCAGACTACGTGGGTAAAACCTTTCATGCCCACCCAACCATGCCCTGGGAAAACCAAACCTAGCAGCAATAGTAACGCTGGCTTATCCCATATAAATCCCTCTCTGTGATCCAAGCGGAGAGTGAACAATTCTCCTGGTCCCATCCCCTTTTCCCATTCTCCCTGTCACACCAATCCCTCCACCAGCCCTTGCCGCCCACGAGAAGAGCTACCACTGCTATCGCAGCGCAAACACCAAAACCGAGCAAGCTCCTATCCCAACCGCTACTCCCAACGCTAACCTCGTTCCTCCCCCAGCTACATACGCTAAGACAAAAACAAGCCCCTAAACCAAGCCTATCGCAGCATCTGTCATGAGTTCTCTCGTTTCATCCGCTATTGTTCCCATAGCATGGTCTTTCACATCTTCTAAAGCTTGGGTAGCTCTGGGTTTCTAGCTGTCCATGGGTTTTGTATTTTTGTTTATTGGTTTTCTTACTTCTATTTGGTTGTTGTCTGTCCAATTTTTGTTTTTGTCTAGCCGCTGCACCCGGTGTTGTTGGGCCTAGCTGGTGGGGCCACCTGTCATAGTTTCCCGGTTTCACCTGTTGGGTTTGAGCTTTTCCAGCTCCCCAGGCTTGTAAACACCTTTTGGTGTTATGAAACCTGTGATGTATCTCCCTGGTGTGATGTCGAAAACCGGGTTTTTGGCGTTAGCATCTTCTGGTGCTACAGACACCTCGCTGATCGTACCATCCACCTTTCCACGTATGTGTAACACCTCCCTCGGGTCTCTCTCCTCTATTGGGATTTTTTCTGTTTGCCAGTCTATTGTTGTTGTTGGTATAGCAACATAGAAGGGTATTTTGTTCTCATGGGCGAGAACAGCCAGTGTGTAGGTCCCAATCTTGTTGGCAACATCCCCTGTTTTCGCTATTACACGGTCAGCACCAACTATCACCATGTCTACATCTCCACGCTGCATAAAATAGCCTGCAGCACTATCAACTATGATCTCATGGGGTATGTCTTCCTGTAGAAGCTCCCAAGATGTTAGTCTTGCTCCCTGTAACCATGGACGCGTCTCATCAACCAAAACCTTGAAGTTTTTTCCTTTTCTCTTTGCTATTCTTAATGGGCTTAGGGCGCTTCCCCAGTCTACGAATGCTAGGGCACCAGCGTTACAATGGGTCAGAATCGTGGCCCCCTCGGAAACAAGTTTTTCCCCGTGAACACCTATCATCCTACCCTGCTCAGCGTTGTCCTCCGCAAAACTCTCAGCAGCTCTTCTAGCTATGTTTCTAGCCTCCTCAACTGTTCTAGCTGCCTCAACAGAGCCTAGAACATGATCCAACCCATGTTTTAAGTCGATAGCCGTTGGTCTTGTCGATAAAACAGTTTTATATACATTTTTGATGTGTTTCACCAGTTTTTCCAGCTTTTCTTCACCCCTATAACCCAGGACAGCTTGTGCAAGCGCATAGGCCGCCGAAGCACCAATGGCACCAGCACCCCTAACAGCCATGTCTCGGATAGCTTGGGAAGTCTCCCAACATGTTCCAAGGGATAGAACATGGAAGCTGTGTGGCAGTTGACGCTGATCGATCATCCTAACAACGTTCTGCTCCATCCAAACCGTCCTATACTCCTTCACACCATCCCTTGTCTTAACCCTCAAAACACCTCCCCAGGAACACAGCTGTGGACAAACCAATAAAAAGGTGTGTAGACCACAGACGCCCCACAAGCCGGGTCCAGCTTAGCTCACCCAACAACAAGTGTTCCCGGTTATCAGTGTTCCCAACAAAGTGTTGTGCACCAAACCCCAACACCAAAAAAGGTTTTATCGTTGTTGTTGTGGTGTGGTCTGGATATGGAAGCTGGCCTGAGTGTCTCCCAGACCCGGCCGGGTTGAGGCTACCGCTGGGTGTTAACACCAAAAAAAACACAACCAGTAGGAGCGGTGCAAAACAACCATGGACACCAAGAGGACTGTTGAAATAGAGCTTAAGGTTGCTGAGGCTACACAAAACGATGTTGGAAGAGGAATTGTAAGGATAGACAAAAAATATAGGGAGATTCTCGGTGTTGAGGTTGGTGATATTGTTGAGATACGTGGCGGCAGGGCTACTGGGGCTGCGGTTGCGGATGCGTATGACACCGATCGTGGTCTTGACATGATAAGGATGGATGGGTTGATAAGAAAGAATTGTAGGGGCACCATAGGGGAAAAGGTTCGTGTTCGTAAAATTGAGCCTAGACACGCTAGGAAGGTTGTTCTCTCCCCAGCTGTTAGGGGTATGAGCATACAGGTGCCTGGCGAAGCTTTGGCTAGGTATCTTGCTGGCAGGGTTGTTACAAGGGGTGATATTATCTCTGTTGGGGCGCCTAGGAGGAGGAGCCACCTGGAAAACGACCCTATATCGGCGATGATGCGTGGCTTCGGTTTTGATGTTGGTGAGATCTTCTTCGGTTCCCTGGGCTTGGGTGAGATTAGGTTAATGGTTGTCAGCACCACGCCAAACGAGATCGTGGTAATAACCCCAGACACAAATATAAATGTTATTAGTGAGGCTATTGAGGCTGTTGAGAGGGCATTACCTTCAATAACATATGAGGACATTGGAGGACTTAAGAATGAGCTGCAAAAGGTTCGTGAACTTATAGAATTACCTTTGAGGCATCCAGAACTTTTTGATAGGCTGGGGATAGAGCCTCCCAAGGGTGTACTCCTCCACGGCCCACCTGGGACAGGTAAAACTTTGATAGCCAAAGCTGTTGCCAACGAAAGTGATGCAAGCTTCTTCTCAATAAGTGGTCCAGAGATAATGAGCAAATTCTATGGTGAAAGCGAGAAAAACCTTCGTGAACTATTTGAACAGGCCGAAAAAAATGCTCCAAGCATTATTTTCATAGATGAGATAGATTCCATAGCTCCGAAGCGTGAAGAGGTCACGGGGGAGGTTGAGACAAGGGTTGTTGCTCAGCTTCTCGCCCTTATGGATGGTTTAGAGTCTAGGGGAAAGGTTATTGTTATAGCAGCTACCAACAGGCCAAACGCTTTGGACCCGGCGTTGCGCAGGCCTGGAAGGTTTGACAGGGAGATTGTTATCGGTGTGCCAAACAAGGAGGCTAGAAAGGAGATCCTCCAGATCCACACCAGGGGGATGCCGCTTAGCGGAGTCGACCTCGACAAGCTTGCTGAGATCACACACGGCTTTGTGGGAGCAGACCTCGAAGCTTTGTGCAAAGAAGCCGCTATGAATGCTCTTAGACGTGTTCTTCCAAGAATAGACTTTAGAAAAGAGAGGATACCACAAGAAGTCTTGGACAACTTGAAGGTTACTGTTGAAGATTTTATGGAGGGTTTGAAATGTGTTGAGCCCTCCGCTCTGCGCGAGGTCAGGGTTGAGATACCAGATGTTTCATGGGACGACATAGGCGGGTTGGAGGATGTTAAAAAAGAGCTTAGAAAAGCTGTGGAGTGGCCTATACTCTACCCAGAGTCTTTTAAACGTTTGGGTATAGACAGCCCAAAAGGGGTTTTGCTGTATGGTGCCCCAGGAACAGGGAAAACCCTGCTAGCGAGAGCACTTGCAAACGAGGGAAAAATAAACTTTATATCTATCAAGGGTCCAGAGCTTCTAAGCAAATGGGTTGGTGAAAGCGAAAAAGCTATTAGAGAAATATTTAGAAAGGCTAGGCAGGCTTCTCCATGCATCGTCTTCCTAGATGAGCTTGACGCAATAGCTCCACGTAGAGGGGCTGGGGGGGACACACACGTTGTTGAACGTGTGGTAAGCCAGCTCTTAGCCGAGCTGGATGGGTTGGAGGAACGGGGAAACGTGGTTGTGGTTGCTGCTACCAACAGGCCTGACATGGTGGACCCTGCCCTGCTCCGACCCGGGCGGTTCGACAAGATCCTGTTTGTAGATGTGCCATCACCCGCCGCTAGGGAGCAAATATTTAGGGTGCACACCAGGAGGATGCCCCTAGCAGAGGATGTAGACATAAAAAAACTTGCGGAGCTCACAGAAGGATTTGTAGGTGCAGACATAAAAGCTATATGTAGAGATGCTGCCATGCTAGCCTTGGAGGAAAACGTGAAGGCTGAAAAGGTTAGGATGAGCCACTTTGAAAAGGTATTAAGAGAGGCGACGCCAAGCGTGACAAAGGAGACACAAGAGGAGTACAGAAAAATGAAGTTCTACTTTGAGAGTATAAGGCAAAGGGAAAAGGAACAGTTATCATACATAAGATAGTTTTCATATGGAGCGGGGACAAAGATTGGGTCCCTAGCCGAAGCCTTTTTTCTGGTCCCCAATGTTTTCGTTGTTGAGCCAGGGGGAGCAATGGTTCCACGGGTTGAACAGGATTTAATTGAAATTTTCATGTTTGTAACCAGTTGGTGTTGTACCGACGAGAACAGTGTTTTGGCGAACCTTTGAAGAACAAACATATATAGGAAAACCGGGCTGGTCCCACCACAGAGAGCTTGTGGTTACGCCGACACCGGTCCCGGGTGTGTACCCATTGAAACACCCTGTTCTGGGCACTGAGAGGGAGGCGGTCCCCTACAGGATAATAGCGTTCATATTAGACCTAATCTTCCTGTTGGTTCTCTCTGTAGTGATCATATTTTTTTGTTTGGGGTTAACGATAGCTGTTAAAGTTTCTAACGGCTTGTCGATCATACTTGTTATTGTCACGGTTCTCCTGTTGTGGGCACTCTACAGTTTTGTCATGGAGGGTTGGATTGGACAAACAATAGGCAAAATGGCTGTCAACATCATTGTTGTCAAGGAAGACGGGTCGCCATGCGGGTTTCTATCAAGTTTTGTCCGCAACCTATTCAGGATAGTTGATGGCTTCCCCTTCTGCTACTTGGTTGGGTTCATAGTGATTGCTATTACTGAGAAGCGTCAGAGGGTTGGTGATATCCTGGCCAACACCGTTGTGGTGAGGGCTTCACCCAGCCCCCAGACCGAGCGCAGCCACACCGATACACACCACTAAGGTTAGGGAGCCCGTTCCATCTGCGTTAACAAGTGTTTGCCCTGTTACCCCATTTTTTGTTGTATCATATGTGAGAGACAAGCCGCTACTAGATCACCACATAAAAATATGTTTTGCAGCGCTGTTTAACATGAGCTGTGTTCTATTGCGTTTGTTGGGCATGCGCTGACACATGCACAGCACTCGATACAATCCGCAACGTTTGGAGCTGTTGATTTCCCATCCACCAATTCGAAAACGTCTGATGGGCAGACGTCAACACACTCCCCGGAACCTATACACTTATCATAGTCTATTTTGATTGTTACCTCTGCTTCCCATGTTCTTATGTCCGCCATGGTTTTTATCCTCCAATCCAAGCTTTTTCAGCCTGGTCCAAGCCCAGGTTTTTGTTTGGTTGTTTTCCCTGTTTTTTGCTGGGCATGGTTTGACCAGGTCTTTGCCGCGTGGGCTGAGCTGGTCTACTTGGTTTTTTCGGTTGGGGCTAATCTTGGTTGTGCCCGGGTGGGCTAGGTTCCCAGGCTGGTTGGGACCCTACATTTTTATCTTTTTCAGCTCATCTAGGTGTTCCCTGAAAAAGTTTCTTGTTGTTTTGGTTAGATCATACTTAGCCACATCGTCCAAACACACCCACCTAGCCTCCACAACGTCACTAGACGCTTTTAGGTTTTCCCCTTTGGCTCTAATCAAAAACTGTAGTAGTACGAAATGATATTTTGGTTTTCCCTCTCCATCCAGGACTATGCTGTCCAAAACATCGAGGGGTTTCTCCTTGCCAAGCTCTACTTTGAGGCCACACTCCTCCTCCACCTCTCGAACAACAGCCTCTCTTATGGGCTCACCCAGCTCCACCACACCACCTGGGATGCTCCACTTACCTTTACCAGGCTCCACGCCACGTTTAACAAGCACAACTCTCCCATTGTGTAGGACAACACCACCCACACCGACAATGGGTTGAACAGGATACTTTCTCCTACCCATACGCATCCACCAGACTAGCTTCTGTCCCCCAGGCTTGGTTGGGGCTTGCCAAGCCCAACATACACCGCCCCCCTGGGTGGAAACCTTTTCACATGGTCATAGAAGTTTTTACAGTCAACAATCACCACACCCTCTCTTAGGTGTGGAGCCAGTTTTTCAGGTGTGTAAACCGCGTGGGGTGTGTGTACCACAACACAGTCCGCATCTTTGAGGTCGCTGAGCGGTTTTGTCTCCAGCTGGGTTTGTTCCCCTATTTTTAGTGTTTGTACATAGGGGTCGTGGATAACAACCCTTGCACCATATCGTAGAAGCTTTTGGATCAGGGTTTTGGCTGGGGAGTGTCTCGTGTCGTTAACATTCTCCTTGTAGGTAACGCCTAGAATCGAGATTTTCGAGTTTCTCAGGGGTTTCCCAGCTAGGCTCATCGAATAAACGACAAGGTTTTTCACATGTTCCGGCATGTTCTCATTTATCTCCCCTGAGAGCTCCACAAACTTTGTTCTGAAGCCATACTCCCTGGCTTTGTAGGTTAGGTAGAATGGGTCTAGGGGTATGCAGTGGCCACCAACCCCTGGGCCTGGGTAGTGTGCTTGGAACGCGTAGGGCTTTGTCGAGGCTGCTTCTATGACCTCCCAGGTGTTTATACCCATGGCTTCGAACAACATGGACAGTTCGTTGACCAGTGCGATGTTCACACTCCGGTAGATGTTCTCCACGATTTTTGCTGCCTCTGCTACTTTGGGGCTGCTTACTTTCACCACTTTCTCGGTTATCTGTTTGTATAGTAGAGCCGCGTCCTCGGTGCTCTTGGGGTTGATCCCCCCAACAAGCTTTGGAACTTTGTGCAGGGGGTATTCACGGTTTCCCGGGTCTATGCGTTCGGGTGAGTATGCAACCTCAAACTCTTCTCCAGCTTTTAGCCCTGATTCCTCTAATATGGGTATGAGAACCTCATCTGTTGTTCCCGGATAGGTTGTGCTTTCAAGCACAACAAGCATTCCTGGTCTGAGGTTTTTACTGACTAGACGTGCTGCTTCTTCTATGTGTGATAGGTCAGGTGTTTTTGCTTGTGTTAGTGGGGTTGGAACACATATCATGATACAGTCTTTGCCCGACAAAACTTCTGGGTTGTCCGAAACAGTTAGATGCCCTTTTTTGATGAGTTTTGGTGTTTGGTCTCTTATCTCCTGTTCCAAGAGGTATATGTCACCTTTTATTAGTGCTGATATTTTTGATTTGTCTGTGTCATACCCTGTTGTTCGATACCCAGCTTTTGCGAATGCTATTGCTAGTGGTAACCCGACGTAGCCTAGTCCCATCACCACGATCTCCGCACTCTTGTCCAGGATCTTTTTTGTTAGGTTAACCCCCATTTTGGGCACCTTGGTTCCAGTAGTCTTGTTGTGGGTTGTTGTTGTGGTGCCTGGTTGGTTGGTGTTAACAGGCTGCTCTTCCTGTTTTATGGGTTTTCGTTGAAACCATTGTAAACAACATTTTTCCCATGTTTTTCCATCTTTTTTGTTTTGGTTTCCATGTTTGTGGGTTTTTGTATGGGTTATGGTGGTGCCGGCTTCGAGTGTTTTTGTGGAACAAAGGTTTTTATTTTTGGGGCACCTTCTCCTTGTTAACACCTCGACACCACAATTTTTGATGGTTAAAACCCGTTGAAAACCGTGGAGGAGGAGGAAATGGAGAAGAAAAAGGTTAGGAAAGGTCTCATAATGGTTTTTACTGGGGATGGGAAGGGTAAAACCACTGGTGCACTGGGTCTTGCTATGAGGTGCTGTGGACACGGCTTAAAGGTTTATATGATCCAGTTTATGAAGGGTGACATTAAATATGGTGAGATAAAAGCTGCTAAACACCTTCCCAACATGACCATTGTACAGTTTGGACGCCCAACCTTTGTGGATCCCAACAATCCAGATGAGGAGGATGTAAGGGCTGCTAACAAAGCCATGAGCCACGCGGAGGAGATTGTTAGAAGAGGAGAGCACAACTTGGTGATCCTAGACGAGGTCAACGTGGCAACAGCCTGGGGGCTCGTAGATCTGGGGAGAGTGTTAAAACTGCTTAGAGAGAAACCACCGGAGATGCACCTGGTGCTGACTGGTAGATATGCCAAACCGGAGCTCATAGAAGCAGCGGACATGGTCTCAGAGGTTAGGGAGATAAAACACCACTACCAAGCCGGTGTTCCGGGACAAGAAGGAATAGAATACTAGTTTCAAATCAACCACGTTAACCGCATCTCCCTTTTCCCCACTTAGAACCCTCTTATAACTTTTAAAATTGTTAACATGACCCCTGAGAGGATAACAGAGATCAACATGATTGTCCAAAACCCTAGCCTAGGCAGCTCCACGTTCATACCGAAGATACTAGCCACGAGTGTTGGGACTATTAAAGCTGCGCCAACCAGGGTTAGCCTATACATGTTCTCATTCATCCTGTTTGACAAAGCGCTTAGGTAGAGGTTCATTATCCCACTCAGGGTTTCACGTTCCGTTTCCACTAGGTCTATAGCGTATAGGAGCCTGTCTTCTAGGTGTCTTTTGAATCTTTGTGTCTCTATGTGTGGAGACTCTTGTTGGAGGATCTCCCTAACCACCTCAAGGTCGGCTCGGAGAATCTTGTTGATCGCAAGAAGTTTTTCCCTGAGGTTCTGCACCTTTGAGGGCACAGTCCCCATGTCAACACTTGTATCCGCCAAACCTATTTCAATCCTATCTATCTCGCGTTCTATCTCCTCTATGATGTCTATCGAGTATTCTATTATCTCATCTAGTAGAGTGGACAAAACATCGGTTGAGCTGCCCATCCTAAGCTTCATAGATTGGAAACTATCCATAACCATGTCTATGAGGTCAAAATCGCTACTAGAAATTGATATTATCTTGTTCCTGCTTATAATAATAGATATCTGGACAACACCCCGGTCAGGGTCCCTCTCAGTTAATATACGTCTTGTTGGCGCTTTTATTACAACCACTGTATATGAGTAGAAGGGTGTGATCCTCGGGCGCTGATCCTCCACCAAGTCCTCCTCAAAAGCTTCGGTCTGGTCCATCTCATCAACCACAGCATCCACAACGTTATCCTCCTCAATTTTGAGGTGTGTCCACCTAACATCCTCTAGATCTGTCCTCCTCGCATATTTGTCGTAGCGGTGGGTCACATTCTTGTCCACGTCCAGTATAATGGTTCTAACCATCACAGCTTCCCCCATCCACGATGATAACACCGCTTCTCAGCTATGGTCCTAGAGACAAACACCAACACCACCCAACCAACCTACACCTAGATACTCTACCGCTCCAACCACCCAACACAACAATTATTAAACATAAAAGGTTGTGGGCTAGCCCAGCCAAAAAACTAGGCACAACTTTGACCAAGAACCAATACCAAAACTGGGGATAAACCCTTGGCAACCAACAAACACCAGCAAGACCCCAGCAAAACAACAGGTTCCCAGCCCAGACCCGAAAACCTGGACAAAAACCGGTTGGTAGGCACCCTGATAATAGTCGCAACCATCACCACCATCCTATACCTACCCCTCTTCCCACACCTACTAAACTCCTGGTGGAGCGACCCCTACTACAGCCACGGATTCCTAATACCGATAATATCAGCGTTCCTCATATATCTAAACAGAAAAAAACTTGGACAAGAGTTGTTAACAGCTAAACGTGACACCAGTCTTTGGTTGCTACCAGGAATAGGTTTGTACATGCTTGGAATGTTGCTATGGAACCCCTTCCAAACAGACCTATTAAGGAGCATTCAAACGTTTTGGGGAGACTTCCTGGTCGGTGTTTCTCTCATCCTGGTTTTGTTGGGCATGGCAACCCATCTCTATGGTAGAAAAGCGGCTAAACACCTGGTTTTCCCCCTGCTCTTCCTAGTTTTCATGGTTCCACTCCCAGCAACATATGTGGCGGAGGCGGCGATGGCTTCACAGGGTGTGTCTGTCTCCGGCACGGCCATCCTCCTAGACCTGATCGGTGTCCCATATGAGCGGCTGGGCAACCAGCTCCTGCTACAAAGCGAATCACCCGTGGTAATGGTCATAGACCTCCCATGCTCAGGTATCCGCAGCATCATAGCTTTGCTGGCCGTGACCGCGGTTTTCGTCTACCTGGTTGACCTTGCGCCACAAAAAAAGGTTCTACTCTACCTATGCGTCGTACCAGTAGCACTACTAGCCAACATACTCAGGATAACATTCCTAATGGTTGTAGCCCACTATATAAGCCAAGAAGCAGCCCTCGGGATTTTCCACAAAGCCTATAGCTTAGTATTGTTCATGGTAGCACTCCTAATACTGATGGGGATCTGGAGGGTTCTTCGATGCTCCCAGGTATGATAACCTATATCTGGGCAGCATTCATAATACTCACAGTCATATATTTCATCTCAAGATCCCTGTTACCAGGGCTCTTCGAGGAACACAAAGCTGTTGTGGGCGTAGCTGTTCTCATCCTAACCGTTTTCATGCTCATATCCCCGATAAGCAGTGCCCCATCCGACATCTTGTTGTCTCCAGGTGTTAGAACCGAGCCAAAGTATAGGGTGGTTGCAACAACCCAGCTAGATATCTCCGACCCAGAATCTTTTGAGGAGATACCCCTGGAGATGGGGTCTTGGAGAGGGCAAGACCTCTATGGACCCCAATATGTTAGAGCTGTTGAGAGCATGGGCGGAGAACTCCTACTCCAAAGAGGCTACCACAATGACGAAGGTGTTTTCACCTGGCTACTTGTGATGTATGGCCCCAGAAGCGCTGCTTTCCACGACGCTGAGGCTTGTTACTACCTAACCGGTTGGACCATTCTTGGTAAGGGTGTGGAACCATTCAGAGTCCCGGGTACAGAGGTGGAGATGTACGCCAAAAGACTTAGGGTGATGAAGGGTAATCAGCAACGCTTACTCTTCTACTGGACAATGGAGAAACCTGGTCCAGGAGGAAGAGTGGTGGGACTCCGGGTGGGAACCTTTGTATCCGGTGGTGATTGGCGCAGAGCCGACCAAGCGCTCCGCGACCTGGTGGAGCACATCTACAAACACCTGTACAAAGCGGGTGAGGAGAGGGAAATATTAATGGAGTATTTGTTGAGCCGATACGGTGGGGCTGCATATGGG
>Ga0164310_10001833_pt1 | contig 12152 bp, 9 predicted proteins | sample GuaBasSedimGuay1_FD_121795 | JGI IMG/M metagenome (GOLD analysis project Ga0164310, IMG submission 121795) | Subseafloor sediment microbial communities from Guaymas Basin, Gulf of California, Mexico - Guay1, Core 4569-9, 0-3 cm | ecosystem: Environmental > Aquatic > Marine > Hydrothermal vents >... | reverse complement strand
CCGGTCGAGGCAGCGGCGGAGGCGCCGGTCTCTGAGCCCCCCGTGGTGCCTGCGCCGGCCGAGATTCCCGATTGGTTGCGGGAGGCTGCGCCGCCGGAGGTGGCGGCTCCTGAGGTCGTGCCGCCGGCGGTCGAGGCAGAGGGCCTGGCACGCGCAGAGATTCCGGACTGGTTGGAGGCCCTGCGTCCATGCCCAGAAGTGGCCGAAGCAGCCGCTGAAGAGGAGCCGGTGGAGAGCGAGGGGCTGCTGGAAGGACTGCGTGGTCTCCTCCCCCCGGCCACAGCCATTCAGGCACCTCCTCTCCGCGAACGAGCACTGCCGGCCGAAGTCAGCGAAGCGAGCCTGGCCAGGGCGCAGTTGCTTCAGAGTCTGCTGGCCCGACCGGCCGAGGTGCCACGGCCAAAAGTGCGCAGGCGGGGCGTCAGCATTGGCGAGCGCATCCAGCGCTGGCTGGTGGCAGCCGTGCTTCTCGTAGCCGTGGGGGGGGTGTTGATGGCACCGCTGGTGGTGCCCAATGTCCCAGCCCTGACCCAGCCCGCCGTATCACCGGGAGCGAGCAGGCTGTACGAGGTTGTCCAGAGCATAAGCGCCGGGGACGCAGTCCTGGTCGCCTTTGAGTACGGGCCGTCGGAGGCGGATGAACTCAACCTGGTGGCGGAGCCGATCCTGCGTCACCTGCTTGACCAGGGAGCGCATATCTCCGTCGTCAGCACGCGGCCTGAAGGACTGACAGTGGCAGCAGGGCTGTTGAACAATGTCGCACCCGAGGGGCGGTATGCGCTGTTGGGCTATCGGTCAGGCGAGGCCGCAGGTGTCTCGCAGTTGCTGACCGAGGGGGGTATACGCCCCAGGGTGATTCTCGTACTGACCGCCCGGCCTGCGCCGCTGCGCTGGTGGGTCGAGCAGACGCGCGCGCTGTATGGCGATACACTTCCGGTCGTGGCGGGTGTGAGTGCAGCCCTGCAGATGGCGGTCAGCCCGTATCTGGACGTCAGTGCGGGACAACTGAAGGGAGCGATCTATGGATTGAGCGGAGCAGCCGCCTATGAGACGCTCCGTGAATCGGGGTGGCGGGCCACTCAGCGGCTTGATGCTCTGGCGGCAGGGCACGTGGCTATCGTCGGCCTGATGCTCCTCGGTGCTGTCTTCTACGCTTTTGGCGGTGCGCGCAGGAGGGGAAAGTGATACTCGACGTTGAGATTGTGGGCCTGATATTAGGAGCGGGGTTGACGCTCCTGATTTTCAGTTATCTTCTGGGCGATAACCCCCTCTACCGATTGGCGCTGCATCTTTTCATCGGCGCGCTGGTAGGCTACTCTTTCGGCATCGTGCTTCGTGACGTCCTCATCGGTATGTTGCTAACTCGTTGGTTGACTGAGCCGGTTGCCGTGGTGGTCCCTCTGGTACTGGGCCTATTACTGCTTTTCAAAGGCTTCCCCAGGCATGCCTACGTAGGGAACTTTTCCATCGCTTATCTCGTTGGCGTTGGCACGGCGGTGGCATTGAGCGGCGCGTTATTGGGCACCCTTGTTCCGCAGGTCGGGGCGACGGGCCGTGCTTTGAGCCTCGAATCGTTCGTATCGTTCCGTCTGGGTCCACTGGATGGTCTGCTGATCCTCGTGGGTACGGTTTGTACGTTGATGGCCTTCAACTTCACCGCGCGGAAGCGGCGGGGATTGGCTGGGGTGTGGGCCAGGCTCGTCGGCGTGACGGCCTGGGTTGGGCGCGTATTCTTGATTTTCGCTTTTGGCGTCGCCTTTGCCGGGGCATTGACGGCTGCTCTTTCTATCTTCGTTGGTCGCATTCAATACCTCATTGACGTCTATTTCCGTGTAGCAGGTTTCCTGGGTGGCTAGTGGGAGACGCCGATGGCAGAAGAGCAAAGCATTGGCTCGATTCTATTGGCCGATTGCGGCACGGCAATGACCAAGGTCGTGTTGCTCGATCGCGTGGCAGGGCAATATCGCTTCGTCGCGCAGGGTGAGGCCCCAACCACGGCGGAGTACCCCTGGTCCGACGTGGCGGAGGGTATCCGTCACGCTGTCGAGCAAATCTCCGAGGTCACGGGCTGGCGTTTTTTCGACGCTGGCGGCGATCTGATCTCCCCTGAACTGGCCGGCCGGCAGGGGGTGGATGTGTTCGCCGCGACCGTCAGCGCCAGCCAGCCGCTGCAGATCGTACTGGCCGGTCTGGTGCGCGATCTCAGCGTCGCCAGCGCCGAGCGGGCGGCGGCCGGCACTTACTCGCTGGTCAAGGCGATCCTGGCGGGTGATGACCGAAGCGACGAGGAGCGCGTGCGCACGATCCGCGACGCTGCACCCGACGTGGTCTGCATTGCCGGGGGTGTGGAGGGCGGCGCGGAGACACCGGTGCTCGAATTGGTGGAGGCAGCAGTCCTGGCCTGCTCGCTGATGGAGCCGGACATGCGTCCCCGCCTGCTCTACGCGGGTAACTCCCGGCTGCGCCGACAGGTGGCGGACATCGTGGGTGATGAGGCCGTGTTGCGTGTTGCCGATAACGTGCGCCCCACTCTGACGGAGGAGAATCTGCTCAGCGCTCAAGAGGAACTGGACGCGCTCTACCTCCAAGGCAAGATGGAGCAACTGCCGGGTATTGACGCCGTGAGTGGCTGGAGCCCGGTGCCGCTTACCCCCACCGCCCGCGCCTTTGGCCGATTGATGCAGTATCTTTGGCATCTGGGCGATCCATCAAGAGGTGTGCTGGGCGTGGACGTGGGGGCCGCCAACACGACGGTGGCCGCCGTCTTTGATGGGCAACTATTCCTGACCGTGCGCGGCGACCTGGGTAGTGCCTTCGGTGGAGAGCAACTGCTGCGGAAGCGAGGTGCTGAGACCGTCACCCGCTGGCTGCCAGGAGCGATAAGCGGTGACGAGGCACTAGGACTGTTCATCAATAAGGAGATGCGCCCGGTCAGCATTCCACAGGAGTTGCGCGAGTTGTGGCTGGAACAGGCATTGGCCCGTGAAGCGATCCGCACGACACTGGAGATAGCCCGTCCGGGTTGGAAGCCTGGCGCTGCACAGCCTTACTCCCCTCTCCTCCCATTTTGTGATACTATCGTCGTCAGCGGCGGAGTGCTGGCCCATGCTCCGCGCCCCGGTCAAGCGGCCCTGATTGTGTTGGATGCTTTAGAGCCTATCGGGGTCAGCACCATCGTGCTGGATGCGCACGGATTGGCCCCGGCGCTGGGCAGCGTCGCGGCGGTCAAGCCGCTGGCAGCGGTGGAGGCGTTGGATGGCGGGGCCTTCGTCAATCTGGCGACGGTGGTCTCGCCGGTTGGGCGCGCACGTCGTGGCGATACCATCCTCAAAGTGCGGATGATATATGACGACGGCAGCACGATCAGTGTCGAGGTACACTATGGAGACCTGGAGGTGCTGCCCTTGCCGCCCGATCAGCAAGCGGTGTTGGAACTGCGCCCGTTGCGCCACTTCGACGTGGGCCTCGGCGGACCGGGCAAGGCCGGCAAACGGCGCGTGAGCGGTGGGCTGGTCGGGCTAATCATTGATGCCCGTGGACGTCCGTTGCATCTCCCAGATGAGCCAGAGCAGCGTCAGAAACAGATGCAGCAATGGTTGTGGGATGTGGGAGGATGAGGAATGCAGATTGCGAGTTTGAGATTTGGGATTTGATATGTACTATCCATTCGAGACTCAGGTCACACCGTTGGTCAACGTGCGTCGTGAGCGGGTGCTACCGGCGTCGGGAGAGGTGTTGGTGCGTGTCGGCGAGCGGGTTGAACCCACGCAGGTCGTGGCGCGTGCGAACCTGCCCGGCGATTTTCGCATTCTGTCGGTGGCGCGCTTGTTAGGCGTTCCTGCCTCCCGAATTGGGCGCTATATGCGCGTCAATTTAGGCGATGAGGTGCGGCAAGGTCAGGTGATCGCTGCACGGCGTGGCCTGTTCGCTCGCTCTGTCAAGTCGCCTATAGATGGCGTGGTGACGGCCAGCGGGGGGGGGCGCATATTGATCGAGGCACGGCCCACTCTGTTTGAACTGCGGGCCTATATCCACGGTACGGTGAGCAATGTGCTGGTGGGAGAGGGACCGCCCCGCCCCTATGGCGTGGTCATCGAGACGAAGGGGGCTGTGGTTCAGGGAGTGTGGGGGGCGGGTGGTGAGAGTTTTGGCGTACTCAAGTGCCTCGTGAAAAGCCCAGATAAGCCATTGCGAGCCAAAGCCATTGACCCCTCTTGCCACGGGACGATCCTCATTGGCGGCGCGGGTCTCAGTGACGCGGCGCTGGAACGAGCCCAGGAACTCCAGGTGCGTGGGATTGTGACCGGAGGGTTGCCCCCGGAGTTACTCCCGCTGGTGGAGGAATTGCCTCTCCCGATCGTCGTCACTGAGGGTATCGGGACGGTACCGATGTCAGCGCCCATCTTCCGCCTACTCACAACCAACGAGGGGCGGGAGGCCTCGATCAGTGGGCGGGTCCGGTCACGTTGGGGGGTTGTGCGCCCTGAGGTTGTCATCCCCCTGCCGGCCGAGACGCTGCCGCCGGCCCAGACGCAGCCTGGCGCATCACTGACAGTGGGAGCGCGGGTGCGGGTGGTGCGCGCACCCTATCTGGGCGCGGTGGGCACAGTTGTGGCGCTCCCGCCTTATGCCCGCCGCATAGAGTCGACGGGAGCGCGGGTACGCGGCGCGGAGGTGAATCTGGGTCAGGAAGCCCCCGTCTTTGTTCCCCTGGCGAACCTGGAGGTTTTGCGATAGACTGGTTCCCGGTGCAAAACTCGCTGGAGGCCCCGATTTATCGGGGTTTTCCCGGCTGAAGCCAGGCCTCCGGCCTTGTTTTGCACCACACAAACTAAACTATGTCGGCCAGTCCGGCACGGGGGATGTGGGCTGGGGCGGGGGCCGACCTAAGGAGGCGAAAAGTGGAAGATATTGAACTCATCCCGGACGAAGAGGAAGAAGCAGTAGAAGAAGAGGGAGCGAATCGCACCTTCATCATTCTCGTGGCAGCGCTGGGCGGCCTGCTCGCGCTGGGCATCTGCGCCTTTGTCGTCTGGGCGGTGTTGCTCGCCCCACGGATGAGGCAGACGCTCGAAGCGCAGAACCAGGCCATCCAGGCCACCAATACGGCAGTGGCGGTAGCGGTGGCCGAGACGGCGACGGCAGCCGCTCAGCCCACGGCCACGCATACCCCGGCTCCGACCGATACACCCACCTCAACCCCCACGCGCACTCCAACGCCGGTACCGCCGCCGGCCACCTCAACCTCCACGCCGGCGACGGTCGAGCCCACCGCAACCCGCCAGCCGTCGAAGCCGGGTGGCGAGGGGGTCCCAGGCACGGGCGTCGGTGCGTTGGGGGCCGGTGTCCTGGCCGTGGGACTGCTGATTCTGCTGGTCGTGGTGCGTCGTGTGCGCCGGACAGTGTAGTGTTGGCACCCCGGTAGATGGATAGCGAGTTGGTGCAGGCGTTATGGTCGTTGCTGACCGACCCTAACGTGGTTTACATCCTGCTCATCATCGGGTTGTGGGCGGCAGCGGCGGCGTTCTACGTGCCCGGCACGGGAATCTTGGAGGTCGCTGCAATCGTCTGCCTGGCGCTGGCGATTGCCGGGCTGACGCAGTTGCCGGTCAACGTGGTGGGGGTGATCCTCATCGTCATCGCCGGTGTGCTGTTCGTCGTTGACCTCAAGGTACAGAGCGTGGCGCTCACCGTAGGGGCGGCCGTATCGTTGGTGTTGGGATCGGTGTTTCTCTTCCCCCCAGCCGAGGGTGCGCTGCGGCTTTCCCCCTGGTTGATCGGAGGCGTGACGTTGGCCTCGTTGGGGTTCTTCGGGGTGGCGTTTTTCGCTGTGGCGCGTGCCCAGCGATTGCGCGCCAAAGTGGACGCAGAAACAATCGTCGGCAAGAGAGGTACGGTCGCTACGTCCATTGACCCTGTGGGCACAGTGCAGGTGCAGAGCGAACTGTGGACGGCGATCGCTGACGAGCCTATCGGCGTGGGTGAGGAGGTGGAGGTTGTGGCTCTGGAGGGACTCAGGGCACGTGTCAAGCGTGTGAGTGCAATCCAATAGCAAGGAGGTGGTGAAATGCAATGGATCACACTGCTCGTGTTTCTTTTCCTGGGCGGTTTTGCCCTGCTGGTCATTCTGGCTTCGATGATCCGCATCGTGCGTGAGTACGAACGGCTGGTCGTTTTCCGGCTGGGGCGGTGCATCGGCACGAAGGGCCCAGGACTGGTGTTGCTGATCCCCTTCATTGACAAAGCCGTCAGGGTGGATCAGCGTGAGCAGTTTATGGAGATTCCCCACCAGGTCTGTATCACTAAGGACAACGCGCCTATTGGGGTGGATTTTCTCATCTACTGGAAGGTGGTCAATCCTGAGTTGAGTGTGCTGCAAGTGGGACAGTTCGCGCAGGCCTCGGTGGGTATCGCCACGACGACACTGCGCGCCGTCATCGGTGACATTGATCTTGACAACGTGCTGGCCCAGCGGGAGCACATCAATCAGGTCCTACGGGTCAAACTGGACGAGGTGACGGAACGCTGGGGCGTGAAGGTGACCGCGGTGGAGATCCGCGAGATTGAGCCGCCGCGGGAAGTCCAGGAAGCGATGAACCGGCAAATGGCGGCGGAGCGGAATCGGCGCGCGATGGTTACGGAGGCCGACGGCAAGCGAGAGGCCGCCATCAAAGTCGCCGAGGGTGAGAAGCAGGCCGCCATTCTGAAGGCCGAGGGTGAGAAGCAGGCCACAATTCTGGAGGCGGAGGGGTTGCGGACCGCGCAGGCGCTGCGGGCCGAAGGTTTCGCCGTGGCATTGAACAAGATTTGGGAGACGGCACGTCAGGTGGATCCCAATACGATGACGTTGCAGTACTTCGAGACGCTGAAGCAACTGGGGGCAAGCCCGGCGACGAAGTTCATCTTCCCGATGGAGTTCGCCAGCCTGTTGAAGCCCTTCGTCGAAGCGGGGAAGGCGAGCGACGAGCGGCAATAGCGCCCCGTCAAAAGGCATCGTAGTAGCGGCTGTGGTCGCTCCGTGTGGGGCAAGCGACTGAAGTCGCTACTATTCTAGCAGGACTCCGGCGATTTTGCTCGTAGTAACGACTTCAGTCGTTCAAAGCGAGAGCAAAGCGAGTTACCCAAAGCGCCCGGTGATGTAATCCTCGGTGCGTTGATCGTGAGGCCTGGTGAACAATAGTTCGCCTGGCCCTTCCTCAACCAATTCACCCTGCAACATAAAGACCGCGTGATCGGCCACGCGAGCGGCCTGCTGTACGCTGTGGGGGACGATGACGATGGTGTAGCGCCGCTTCAGTTCCTGCAGGCTGGCCTCGACTTTGGCCGTCGAGATGGGGTCCAGCCCCGAGGTCGGCTCGTCGAGCAAGATCACCTCCGGCTCCAGCGCCAGTGTGCGAGCCAGGCACAGCCGCTGCTGCTGCCCGCCCGAGAGCGCGCTGGCCGGCTCATCCAGCCGATCCTTCACCTCATCCCACAACGCCGCCGCCCGCAGGCTGCGCTCGACCAGTTCATCCAGCCGGGCGCGATCGCGCACTCCCGCCAGTTCTGGCCCGTAGGTCAGGTTCCGTCGGATGCTCATCGGCAGCGGAACCGGTGTGGCGAAAACCATCCCCACGCGGCGGCGTAGCGCGTGCACGTCCACCCCCGGCGCGTAGATGTCCTCCCCGTCGAGCAGCACCCGCCCCTCCAGATGCCGTCCCGGCACCAGGTCGTTGAGCCGGTTCAGGAGCCGCAATAGCGTGGACTTCCCTCCACCTGCCGGGCCGAAGATGGCCGTGATCTTGTGGGGGTAGATGCACAGGCTGATGTCGTGCAGTGCCCGGGCGCCATCTTCGTAAATGTAGGAGACGTTTTCCAGCAAGAACTTGGGCTCTCTCATCGCTTCACCATTGTCGCCGGCGGCGGAAGTGGCTGCGGATGACCGTCGCCAGCGCGTTCATCGAAAGGACGAAGGCCAGCAGCACCAGCGCGGTGCCGTATTGAATGCGCAGCGGCATCCCCGGTACCTGGGTGCTGATGACAAAGAGATGATAGGGCAGCGCCATCGTCTGGTCGAAGATGGAGCGGGGGAGGCGCGGCAGGAAGAAGGCCGCCACGGTGAAGAGAATCGGCGCGGTCTCCCCTGCGGCCCGCTCCAGTCCCAGGATGACACCGGTGAGGATGCCCGGTAGGGCCTGAGGCAACACGACGCGCCGGACGGTCTGCCATTGGGTGGCCCCCAGCGAAAGGCTGACGATGCGGAAGGACTGAGGCACTGCCCGCAGTGCTTCCTCGGCCGTGCTGATGATGACCGGCAGGGTCATAATCGCCAACGTCAGTGAGCCGGCCAGGATGGAGGTGCCCAACCGAAGGAAGATGACGAACAGCCCCAGGCCGAACAGTCCGTAGACGACCGAGGGCACTCCGGCCAAGTTGATAATCGCCAGTCGGATGAGGCGGGTGAGGGAGGTATCGTGGGCGTACTCCGCCAGGTAGATCGCTACTGCTATTCCCACCGGTACAGCGAAGATGGCAGTACCCAGTGTCAGAAGCACTGTGCCGACGAGGGCGGGCCAGATGCCGCCAGCCCGCATCCCCTCCCGTGGCATCGCGGTGATGAACTCCCACGAGATAGCGGACGCACCCTGCACGAGGATGTAGCCCACCAGCAACAAGATAGGCAGCACCACTATGGTGGTGGCTAGACCCAGGAGTGTAAAGCCAAGTTGCTGGCGAAGTTGTCTGGACATTTGAGGAACGCTATTCACGACAGCAGTCTCCCATACCGCCTTCCCTGCCGGAAAATTGCCCACGCGGCAACCAGGTTGATGATGAAAGTGACGAGAAACAGCACCAGGCCGATGGCGAACAGGACGTGATAATGGGTGCTGCCCTGGGCTACCTCGCCCATCTCGGCGGCGATGGTCGCCGTCATTGTGCGCACCGGCATCAGCAGCGAGTTGAGCGTGAGCGGCATACGTGCCGCGTTGCCGGTGACCATCATCACCGCCATTGTCTCGCCGATGGCCCGTCCCACCCCCAGCATTACCGCTGTGAGGATGCCGGAGCGGGCTGCCGGCACCGTCATCCGCCAGATGGTTTGCCAGTGGGTGGCCCCCAGCGCCAGCGCCGCATCGCGATAGGACTTAGGTACGGCGTCCAACGCATCCTCGGCCACGCTGACGATGGTCGGCAGTGCCATGTAGCCCAGCATCAGCGAGCCCGATAGCGCAGTCAGGCCGGTCGGGGCGCCCAGGTACTCGCGCACCAGCGGCGAGACGACCACCATCCCCAGAAAGCCCAGTACCACGGAAGGGATACCGGCAAGTACCTCGATAAGGGGCTTGAGGACTTCGCGCATCCAGCGGGGTGCGACCTCTGCGATGAAGACCGCCGTCAGGAGTCCCAGCGGGAGGCTGATAGCCGCTGCTCCCAGTGTCACCAGCAGTGAGCCCAGCACCAACGGCAGGATGCCGAAGTATTCCTCGTTGGGGTACCAGCGGGTCTGGAGCAGATCGCGCAGTGACACCTCGAAGAACGTCGCGCCGCCCTCGCGTAGCAGGAACAGGAAAATGAGTGCCAGAAAGAGGATGACCAGGATACCGGTGGTCTGGATTAATCGCTCGATGAGGTATTCGGAGAAGGTCCTTTGAGTTCGCGTATGGCCTGCCATATCCGCTATTATACCATATCCCGCACGATTAGCGGCAGCCACACGACGTGCGATTGCATCACCACCTCCCGGCGCGTGAAAGGCCCCAGCACGCTCCCGTCAATCTCCGCCGTGTTGGTCAGCGGCAGGCCGAAGGTGATCGCCGCCGTCGGAGAGAGCACGTAAGTCACGCGCACTTCGTCGCTCGGTGTGACCGGGCCGCTCCACCGGATCTGGCCGCCCGCGTAGGTCGGCGTGAGGCCGGAGGTGGCCTCCAATGTCCCCGTCAAGAGAACCATCCCGGTCGGCGGGGTGTCGGTCAGTGTGACGCCGGCCGTCAGGTTGCCGGTGTTGCTGATGAGGATGGTGTAGGCGACGATGTCCCCCGGAGGGAAAAGCCGAGGTCGGGCGAACTTGCGCGAGGTGACCAGCACCGCGGCGGGTTCGGTCAGCACCGTCGTGAACGCCTGCCCCCATTCTTCGTCGCCCCACGCCTCCCAATTGCCTGCCAGGTCACCGGCGCGGGCGCGGAAGAAGTAGGTGTGGCCGTGAGCGCCGGTGAAGACGGCGGAGGCAGCGGTCGTGTCGGTCAGCCAATCGGTCCACGTCCCCTCGTAGCCGTCACGCACCTGCACGTCGTAGGCAGCGACGCCCGACCAGACGTCCTCTCCCGACCAGGTGACGGTGAAGCAGGTCGTCTCCACCCACGGCGGTAGCGGCTCGACCGAGGAGGTGGGCGGCAGGCAGTCCTGGGGGTTGACCGCCGCCAGCAGGTTTCCCTCGCTGTCCAGGTAGACGAAGGCCACGTCGTCCAGCGCCCGTCCCCCCGTCGCTACCGACGCCGCGAAGGGGTCCCCTGGGCCGATGGCCGGCAACTCCCAACGGCCCAGTTCGGCGCAAGCGCCCCGATCCCAGACGTAGAGGGTGCCCGTGCCGGCAGCGCGGGGCGCGGTGGAGTGCACGCCAATGTGGAAACGCCCGCCGTCCTCGCGTACACCCAGCGCGGCCTTGGCCGTCGCCGCGCTCAGTCGGCCGATGCCGCTCACCGGATACCAGTACTCCGTCCATTCCAGCGCTTTCCCTGCCGTGATGGTCGCCGTGTCCCAGAAGGTCGGCGCGACGCCGCCGTGCAGTTCGACGTAGGCGGAGCCATCGTCAGTCCACTCGTGCCAATCAATGGGATGCGACCAGCCGAAGCCGAATCCCTTGCTGCCACGGGCCACGCCGGAGGGGAAGACCCGCGCCACACCCTCATCGGCGGCAGTGTCGTAGACGCCGATGAAGTCCCCCGCCGCCTGGGGGCGCTCGAAGAAGCCCAGCCACTGATTCCAGTTGCCCAGGCGGGAGTAATCGCGCCCATTGTATATAGGCCAGTCCATTGGCTGACCTTCGCCAGGCAGGTAGTCGTCGCCTCTGGAGTGCACCGTCACCTGGTCGGCGTTGAAGACGAAACGCAGGTCGGCGCCGACGGTGTTGGACGCGCCAGGCGTGAGCGCCGCGTTGAGCCAGAACTTGTAGTCGAGGTCGTCCCCGGTGGGGTTCTCGATGCGCGGGGTGACCGCGAGATACCCCCGGTCGGCCGGCAGGTGCACCGTGATGGCGGCGCGGATGCGGTCGTCGGCAGTTGTATCGCGCAGCGTGACGGTGACGCCCATCGTGGAGGTGACGACGCTCCAGTCCCACGGCTCGCCCCATTCGTAGCCGTGCTCCTCCACCGGCAGGCACCACTCGATGCCGCCGGCCGCCAGCCACCAGCCCATCTCCGGCGGCCCCCAGTGGTTCGGCTTGATGACCGGGTTCTGGTACAACTCATTGTGACCGGTGGGTTTGAAGATCATCTGATAGACCCGCCCGCCCAGTTCGGGTAAAAGCGTCACGCGCAGGTAGTCGTTCTCCAACACCAGCAACTCGTAATCGTGGGGTACGGGGGTGGGGTTACCATAACAGTTCCAGTTCAGCCAGTGGTAGGTGTAAGGGCCATTGGAGCGGGGCTCCAGGCAGTGGGTGTAGGGATAGGTGGGGATGGACAGTGTGACGGTCTGGAACGAGGCAGTGCCCGGCGCGGGGGACTGCACCACCGCGACCGTGCGGGTGTCCTCGGCGTCGTTGAGCGCGTAGTCGTAGGCTACGGCACGCAGCGTGACGGTCTGTCCGCGATAGGCGCTCAGGTCGAGCGTGGCCCGATAGGGTGGGGCGGTGACGATGGCCTGCAACTCATCATCGGCGTAGAACTCGACCTTGGCGACGGCGTCGTTGTCCGAGGCAGTGGTCCACACCGGGGCCTCCTCCACGACGACGTAGCCTTCGCCCGGGGAGGTGATGCTGACAGAGGGCGGGGTCGCCTCGGCCCGCTGCGCCTGAGGGTTGCCGTAGGGGGCGGGGAAGTCGCGCCGCACCTGGCCCACGCGCAAGCCCCTGACGGTGATCTGGCTCACGTCGTCAGTGCCCAGACCGGCTCCGGCAGCCCAGCCCAGGTAGGGGACGGTGGTGGGATCGTAGCCCATCACCAATGCACCGATGG
>Ga0164310_10001832_pt1 | contig 12158 bp, 14 predicted proteins | sample GuaBasSedimGuay1_FD_121795 | JGI IMG/M metagenome (GOLD analysis project Ga0164310, IMG submission 121795) | Subseafloor sediment microbial communities from Guaymas Basin, Gulf of California, Mexico - Guay1, Core 4569-9, 0-3 cm | ecosystem: Environmental > Aquatic > Marine > Hydrothermal vents... | reverse complement strand
CCCTGGAATTTTTGGACTCAGAACGTTGGGAGATTGGCACTAGTGGAACCGGTATGGCTTGCTGCAATAAAAGGTGCAGAGCTGGTTTTTCGCGTTGCTATAATTGAAAAAGGAATTATCGGAGGAACGTGTGTCAATATAGGTTGCATTCCTTCAAAAACTCTTATTAAAATGGCAAAAACTAAATGCATTTTTGAAAAGCAACCTTTCTCGGCTATTACTGCAAAGAGTATCTCGTTTTCATGGCCAAAAGTACTCCAACAAAAAGATAACTTAGTGAATAAATTACGAAAGAGCAAATATAAAGAAGTGATTACCTCAAACGAAAATATCATACTCCTTCGCGGCACAGCAAACTTCATTGACAAACAAACAATCGCTGTTGCCGGGAGAAAAATCACAGCAGAAAATGCTTTAACAAACAGCAACAAAGTGTTAGACCTCACTGTCCTTCCCCAAGTAATTTTTACAGAACCACAAGTAGCAACAATAGGAGTAACAGAATAGAAAGCACTAGAACAAGGTATGAGTATTGAAACAACAACCTTACCAATGGAATATGTTCCACAAGCATTAGCAGCACATAATACAAAAGGGTTCATCAAACTCTTGCGGGAGAAAGACTCGGGAAAATTGGTTGGAGCTCATATTCTCGCGGAAAATGCCGGAGAATTAATTAGCCTGGCAACAATCCTCATTGCTCACAGTAAAAAAAAGTCCATCCCCACAGAAGAAATTGCAGAAGAGTTCTTCCCTTATTTAACACAAATGGAAGGATTAAAACTTGCGTTGCTCACCTTCTCTAAAGATCTTGCGAAACTTTCCTACTGTGCAACATATAAGGTTATTAACCAAACAAAATAAAAAATACGAAATCAGATTGCCTGATAATCACTTATAAGAATAAAGATAAAGTAAAAACAAAATCAAAGTTTACTTTATAAGGAAAGCAATTAAAAAACGAGAACTGACTAAAGTAGCACATGGAGAACGAAGATGACTGCTAACAATAAAACATACATTGTTAATAGCAAAGGCCAACCATGCCCCATTCCATTGGTAGCAACACGCAATGCAATCCGGAAAGCTTCGCCAGGAGACATCATCGAAGTTCATGGTGACCATCCTCCCTCTAAAAAAGAAATCCCTATGGCCGTCAAAGCCTTAAAACTCGAATTGTTGAGTGTAGAAGAGAAAGGGAATGAATGGATCATTCGCATTCGAATCCCTCTTAAAAAAGAGGGGTGAGATTTAAACCCTTCCTGAGCTATCCACCTCTTATTAGCTCATCGCAATTTTTCTGTGATCATTTTTTTTGTTTCAAAAGTTCCTTACAGACAGGGCACGAATCCTTTTCGGTTAACCATTCTAACAAATGCTCTTTATGGAAGAGTGAACCACAAAGTGGACATTGCAGGATTTCTTTATCTTTTCTTAGCCGGATTTTACAAATCATGCAAATTTCGCCCTCTTCTAGCACACCTTCAAAAACAGTGGGGGTTAAAGAAGCGAGTTCTTCAGCAGATAACTCAGCTTTGCGTTGTTTGGCTCTTTGTGTAGCAGTTTTTATTCGTTGAATATATTTCTGAAAATCGATTTTGTTCTCTCTCCTTGCTCGAGCTTCTGCGCGATTTTTCATAATGATTTTACTGATCCAAAACGAGAATATTAAAAGAATAATAATTGCAACCGCTACTGCTTCCAGTGTAGTATACATCAGCGCCATCTTTCGTAAAAATTGCCAATCAAGATTCTCTGAAACAACAGTTCCATTTATCTCAGAAATAACCAAGGAATTATCCACAGTCTTGGAATAGAAAGCAAAAGTAAAATTATGGAGTGGAAGATAATAATTACCAGAAGACCATTTCCTTGTTTTTGTGACCTGTATATCACTGTCCCAAAAAGAGCAGCTAAGCGTCTTGGCTGTTTTCTGAATTTTGAAAATAAAAGAACCGTTTATGGGAGAAGACAAGTGAAAATATTTCACACGTTCCAAAACTTTGACAGTTTGCATACGGATGCTATTATAAGTTTGATCAATTGATAAAAATTCGGTCGGGATGTTTTCCCCTTTATTATTATACTTTGACTCTAAGGAAATAATGAATCTAGTAATTCCCGTTTCATTTGGAAAATAATAATCAATTTTAAATTGGACCGTGAAGGTGCTGCAGTTACCCACAAGCGACTCGAGACTGAGCAAGTATTTCTCCGGAGAAAACCAATTAACAGGAGGGCCGGCATAGAACGAAGGGATATCTCCACCTTGGAAATAAATTTGTGAAATGGAATTTATACTGGTAATTTTATCATTATCAAAAATTAAATTAAAATTTGTGAAATTACCGATTGGAACTTCCAATGGTTCCTCTTCTAAAAGTAAGGCACTATTCTTCCCCAAAGCATCATATAAACTAAAATTGTAAATAATAATGAAAAGAACAAGAATATTCAAAACTTTTTTCCTAAGCTTTAGCATGTCAACATCACTCTCAAACACTCCGGTTAATTAGTAAAACAACAAAGATTTATTTAAATCTATATAAATGCTGAAAACCAACTTCAAAAGATCGAGTCTTCCACAGAAACTCCACTCTCATTTATTCTAATTCAAATTTAAGACTCTGAAGTTTCATTTCTTCAAAAGATTAGTTTTTAATGGGATTTATTCATATCTTAAAAAGGCAGATGTTATAATGTGTGAAACCAATCATGGTTAATATCGGAGCCAAAAAAACAGTAAGAGACAATCGTTTAGGAGCAACTTGTCTGCCACTACTTCCGGAGGCAAATAAAGCCATGCGAAACGTTTCTCTTGACGAAGTTATTACATTAAAAGCCCCCCTTAGCCAAAAATTAGACTTTCAGAAGTTGGCAGGAGTTGGAGAATTGACAATTAGCTTGGAGACAATTAAAGCAAATAATCCACTTGTTGGACACCAATTAGTTGACTTTAAGGGACTTCAGGAAAAAACATTCACTAAAGACATGATTTTGGAAATTATAATGCTAAAAAAAGAAGATTTAAGCGAAAAGGTAATAACTGAATGCTGTTCTGTAGGGGTCTATGCCTAAGATCGAAGGAATCACCCTGCATACTGTTCAAAGATAATGAATGAGATGATGAAAAAATGGCAAATGAATTAATTTATTTAGACAATTCAGCAAGCACACGCCTTGATGAACGAGTATTAGAAGCAATGAAACAGTATTATTTTGATACCTATGCTGTGGCTACCTCGGAATTCGCTTATACCTTAGGCATAGAAGCACGAGAAGCGTTAGATGATTCAAGAGAAAAAATTGCAAAAAAACTCGAAGCAACAGCAGAAGAAATTGTCTTCACCTCAGGGAGCACGGAGTCCAGTAATCTGGCAATAAAAGGCGTGCTCCGGGCAAATAAGAAAAAAGGCAAACATATTATTGTTTCAACTATTGAAGACTTTCCGGTCCTTAATTCTGCGAAGGCATTAGAACGCGAGGGATATAAGGCGACCTATCTGCCTGTTGATGGTGAGGGGTTCATTGATCTGGAAGCATTACAAAATGCGATCACTCCTGAAACGGTGCTAATTTCTATCCAACACGCTAATCAAGAAATTGGAACCCTGCAAAATATACAAGCTATCGCAGAGATTAGTCAAGAGAAAAAAGTCTTGTTCCATTCAGATGCCACACACACTTTTGGCCGAGTGGCGATTAATATTGAAAAACTCCCCGTCGATCTTTTAACTCTCTCGGCTCATACCATCCACGGACCCCGGGGAATTGGAGCCCTCTTTGTGCGGAAAAACACTCCCATTAAAAAACACTTAGATGGTGGCTTTCAAGAATTCAACCTTCGTCCAGGTGTTGAGAATATACCAGGTGCAGTTGGCTTCGCAAAAGCAGTAGAATTGATAACTGCAGAAGAAAATGAACGGTTAAAACAACTTCGAGATAGATTGATTGACAAAGTCTTTAAACAAGTGCCGGATGTCACACTCAATGGCCACCGAACGAAGCGAACGCCACAAAATGCCAATATTACATTCCATTTCGTAGAAGGAGAATCAATAACTTTACACCTTGATATGCATGGCATTGCTGTAAGCACCGGCTCAGCTTGCTTCAGTAAATCCCTAGAGGCAAGTCATGTGATTATGGGCATTGGTGGCGACCATGAACGAGCCCATGGGTCAATTAGATTCACTTTCGGACGATTTAATAAGCAAAAAGAAGTAGATAAAGTAGTAGAAATTATATCAGAAATAGTAAAAAATTTAAGAGAAATAAGTCCGCTTAGCAACAAATAGGAGGAATGAGTAAGATAAAACTACCTTACACCAAAAAAGTTTTAGAGCATTTCAAAAACCCTAGAAACGTTGGGGAAATTGAGAACCCCGATGGAAAGGCCATAGAAGGAAGCCCTGCATGTGGTGATATGGTCCAACTGACTTTAAAAGTCGATGAGAAAACAAAACGAATCACGGACATTAAATTCAAAAGCTATGGCTGCGCGTCTAATATCGCTACCGGTTCGATAATTACAGAAATGGCAAAAGGCAAAACAATAGATGAAGCCAAGAAAATTTCCTGGAAATCTGCCTCAGAAGAATTAGGCGGTCTTCCAGCAGTGAAAGCACATTGTTCTGTTTTAGCGGTCTCCTCATTACGAGAAGCAATACGAAACTATGAAGAACGCCACGGCATCATTCACGAGGTCGAACCGACAACGGAAGAAGTCGTAAAACGGCGATTACGGCATGTAATGAATCCCTTAACAGGTCTTGATGTTATTCGAACAAACCTTATCTCGAATATCTCAATTAAAAATGGCAGTGATGGGAAAATTATCGAAATAACGGTCGACTTGCCTGAAGATCATCAATTTGCTAATAATGTCAAAAAAGAGATACAAGAGAAAATTGAGCATCGAAAAGATGTGAAAAAGGTCATTGTGAAATTTTTGAATAATTAACCGCATCCATTTACGAACATTCCTCCTGATAAAGAAAAAATGGCTGATTGGGCGAATATAAACAACTGAGGAGAAGTAATGACCAAATACCAGATCGTAATTAAAAGAGCAGAGTGTATTCAATGCGGCAACTGCTGGAATGTTGACCCAAGTCATTTCGAATCCGACAATAATGGCATTTCACAAGTAATTAATGGCGAAACAACCGCAGAAATATCGAAAGGAACTTTTGACGACGACAAAATTGACTTAGCAAAACAAGCAGAAGAAGAATGCCCAGTAGAGATTATTCTTGTCGTAGAAGTATAATGCTTTCTCAGAGCGATCCATTTTATAAGTCTTTTAACGAATGATTATTTTTCTTTTAACTGCTGAAGAACATTAAGTGGGAGAGCAGTTTTTTGGTGTCCATCCCTTCCGACAATAGTTTGTGCCTTTAAGAGCGAATTAAGAATGGCTTCTTCTGTAGCTTCCACAGCTGCCTGCAGTAGCTCACCAAACAATTTACTCGAGTCACGAACGATTGTTAAAGTTTTAAAGATCTCATCAGAATCATGAAGTAGTTTATTTGCTGTTGAAAAAGCAATTATTATATCACCCGAGTAATGGGCAGCCATCCCACCGGTTCGGGCTATCCCTAAGGGAATGCGTTTGGCAAGTCGTTTTAATTGTCTCGAGGTTAAGGGAGCATTAGTAGCAAGTACGACGATGATAGAACCAGCAGGAGCATTAAAATTATCATCAGTAACCGGTGGTGATAAAAGTTCAAGGAACCGATGCCCAAGAAACAGTAAATCCTTTTTCCGACCAAAGTTTGTGAGAACAAGAACGCCCAGAATGAATTGATCCTCATGAGTAGAAACAATTCTTGATGCCGTGCCTATCCCTCCTTTAAAACCAAAAGCACTCATGCCAGTGCCTGCCCCCACAGCACCCTCAGTAACAATTTGAGAAGCATTTTTAATGGCTTCAAAAACATGCGCTTTTTTCACATGCCTGCCTTGAATGTCATTTAGATAACCATCATTACATTCTGCCACAACAACATTAATAGAAGAAGTGTTAATACCAATGTCCGGATTGGTTTCGAGATGATAATCGATGAGAGCATTAGCCACCAATGGGACATTAAGAGTGTTTGTTAATGCAATGATTGACTCGAGATATCCAAGCTCCTCAATTTGCACTAACCCAATAGTTTTACCGTAGCCATTTAAAACGAATGAACTTGCCGGAACCTTTTGCCGGTAAATGTTTTCTGAATGCGGGAGGATTACAGTAACACCGGTGCGTATAGGCCCCTTACCAGGAACAAGCTTCCCCTCACCTTCGATTATGGTTGAATGCCCAACTAAAACTCCAGGAACATCAGTAATGGCATTCAAAGTTCCAGGTGGCAACAAACCAACAGAAAAACCGAGAGAGCGTAAACAAGGGCGTTGTTGAGATGGCATTTTTCTTACCTACAATAAAAGGTAGATGTTCAAAATTTTAAGCATTTGGCTTTTATAGAAGCTATTTTGATACGAGAGATTTCGCTTTATTTTCACTTAAATTTAAATACTAAAAAACCACTAGCGAAAAAAAGCTGAGATTATAGCAAAACTGCCGAGCATTAAAAAAACTCGCAAGTCCCATCAGCTATCATTAATTAACAATTTATCAGTAGGCAACTCAGAAGGAGAACTAACCTTTAGTTTATAATTAATCCAATGAGTTTGATTGATAATTAGATCAACATTTAACCGTGAAGAAACAATTGCTGAACCAAGAGTTTGTAACTGGATCACAAACCATTCGAAACTATATTTGAAATCATTTTTTGACCAGAGATAGACAAGAAGCTCATAAGTAAAAATTACGAAAACAGCCACTCCAAGAGCTTGTAATTCCTTTCCATAACCGAAGAGAGATGATTGCATGAGGTTTATGTTAGAGGAATAGATAAGATTGTATATAGCACTTAAACACCACCGGGGAAAGAGATCAAAAATTGCAAGAACATAAATTGAAAGAGAGATCATCCCCCAAAGGCGTAAATGTTTCACAATGCGGCGGTTTGCAAATTTCTCTCCTCTGCCACGGTATTCAACTAGTCCAAGTAACAAAAAAATCACCCCAAGCTGTCCTCCAAGCATGAGTAAAAAGTTTCCCAAAGCAGGACGATTGTTCCCGAGTGTGATAAAACCAGCTGTAATGAAAATCACTCCCAGCGTCATCAACCCAAAAGAAATGACACCACCCATTAAAGGTAACCGGCGATACGGCTTTGGTTGAGCTAGAGCAAGTCCTACCATTGAACCGGCAAAAGAGGTTGCAAGAAAGGGAAAAAGAGGTTCATAATCGCCTGCAAACAAAGTCATGAGCCAGCCTTTAAAAGAAGCATTACTCGCTTGGAAATGAATACTGGGCCAGTTTTGGTGGTCTCCCAAGCCTATTTCTGGGGGGAGGTATTTTAGGGGCTCCCAGGGCATGTTATCTACCCAGTGATGAACAAATGGACTGAGAATAATGATAAAAAGAGCAAGGAAAAAGTAAGTAAGCATATTCCTTCTAAATTTCTTATGACCGCCATTACGTATGAGAAAATAATGAATGATCCCATTAATAATCATCGAAAAGCCGATTATTTGCAAAGTATACATGGCAAAAAAACCACTCCACATGGGATAGAAATTAGACCAATCACCGGTACGAATAGAAAGACCAAAATAACCGGCATAACCAAAACAGTTGTCCAGGTAACCAATGAGAAGGATGCTAAAACCCGTAACTAATTGTTTTCTTAAAATGCGTTTTGGGGGGACACCATTTGCAGCTTTTTTAGTCATCGACAGAGAATTGACCACGGAAGAAATAAGCAAAAAATAGGCATTCCAACTGGCAAAAAAGCCAACAAATAACCCAATGAAAATGACAATTTTAGGAAGTGAGAAAATTTGTTCAGGGTTTTCTTTGACCCAATTATAATTATAGACATGCTCAAAAGTATGTAAGAAAGTCATAATCCAAATAGCAAGCCCTCTCTGGAAGTCAAGGGAAGCAATACGTTCCGGTTTGGGAGTTATTTTCGTTGGTTCAATCAAACTGCTTGGCCGCAACAAATGAGTGATCTCCTCTACACAAAATAATTATTTTGGAGAATATGACTTTTTCCCAAATTCTTTTGAAGAAAACAGTTCTTTTTTTAATAAATATTTCCCACATAATCAGAGTATGCTTTTCTCCAGACACTGATAGAGGTCAAATGTGAACTGCCATATATAATTAGCAAGAAAATCAAACATAAAAAACGACTTCATACTTAATAATTAAATTGGAAAATTTATTAACTTTAGAAAGGGTTAACAGTTATGTCCCCCAAAAAAAGAGTCAAATGAGAAAAATTCTCCTGACAACTTTGATTGTTGTTTTAATTGGGAGTGGAATGACAATAGGAATTTCAGCTCAAGAAAGAACGGTGAAACTTCTTGAGTCGATGCAACCAAAACTTTTCATCTGGACAACCGCAATTGTAATTTCAAATGAAAGCACCGAACGTTCCTTACGACCTAACATTGCAATTAATACAAATAACAGCATTCATATAGTTTGGCAAGATATAACGAATCTCGGTGGGGCTGGAACAGATAATGACATTTTTTATAAATACTGGAACGCCACCTCAGCAAAATAGTCAGAAACAGTTGTGCTCTCGCCTTCAGGGACCTTTGGCTCAACTGACCCTAGAATTGCTGCAGATGAGTTGGGGAATGTTCATATAATCTGGAAAGACAAAATAAATATTCTCGGCTTGGGAAGCGATTCGGATATTTTTTATCGGTTATGGAATGGAACAACAAAAACATGGGGAGCAATTGAATTAGTTTCCTTTAACAGTACTGCTGAGGTGTATGACTGTGACTTGATAACAAAAGAGGGGAAGGTCTATGTTGCCTGGCAAGATATAACCAATTATCTTGGAAATGGCCCAGATGAGGACATCCTTTTTGCTGTAAGGTATGTAAATGGTACATGGACAGAAGCAGAAACAATTTCAACGATTAGCGATGAAACCTAGAGGTTTGCAGATTTGGCTATAGATGCGGATAATAATATCCACATTTGCTAGGGAGATGCAGGTGATTATGCAGGTGCGGGAATAGATATGGATACCTTTTATCGGTTTAACAACGGGGTTGTGGGGGACAACAGAAGTTATCTCGAGTAGTAATAGTGACTCTGAATGAGGAAAAATCGCAATTGATAGTTCCAACAATAAATTCATCGTGTGGACTGATAGCTCGAATATTTTGGGGGCAAGACTGGATGACGACATTTTCTATCGCATTTGGAATGCTACAATAAAAAGCTGGGGGAGTGTAGCTTTGTTTTCAGATCAAAGTGATGGAAATTCAAATGTCCCAACAATAATCCTCGACTCAAAAGAGATTCTTCATGCCTTCTGGTTCGACACAACCGATATTTTAAATGCGGGAACCAACCAGGATATTTTTTATCGAAGCTATAATAGTACAGCACAAGAATGGAGCAACTATCAAGTGCTCTCAAGCAGCTCTAATGACCCTTAGCGCCCGGAAGTGGCCATTGATTCAGAAGATAAAATCCACCTCATCTATTAAGATATAGAACAATTAATCTGGGAGGATCAGAAAGCGACATTGATATCTTCTATACAATTGGTCATGAAAAACTCCTGCACCATTTCTACAATTTGTTAACAAACCAACAGATATTACGTATTTCTATCTAAATGACCCTCAAAAGATTTTATCATGGACCGTATCTGACCGAAATGTAACAAAACCAAAATACGTCACCTATCACAACGGAGAAATGCTTCAAAGCGGGAATTGGGTAACAGATGAGCCCATAATATTCACTTTAGAACATCCTGAATTAGGAAACTACTCCTATCATTTCGAAGCCAGAGATGGCTGGGGAGAAGTGACAGATGATGTGCTGGTCGTTATTTTTGAAAAGCCAACAATCTTAGGAATAGTAGCAAGAAACGCCCTTATCGGCTTCGGCCTGGGAATAACAACAACAGGAACAACAATACTCATCGACTTTTTACTTAGAAAACAGAGGGAAAGAAAATGAAATTCAGAGTAACAATTCATCGAATAGTTGCATGGTGGTTAGCAGCATTTGCCTTCATGAGAATCTTCGCTGGCTATGCACACACAAGAGACTGGGCAGAAAACAGCGAACGGTGGATAAACATTCATATCATTTTCAAATGGGCGATGTTTTTATTACTGCTCTTTCACATTACCTATACCTTCCTGTATACAAGAATGAGTAAAACAATTGTTAAACAACCGAAAAAACATTGGTTAAGATTACTGCAACACATAACAAAATGCCTGATACTTGCTTTTGTCTTGTTAACATTAATTTCGGGATTTAGCTACTACAACTGGACAAGAGGTGCCCTACCAGAATGGCTCCTCGAAAAAATACACACAACCTTTGATATTGGCCTAATGCTTTTAATATTAGCCCATGTTCTCCTTGGTTTCAAACTAATGCTAAAAAGAAAAAAAATAAACGTAGTATGGGTAAATATCTTTCTAATAGTAGTAGGAATGGGACTGCTGGCATTCTATATTTATCTCGAAGCGACACCACCTGCCCATTAGAGGAATTTTCCCAACCAAACTCTTTTTTAATTTCATTATCTTTTTTTCTGAAGTTTCTATTTTAGGCAAATGGTATGAGAAAAAAAGATCATAAAAAATTGTGAAGGGTTTTATAGCTTACTCTTTCAGCGAGTCCCTGATGAGAAAGCGTGGAGTTTGTTTTTCAATTCTTGAGAGGTTAACTCATAGATTTTGAGGGTAATTTTTGGCTCGTAATGCAATTGTTGATTTATTCGCAACATATATTTGTTGCTGCCGGCATTTCCAGTCTGCCATTGCTCAGCTTCAGTTTCCTTCAACAATTTTTCAAGCATTTGATACTTCATTGCCAACCCTAAGCCATTCCCACGATGTTCTTTGAGCACACCAGTATCCTCTTGAATTGCCACATGTGGTTGATATTGATTAAGCAATGTGTTTGTTAACCCAACAGGGAGCCCGGTTTTTTTCTCAACAGCGACAAAGTTCATCGATTTAAATCCTAAGAACATTGAGCGTTGGTACATTTCAAGAAAGCGCTCTACCGGCAAGCGCTCATCTTCAAAATGAAGGTCTTCTTGTGGCATATCAGCCCAAATACTCTCAAGCATCTTCACATATTCTTCTAAATCGAGATGAAACATAAAGTCCAAGTTTTCAATGTAAATTATGTCATAGCCTTTCTTACTCGCTGCTTCTCGTTGACGTTTTGCTTCAGCAGCAACTTCTCGCAGATTAAAGCGAGTGAGATCTGAAATGCTAATTATTTCAGTATAACTTTCTCGCTCTTTAAATTGCTTGATGAACCCCTCGCTTTTTGTCGAGGAGAAAGTGTTTGTTGTAAGAGTCGTTATTTGTTCCGGCACTAGTTGGGTTATTTCTTTGAGCATGGCTGTTCCAATGCCTTTTCTTCGTTCGCTCTGTTTCACATAGAGCCAAAAGTTTCCTTTGTCTAAATTATCGTATTTTACATTCCAAGAGAGATAACCATAACCCACAACCTCATTGTCGGCATTGGTAGCAATAACCCACTCTTTCTTAGAATCCGATGGTTGACTAAGGATTAATTGCCTTTTGTAAAATTCTTTTGCGGGGGGGCGAGTTTGCAGCAATTCCTGATTATTTTGTTGCAATAAGGTTAGAATTTGTGACAAATACTTTCGCGGGATTTTATGCTTTTTTCCGGAAAAAATGGCTATATTGCTCATGAATTCAAAGAGAAAGAGATTTTTCTATTAAATCTTGCCTTTAAATCAATAAAAAAAACAAAATTTAAACTAGAAAAGCTTTTATACTATGTCAAAATATCCTACTAGAAATTCTTTAACCAACGGGATGAAAAATGAGCGAAAAAAGTAAAGAAGATCAGAAACTAATGGATCTATTGATAGCGATTTTTCTTGGTAATTTAGGTGTCCACTGATTTATGAAAGGCTATACAATGTCAGGAATTTTGTGGCTTTGTACATTAGGTCTATGTGGCATTGGTACACTAATTGATATTATCTACATTGTAATGGAAAAAGAGTGGATCATGCCAAAATAAATTAACAACTTTTTTCTTTTTTTTT
>Ga0164310_10001830_pt1 | contig 12160 bp, 8 predicted proteins | sample GuaBasSedimGuay1_FD_121795 | JGI IMG/M metagenome (GOLD analysis project Ga0164310, IMG submission 121795) | Subseafloor sediment microbial communities from Guaymas Basin, Gulf of California, Mexico - Guay1, Core 4569-9, 0-3 cm | ecosystem: Environmental > Aquatic > Marine > Hydrothermal vents >... | reverse complement strand
GGGGATAATCTTGAACTCATTAAAAGAGAAAACAAAAGAGGTCTTAAAAAAGATATTAGGTCCTCCATCAACTCAGAAAAAAGAAAGAGATAAAGATCTCTCTTTTGCTTCATCATACGAAACTTCATATTCAGAACTAATTTCAAAACCAATAGGTTTTATACTTATAAAGATGGGTTTAGCAAGTGATAAAGATATAGAAGAAGCACTTATAATCCAGCAGGAAAAAGGTGGGAAGATAGGAGAGATACTCATAAAGCAAGGTATAATAAAAGAAGAAGAGCTATCTTTTGCTCTTGCAATTCAATTCGGTTTGCCATTTTCTAAAAAACTTGATCAAAGGGATATAGACCCAAAACTTATTGATAAAATCCCTATACATTTTGCAAAACAATATCAGATCCTCCCTTTAAGAGAAGTTGATGACCATATTATTGTTGCAATATCAAACCCTATAAATATTTTTCCTCTTGATGATTTAACACTGCTTTTTAACCAGCCAGTTTATCCTATAGTTTTTCCTTCTTATATAATACTTTCAGCTATAAACCGTTTATATGATGATAAAAGCAGTTCAACAGCAGAGCAGATCATAGAAGATATGAGCATAGAAAACCTTGATCAGATTGCTGAAGAGCTTGAAGAGCCAAAGGATCTTTTAGATATATCTGATGAAGCACCAATTATAAGATTGGTTAACTCCATGCTTTTCCAGGCAGTAAAAAGAAGAGCTAGTGATATACATATTGAACCATTTGAAAGAGAGTTGGTTGTTAGATATAGAATAGATGGGATTTTGTATAATGTGCTTACTCCTCCAAAAAGGGTTCAAAACAGCATTATTTCTCGGGTAAAGATCATGGCTGGTATGGATATCGCGGAAAGAAGGTTGCCTCAAGATGGACGTATAAGGGTAAAGATTGCTGGCAGGGATATAGATATCAGGGTTTCAGTAATCCCAACAACTCATGGAGAACGGGTGGTTATGAGGCTTCTTGATAAAACCAGCCTGATGTTGGATCTTGATGATATTGGCTTAAGTGGTGAAAAACTTGAGCTTTTTAGCAAGATTATCACCCGAAGTAATGGGATCATATTGGTTACAGGACCAACAGGAAGTGGGAAGACCACAACCTTATATGCAGCTTTAAACAGGATAAATTTTCCTGATAAGAATATAATTACAGTAGAAGACCCTATTGAATACCAGATCAAAGGTATAGGGCAAATGCAGGTAAATCCTAAGATAAACCTAACCTTTGCTTCAGGGCTTAGATCTATCTTGAGGCAAGATCCTGATGTTATTATGGTAGGTGAGATAAGGGATACCGAAACCGCTGAGATAGCTATACAAGCATCGCTTACAGGACATCTTGTTTTCTCTACCCTTCATACAAATGATGCAGCTGGTGCTGTAACCAGATTACTTGATATGGGTATTGAGCCATTCCTTGTTTCTTCATCAGTTTGTGGGATCTTAGCACAAAGACTTGTAAGGGTTTTATGCGATAATTGTCGTATCCCATATAATCCTTCAAAAGAAGAGTTGACTGAACTTGGGTTAAACTATCGTATATTAGGGGAAAAGGTTTTTTTTAAGAGTAATGGTTGCTCAAAATGTATGGGTACTGGTTTTAAAGGAAGAACAGGTATATTTGAACTCTTTGTTGTTGATGATGAGATTCAGCCCCTTATAATGCAGAAGGCTGATTCAAATATATTAAAAAAGGTTGCGATTAAAAATGGTATGACCACCTTAAAGCAAGATGGAGCTGAAAAGGTTATACAAGGAATTACAACGGTTGAAGAGGTTCTAAGGGTTACTCAGGAGGAGTATCATGGCTCTATATGAATATGAAGGCCTTGACTCAAGAGGAAAAGAGATCCATGGTATCATAGATGCTGATAGCCCATCTTCTGCAAAGAGAAAGCTGAAAAAGGATGGTATCTATACTATAACCATTACGCAGGGAGAAGAGAAGGATAAAGCAAAAAAAGAGTTATTCACATTAGAAAGACTTACCCGCAGGATAAAGAGGGAGGATGTTGTTGTTCTTACCAGGCAGATGGCTACTCTTACCTCTGCTGGGCTTCCTGTTGTTGAATCTTTAGAAGCATTGATAGAGCAAACAGAGAATGCAAGATTAAAAAGGGTTTTAAGAGGGGTAAAGGAAAAGGTAAATGAAGGATTGAGTTTGGCTCAGTCTTTAGCAGAATACCCAAAGGTTTTTCCTACACTTTATATAAATATGATAAAGGCTGGCGAGCAAAGCGGAACGCTTGAGCTCACTTTAAAAAGGCTCTCAAACTATTTGGAAAAACAGCTATGGCTTAAAAATCGGATAATGGCAGCACTTGCATATCCGATGGTAATGACCTTAGTAGGAATATTTGTGCTCTCTTTCCTTATAACCTATGTTATCCCAAAGGTATCAAGAATATTTGAACAGATTCACCAAGAGCTTCCTCTTCCAACAAAAATACTTATTACAATTAGTGATCTTTTTAAAAATAATATTATATTAATTATTATATTATCTATTATCACTATTTTTATAATAAAAAAAGGGATATCAACCGATAAAGGAGAATTGGTGTACCATAAATTTATTCTACGTCTCCCTATTTTTGGCAAACTTTTCAGGATGGTTGCTTCATCCCGTTTTGCAGGAACCCTTTCTACTTTGTTGGGAAGTGGTATCCCAATGTTAAAGGCAATGGATATTGTCACAGATGTTGTTGGTAACAGAATAATGGCGGATGCTATAAAAAAGGCTAAAGAGAGCATAAGAGAAGGGGAATCGATCGCAGAGCCTTTAAGAAGAAGCAATCAATATCCAGCGCTTCTTACTCATATGATAGCCATAGGAGAAAAAACAGGTGAGCTTGAGTCAATGTTAAACAAGATATCTGAGGCTTATGAAAATGAAATTGAAGCAAAAATAACAGCCATGCTATCTATTTTAGAACCTGTTATAATCGTGATAATGGGTATAATCATCGGTTTTATTGTGCTTTCAATTCTTTTACCAATATTTGAAATGAATCAGTTGCCTACCTAAGGAGGTTAATAATCTATGTCTTTTTTTAGCTCAAAGAAAGGTTTTACATTAATAGAGCTTATGGTAGTGATTGTAATTCTTGGTATCCTTGCTACCATTATTGTTCCGAAGGTATTAAAAAGGCCAGAAGAGGCAAGACGTACAAAAGCAATGCTTGATATAAGAACCATAGAGGGTGCTTTGGCGAGGTTTCATCTTGACAATGGCTTTTATCCTTCCACTGAACAAGGTCTTGAGGCTTTGGTGAAAAAGCCAGAGATAGGTAAAATCCCTAAAAAATATCAGGAAGGTGGATATTTAGATAGAGTTCCTCTTGATCCATGGGGACATCCTTATGTCTACATATGCCCAGGTCTACATGGAGACTATGATCTCAAATCTTATGGTGCAGATGGTGAAGAAGGTGGCGAAGGAGAAAATAAAGATATTGAAAACTGGAATATTAAATAGATCTTCTGGTTTTACCTTAATTGAACTTGCAATTGTAATTATGATTTTGGGAATAATTTTATCGATTGCTGCTCCTAAGCTACCTAAACCAGAAATATTAAGGATAAAATCAGAGATTAGAGAACTAAAAGCTCTTATTACACTCCTTTATGATGAGGCACTGATTAAGAAGAATTTTTATAGGCTGAATTATGATATATCAAATGGAAGATATTGGGTAACCATTTTACAAAAGAACAAAGAGTATGTAAAAGATACAAATATTCTTAAAAGAGAAAAGGAATTGCCTTCTAATTTAAAATTTGAAGATATCATAACCACTCATGCAGGGAAAAAAATGGAAGGTATTACCTTTTCTCAATTCTTTCCTTCTGGATTTGTTGAAGAGACTTTTATCCATTTAAAGAGTTCTAAAGGAAAATATTTGACCTTGCATATATTACCCTTAACTGGTGAGGTGAAAAGTTACGAGGGATATAAGGAAGAGAGATCAGAAAAGATTTATTAACTCCTCTGGTTTTACTTTTGTTGAAATACTGGTAGCATTAGCTATAGTTGCTATACTCTTTATCGTTACCCTCCATTCTCATAATTTATCACTTTTGAGGTATCAATTTAGTGAGGATTATTTAAGGGCTATCTCTTTAGCAGAGTTAAAGATATCAGAAATAGAGCTTAATGGTTTTCCTCCTATAGGTAGAGAAGAAGGGGTTTTTAAAGATTTTCCAAGATTTAGATGGGTAAAGAATGTATCAGAAACACTTTTTACTGATATAAGAAAGGTGGATATAACCATCATTTGGAAACAAGGAAATAAGGTACAAGAATATAGCCTTACCACTTATTTGGGAAGAGGTGCCTAATTTGCATGTAAAGGGAAAAACCAATTATTTTGCACTTCTTTTTCTTTTGCAAGCATTAAGATCTTTTAAAAATTTTTTTAAGGTATATCAATGAACAAAAGAGATGGTTTTACATTACTTGAAACCCTTATATCTATATCTCTTTTGGCTATTGTTTTAATTGCAGTTTATACTGCCCTTATTTCTGGTTCAAGAGGATACCAAAGGGTTGAAGAGGGCTGGCATATTTATCATACAGGATATTCTATCCTTGATATGTTGAGAAAAGAAGTTTTATCGATTGATAAAAATATCAAGGGAATAAAAAGGGATGTAGAAGGTAAGAGGATGGATGAGATAGATTTTATTGGTTTTTGCCATAATCACTGGATTGGAAAAGCATTAGAAGGAGATGCATCAGAGATTGGATATTTTGTAAAAGAGAATGAAGAAGGGGGATATTCTCTCTTTCATCGGGATGACTTTGTTATTGACGAGGATTTAACAAAAGGTGGAAGGATATTTTTGCTTTCAGACAAGGTAGATGAGTTTAAAATTAGCTATTATTATAATAAAAATTGGTATGAAACCTGGCCTCCTTTAGGGAAATCTTATCTTCCAGAGGCTATTGAAGTTGAGCTAACATTGCTTGATTCAAAAGAAAAGGAAGTAAAATTCAGCACTCTTATCCCTTTAAAAAGATGAACTCCTTAAAAAACAACAAAGGAATAGCATTAGTTATTACTTTGCTTGTGGTAGCATTACTTGTTACCATGGTTGTTGAGATGAATTATATATCAAGGATAGGGCTTGCGTTAGCTGAAAATAGAGGAAATTTAAAAAAGGCATTTTGGCTTGCAAAATCAGGTATTGCTGTTGGGAAAATGCTCCTTAAACAGGATAAATTTGAAAGCATTGTGGATGATCTCAATGAAGCATGGGCATTTCCATTCCCACCAACACCAATTGGGGACGGGGTGGTAAAGCTTTCCATAACAGATGAGGAGAGAAAAATAAATATAAATGAGATGGTTCGTGATGGGAAATGGCTAAATACAAGAATGGTTGATATGGTAAAAAGACTTTTTTTAAGCTTTGATTTAGATGAAAACCTAATAGATGGTATTATCGACTGGTTAGATTCAGATGATAACCCAAGAGCAAATGGTGCAGAAAACAGCTATTACAATTCTTTAGATCCCCCATATAATTGTAAAAATGGTCAGATGAATTCAATTAGTGAACTTAAGATGATCTATGGGATTACACCAGAGATATTTAGTAAAATAGCTCCTTATCTAACAGTAAAGAGCTCTGGCAAGATAAATATCAATACTGCATCACTTACAGTTTTAACCTGCCTTCATAATGAGATTAGTGAAGGGGTAGCTGAGGAGATCATAAGGTTTAGAGAAAAGAGTCCTTTTGAGGCATTATCAGATTTAAAGAAAGTTCCTGGGATCACCGAAAATATATATACAAAGATAGTGGATCTAATTGATATAGAAAGTGAATATTTCACTATACATTCAACTGGAAAAGTGGTAGATGCAATATCAGAGATCACAACTATAGGTAAAAGAAAAGATGGATATTGGGAGACAGTATATTACAGAGTAGATTAAAAATTCTAAAAGATTTTATCTATATAAAGAAATAAGATATGGAAAAGTTACTTGATAAAATCAGAAGAAAGCTTAAACAGAGAAATCGTGTTGTTTTAAATGATTCTAATCTTTCTCGTGCAGCAGTTGTTGTGCCTCTTTTTGAAAAAGATAGCCAGTGTCATATACTTTTAACAAAAAGAACAATGAAGGTAAAGCACCATAAAGGTGAAGTATCCTTTCCTGGCGGAATGGCTGACGATGATGATAAAAATCTAAAAAAGACAGCTTTAAGGGAGCTTTATGAAGAGGTTGGTATAAAAGAGGAAGATATTGATATCCTTGGGGTTCTTGATGACATTGTAACTATGAGCGATTTTATTGTAACTCCATTTGTTGGATATTTCCCTTATCCGTATCCATTTAAAATTTCTAAAGATGAAGTTGATGAGTTGATAGAGTTACCATTATCTGTGCTTTTAGATAAAGATAAGTTGACAAAAAAGATGATGGGATATCGATCAAAGGTTGGCCTTGTTTATATCTATGAATATAATAACCATCAAATATGGGGCGCTACTGCAAAGATATTAAAGCAGTTCATAGATTTAATATATTGTAAACTTTCTTAAATTAAGTTGTTTTTAAGCACAGATTTTTTCAGACTAACAAAGAGAGAGTGAATTAATTATATAATCACCACCTTTTTTATTACTTTTACCACCTCATCAGGATCATCTATAATTTGTATGATTTCTAAATCCTTTTCTGATATCATCCCTTTTTTTAAGACAACATTTTTCATCCAATCTATAAACCCTCCCCAATAGCTTTTATCAACAAGTATCACAGGAAAAGGCTTTATTTTCTTTGTTTGTATCAATGTTACTGCTTCAGAAAGTTCATCCAGTGTACCAAATCCTCCTGGCATGATCACATATGCCATACCATATCTTATAAACATCACCTTTCTAACAAAGAAATAATGAAACCTTATCTTAATATTACTATATTCATTTGCTTTTTGTTCAAGAGGTAATTCAATATGAAGTCCAACTGATTCACCACCTGCATCAGCTGCACCCTTATTTGCTGCTTCCATTATACCAGGTCCTCCACCTGTAATTATGGAAAAACCTTCCTTAGCAAGTTTGTAAGCAATTTGATATGCTTTTTGATAGTGAGAATCCTCTGGTTTTGCTCTTGATGATCCAAATATGGTTACAGCTGGTTTGACTTTATCAAGACGATCAAAGCCTTCAACAAATTCACCCATGATCCTGAAAAGTTTCCATGCATTTCTCACACTAAGATCATCTATTATATACTGATTCTCCATTATCCCTCCTTTAAAGAAATTTAATTGATATATTTAAAAAAGATTAGGGGCAAATATGAATTGCCCCTTTATTTAATGTACTATGTCGAAACCTAACTTACATAACTTTATTTAGTAACCGTTAAAAGAACCTCTTTCGCATAAGATCTTTGCTCTGGTTTATAATATTCATAAACAGTTGAGATAGGGCTTTTTGCTTTTACTGGATATTTTGCTTTAAGCCTTAATGTAAGTTCTATTCTCTTTTTGGCTTTTATCTCTCTTAAATAGATAATGACCTGCCTACCTGTTTTTGAATATCTCTCTATCTTTTTATTCTTTACCATTGCTTTTAGATCGTCATCAATGACTAAAAATCCAGGTGGAATCCCTAAATCAATAATAACCATCTTTACGTCTCTTTTCAGTCTATTTTCTATCTTTACATTCTCTTTTATTATATCATCTTTTTTAAGATTTGTTCTATCAAAATCTATTTGAATGACAAGAGGAGGCACTTTTTTTCTAACCAGCCTATGTGGAATATAATATCTTCCAATAATTTGATAATATAGGTTTCCTTCCCCTTTAAATATGAGCTCAATCTTATTTTTTCCCTTCTTGGTAAATGGCTTCATATCAATAATATGCACAATCTCAGCCTCTTCAGCTTCTAATTTAATTGTACTTGCTTTTTTATTATTTATCTTTGCAATTATTATCCCTTTTATTTTTTCTTTTCCTTCCTCTATTGAGGAGAGAAGCGCTTTAAGTGCTTGAACCGTGGCTTGGGTTGAATACCATGTGCCATTAGGATCTTTATTTTTTATTATGAAATTAATTATTTTTGTAATAATATTGGGATATCCCCCATATTTTAAAATAGCTTGAGCTGCAATTGCTGTTGTCTCTATTCTCCCAGAAATTCCTCTTCCATATGTCGCTGTTCCTCCTTTTAATTTCCAGTAAACCATTCCTTTTTTTTCAATACGATTAGATATAAGCATATCAATAACCTTTTTTGTATCAGGCGAATCAGGATACGTATTCACAAAGGCATTTGTGATTAAAGCAAGGGTATAGTTATCCTTAATATCTTTTAGATGATCTTTTATGTAATTTATACCTTTTGCTAATTCAGGGCCTTTATACTTGGTATAGCTAAGCGCCCATATAATATATGCCGTAGTTCTTAATCTATCCTTTGTAAATTTATTTATAGCACCTTCCCTTATACCTTTTGCAACAGGGGAGAAACTACCATCTTTTTCCTGTTTTTTTAGTAACCATTTTTGTGTCCGAGTGATAATCTCTTCATCTATATCATAAACCTTTGACATATCATAGAATTCCATTAACCCATATGCTGTTAGGATTGGATGAGCTGGTGCTCTCCCAAACCATTCAAAACCACCGCCAGGGACTTCAAAGCTTAAAAGCCTTTGATAACCTAAATTTATATATCCTTTTGCTTTCATCTCTATTTCAGGGGTGATCTTTTTTGTCGTAATCATGTAAGAAAGGGCAAGGATATTTGGATATGTAACAGATGATGTCTGTTCAAAGCAGCCAAATGGCATTCTTAAAAGCTTATCCATACCTTCTACAACTTGAGAAAAGATGCCTGGATATATTCTTACAAAGATTTTGCTTGCATCGGATATAGCCATATTTGGTATAGCAATATTTTCTATTATCCTTCTCTTTAATCTTCCTGAACGGACCACTTCTATTTTTTTCCCGTCAGGGACTACTTTTATCGCTCTTTTTATTCCGTCTGATATCCTATCGCCAATCGCAGTAACAGTAAGATTAAAAAGCCCAATCTTTTTTGCTTTTATTGTAAAATATATGCTTGTAACCTCATTTGGTTTTAACTTTATCTCTTTTATTGGTTTATCCTTTAGTACAAACCAATCCTCTTTTTTTATCTCAAGCCTTACTTTTTGTGGCTTTTTTAGGTAGTTGTATATAGCAATAGGTATTGATATCTCATCATTTTGGATAAGTTCTAAAGGGAGATCTATATCTATAAAAAAATCTTGAAAAACCCTCAATTGGTATGATGTTGAACCTAAAAGACCATCAGCTGAATTAGCAAGTGTTGATAATCTCCAGGTAGTTATTGAATCTGCCATATTAAGGGTTAGAGAAGCTTTTCCCATTTCATTTGTAACAATTAAGGGGTTATAATAAAGGGTTTCAGGAAAATATTCCCTTATCTTTACCTTTTTCCCTTTTCCTGCCTCTTTCTCTTCTTTAACCCCTTCTACACTCATGCTCAAAAGATTTCTTCCCTCTAAATGTGGGGCTGGCACAATCTTTTTTAGCATCATTCTGCCAAAAGGCCATCTTCTTCCTTTTACCAAGTATATATAAGGAGAAATGATTATATCATCTGCGGTTTTCATTGTTTTATCAGGACCAGGAGAGACAAATTGGAGGTTTTTGTATTGTAGCATAATCCTATCCCATTTCCCTTTTATATGAAAAGGGTTTCCAAAAGGGTCTATTATATCTTTTGGAGTTAAGAATTCTTCTTCAACAAGGAACTTTAATGTTACAGGGTGATTACTTTCCCAATTAATTGTTGGGAATGAAAGCTTTCCCTTTTTCTTAATTTCAGAATAAAAACGTAAAAGAGCTTTATGCATCCTCAATATCTTTCCTTTTAGCCTTTTTACCATCAAATTTTCATAACTTTTACCTTTCTCCTCCATAATATATGTATTTGTGATCATCATATCTTCTTTTGTTTTTAAAGAGGAAAAAAGAATTCTTGATATTTTTTCTTTATCTATCACTTTTGGCATTGATGGGCTTAAAATATTATCCAGTGAAAAGCCATGGATTTCAAACCTTGGCTTTGCTATCTCTTTTTCTAAAAGAAAATAGATCCTCTCCATACCAGGCTGCATTTCAGAAAGAGCAAAAACTGCTTCATCAACAATAGAAACACCTAATGCAGCAACCTTTGCTTTTCCCTTTTCATCAGTTACAAGAAATCTTATAGATGCAGGTCCTCCTGGGCGGTAAACATCCTTGTTGGGCTTTATAGATATCTTAAGATTTGAGGCTGGCTTAACCATGATGACCCGACTGTCTTTAATGATATTGCCATTTCTTGTTAATATATAGCCATTTAAAATGAGCATTCCTTTGGCCTCTAACGGAAGGGTAGTAGAGTAAGTTGCTTTTCCATTGACAATAGGAAACGCATAAGTTAATAAGGTTTGACTGTTCTTTATCAGATCAAGATAGGCTGTACCAACCTTCTTTGTAGTTAAAATTTCAATATCTAATCTATCCCCCACGGTTGCTATCACCTTGTTTGTCCGAAGAATTAATGCCTCTTCCATTTTTTGTTTTATCTTTAATTTCTTTACAAGAAAAAACCTTGAACCTTTTTCATCCTTACCATCTATCTTAAGCTTAATACTATTTCCCTTTGGGACAATCTTAATAGTTGCAAATCCTGTTTCATCTGTTTCAATTAATTTATCAGGAAAAATTTTGCCCTTTTTGGTTAAAAAGGATATCATAAACCTTGTTTTAGCAGGAATGCCGTCTGGATAGGTTGTAAGTATATAGATTCTGTTTTCTATATTAGGTATAAGGATACCAGCTTCTGGAATGGCATTAAAATATATAATATTAGAAACAACAGGGATTTTTTTGGATAATTTCTCTGTATGACCTGCTTTATCTGTTACCCTTATATCTACAAGGATAAATGCCTTCCCTTTTTCCAAAGGTTGCCCTGTGAAATATTCTGGGAGTCTTTGGCTAAATTCAAATAATCCATCTTTATTGGTTTTTGCTGTTATTTTCGCGAACTTTCTAAATTTAACATCAAAGGTTAAGAGTTCTATTTTTATTTTTCCATTTGTTACTGGTTTCCCAAATATATATTCTGCCTTTATTTTTGCATTTAATATTTCTGATGGCTGATAATAATTCTTGTCTGTTGAAAACTCGATTTTGAATTTAGGAAGCTTATACCTTTTTACGGTTATTGTCTTTTTCTGTTCAACCCTACCGACCTTTGCTTTTACAGAGTATCGTCCTAAATTGAGCTCTTCTGCAAGGATAAAATCAGCAAAAAATATCCCAAATTTATTTAGCTTTCCTTTTTTTAAAAATACCCTGTTTCCTTTTGAATCAGTAATCTCTATTTGGGCAGCACGCTCTTTTACAGGGGAAAAGATTGCTTTATCTATTGCAAGCATCCTAATATGGATTGTTTGGCCAGGTTGATATATAGGTTTATCTGTAGAAAGAAGTATCTTAATACCCTCTTTAAGATATATCCGCTTATTTACATTATCAGTATCAAAAGGGGTTTCAACATTCACATTTAAATTATAAAAACCCTCTTTTAGGTTTGATGGAATTTTAAAGTAAGGGGAAAGGGTGCCTTTTTCATCTGTCCTGCCTTCAAACAGAGGGGTATCGTTAAGCTTTATTGTTACTTTTGCATCCTTAACAAATTGAGAGGTTGAATGATTTCTAACAATAACCCTTAATCCTGCTTTACTACCAATAAAGTAAGCTTTTGGTTCTACAAGTAGAGTTTCAAGTTTATCTTTTAAAAAGAAGAGGCTAAAAGTTTTTTCTTTTTCTCCTTCCCAAAAATAATTGATGAAATAGTTTGCAAGATTTTTTTTATCTAATTTTGCAGGAAGATCTGCCCATATTGTTTTGTTATTGATGAGAATCTTCATACTTGATAAAATATTTCCATCCAGATCTCTAACCTCTACCTCCATCATTTTACCAAGTGAACTTTCAGGTAAAGATGAAAATAGAAAAGTGATGCTATGATCATCAATCTTTTTTATTTTTACAGACTCATTTGCTAAAGACGAAGAAATAAGAAGGAAT